>SDBV01007147.1_pt1 | contig 15307 bp, 13 predicted proteins | sample 2277081 | NCBI WGS metagenome assembly SDBV01 (sample SAMN10402039, study PRJNA504765) | marine sediment metagenome | isolation source: marine sediment core GS10_PC15, 223 cmbsf | place: Arctic Ocean: Southern Knipovich Ridge | collected 2010
GAACTGACGAGCATGGAAATAAGATTGTTCAGGCAGCTGAAAGAAAAGGAATAACTCCTGCCGAACTAGTTGACACAATGACTGACCGTTTCAAGACTCTCCTAAAGAATCTCAATATCTCCTACGACGATTTTATTCGCACTACCGAACTGCGACATACCGAAGTAGTAAGAACGATATTCAAGAAACTATACGAACAAAATGACATCTATAAGGGAACCTATAAAGGATGGTACTGCACTCCCTGCGAGAGTTTCTGGCTGGAAGCACAACTGAAACAAAACAAATTTTGCCCTGAATGCGACAGACAAGTACAGAGGATAGAAGAGGAAAGCTACCTTTTCAAATTATCCAAGTATGAGAAACCTCTTCTGCAGTATTTTGAATCTCACCCATCCTTTGTCCTTCCTGTCACCAGAAGAAACGAAGTAGTCCAATTCATTAAAGGAGGGTTGAAAGATACCAGCTTCACCAGGTTAAGATTGGATTGGGGTGTTACTTGCCCGATAGCGGAGAAACACTCCATTTATGTATGGGTTGATGCTCTTATTAACTATATCTCTGCCCTGGGATACACTATGGACGGCGAAAGATTCTCTACTTACTGGCCGGCAGATGTTCATCTAATCGGTAAAGATATTTTGAGGTTTCACGCGGTAATCTGGCCGGCTATCCTGATGGCTCTGGGAGTAAAACTTCCCCGGGTGGTCTTCGCCCATGGCTGGTGGCAAATAGAGGGAGCCAAGATGTCTAAGTCTAAAGGAATCGTAGTAGACCCAGAGGAGATAATAAATAAATACGGAACAGATTCTCTGCGTTATTTCCTCCTGCGAGAAGTTCCCTTTGGAGAGGACGGTAATTTCTCTGCTCCTCTTTTCATTAAGCGGGTAAACAGTGATCTTGCAAATGACCTGGGTAATTTGCTTAACCGAACCATTCCGCTGGTAATAAGATATTGTGAGGGAAAGGTTCCTCCATTCTACGAAGATGGGGGAGAACTAAAAGAAAAGACAGAAAAAGTCTTCTCTGAAGTGGATTCAGCAATGGATGTCCTTGCTTTCTCGCAGGCTCTGTCAAGTATCTGGGAAGTAGTAAAATTATCCAACCTTTACATAGATAAAAATGCTCCCTGGCAACTAGCAAAAGAAAAAACTAAACAGAAAGAACTGCACAATGTTCTCTATGATCTCCTGGAAACTCTACGTATCCTTGCCCTTATACTTTTTCCTTTTATACCTGACTCAGCTCAGAAAATATGGACGCAGTTAGGGATTGAAGGAAAGATAGAAGATGAAATCCTGGATAAGGCTATGATATGGGGACAATTGAAACCAGGGACAAAGGTAAAAGAAGGGCCCCCTCTCTTTCCCCGCATTCAAGAAAGCGTATAGCAAATTAGTGAATGATTGTTGGTGAAGAGTGAATTGTTAAGAAGTAAATACTGGGTGAACGATGTCATTATCAACGGAGTGAAGCAATCTCTACTAGATAGCTCGGGACAATCTCAGGATTGCTTCGTCGCCCCGAAGGCTTTCTGGACTCCTCGCAATGACAATATAGAATGTACTTTACTGAATACTTACGTTAAAAAAACAACAAAAATGAAATTAAGAGAAAAAACAGAGTACCTGTGGGACAAGTACCACTTTACTCCTCAGAAGAAACTGGGACAAAACTTTCTTATTGACCCCGGTATTGTCGATAGAATAATAGAAGCTCTTGAGTTAAACAAAGAAGATACAGTTCTGGAAATAGGAGCAGGGACAGGTGTCCTAACAGAAAAACTGATTCCATTAGTCAAGAAAGTAATTGCCGTAGAGATTGATGAAAAATTATGCCAGATTCTAGAAAAGGAAGTTGGGGAATATCCCAATCTGGAAATAATCTGTGCAGACGTAAGCAAAACTTCTTTCCTTGACAAATTTCATCAGCAAGAAAAAGTCAAGATAGTAGGAAATCTGCCCTATCAAATAGCTTCTTCTCTCATTTTAGAATTAATTGAGAGTAAATGGCTCAAGTTTATGGTGGTAATGATACAAAGAGAGGTAGCAGAAAGAATTACTTCTCAGCCCGGAAGCAAGAAGAGGGGTGCACTAACTGTACTTATCAACTATTACGGCAAGATTGTCAGAATAATCGATGTTCCCCCACAAGTTTTCATTCCCAGGCCCGGAGTAGGAGGTGCTGTCATAAAGATAGAAAAGAAAACAAAATATCAGGCGAACAATGAGGACAAGTTTTTTGCCGTAGTTAGAGCGGCTTTTTCTACGCGGCGCAAGATGCTGGCTAACGCTCTTAGCAGAGGACTAGGTATGGAAAAAGAAATCATTAAAGAAATTTTGACCAGGGCCGGCGTAGAATGGCAGAGAAGGGCCGAAGAATTAAGAGTGGAAGAATTCGTTAAGATAAGTAATGAATTGTATAACTGGAATTAATTTGAGTTATGTTTTGAACTTGCTATGAACTAAGCATTAAGTAGAGGTGCATCTTGATTAATACTATACAGTGGATAGACAAAAAGATTAAGATCATTGATCAAACAAAGCTTCCTGATGAATTAGAATACATCTATTGCCAGGATATTACTACTTTAAGAGAGGCCATTTCTTCCTTAAAAGTAAGGGGAGCACCCGCATTAGGAATTGCTGCAGCTTTAGGATTAGTCCTGGGAATCCAGAATTCCCCTGCTGATGACTATCCCACTTTTAGAAAGGAAATGAAAAAAGCAATAGACTTTTTGGCTTCCTCTCGACCCACAGCGGTCAATCTCTTTCACTCCTTAGAGCGCATGGCTGATTGCGCAGAAAAGAATAAGCAAAAAAAAATAGAAGAGATTAAGACCATCTTAGAAGAAGAAGCTTTGAAAATCATAAAAGAGGATAGACTCTGTAACCGCCGTATCGGAAAAAATGGAGCTTCCCTCATTAACGATGGAGAAACAATCCTTACTCATTGTAATGCAGGAGCCCTGGCCACAGCTGACTATGGAACTGCCCTGGGAATCATCTATACAGCCAAAAAAGAAGGCAAGAAGATTAAAGTATATGCAGACGAGACACGTCCTCTTCTGCAAGGGGCAAGACTAACTGCCTGGGAACTACTGCGGGGAGGGATTGAGACTGTACTCATCTGTGACAACATGGCTGGAGAGGTAATGCGTCAGGGGAGAATTAATAAAGTAATAGTAGGAGCAGATAGGGTAGCAGCCAATGGAGATGTAGCTAATAAAATAGGCACTTATTCCTTGGCTGTGCTAGCAAAGGAAAATGCGATTCCTTTTTACGTGGCCTGCCCTTTCTCTAGTATCGACCTATCTTTGCTCGATGGCAAGGCTATCCCCATTGAAGAGAGAGATGTATCTGAAGTCCAAGAAATCCTGGGAAAAAGAATTGCCCCCAGAGGAGTAGACGTCTACAACCCTGCTTTTGACATAACTCCGGCAAGGTACATTACGGGAATAATTACAGAAAAAAGGATATGCGAACCTCCCTATCAGGAGAGCCTCAAGCAATAACTCAAGACGGCTTTTGTTGCTAGTTGCTTGTATCCTACACCCCCTCACCCTACCCCCTCAGGGAGAGGAGACTTTTTCTCTTTCTTTTCGAGCAACGAGCGACAAGCGACGAGCAAGGAATCTCAAGGAAGGAATATTATGAAAAAGAAAATTAGCCAGGAAGAAGTAAGATATATCGCTCATCTAGCACGCCTAGAGTTAAAGAAAGAAGAAGAGGAAAGATTCACCGGACAATTGAGAGAAATTCTGACTTATATAGACAAACTAAAGGAAGTAGACACAGAAAATGTTCCTCCCACTTCTCATCTTTTTCCTCTAAAAAATGTTTTCCGAGAAGATAAGCAAGAAAATTCCCTTCCTCTTGAGAAAGCATTGCTCAACGCCCCACAAAAAAAAAGAAATCAATTTGTAGTGCCCAGGATACTAGAGTAAACCCCGTTAGATGTTTGCTGTCTAACGGGGCAAATCAACTACTTTCTCTCCAAACGAAAGCTCTTTAGCCAGGAGATTTCCCTTAATAAAAAAATGGGGAAACCAATAATACAATTATATAATAAGGCAGGGAACATGATAAAGACAATCTTTTCTAGAAAAGAAGGGGAAATTTTGAAAACTAACAGCCAAAAGGAGAGAATAATTACATTTAGAACTGTAGCGGCCCCGATCAATAAAATAAAAAAAATTACATTATCCTGATATACCCTCCCCCTGATTTCGGCCACCAGAAAACCAACTAAAGCCAGAGAAAAAGCGTTCAGGCCCAATAAAGGAAAAAAGAGAATATCTACTAATAATCCAATAACAAAACCAGCTATTAATCCCTGTTTCCAGTTATTATGCCAGGCCCAAAAAACAAGCAGAATTAAAGGGAGATCTGGCCTACCCCACCTCAATTGAACCTTGCCTATGAGAACACCCTGTAGGATAAGGACCAGGATGACCAAGAAGATAAAGACAACTGTCTTTTTCATTTTTTGATAATAAACAGCTCCTCTAATTTCCCAAAATCTACCGAGGGGGCTACTTCTACTTCCTGAAACAGCCGACGAGGATTCTTCCTGACATAGGAAACCTTCCCTATCAGAATTCCCTCAGGAAAAATTCCTCCCAGACCTGACGTTATTACTCTATCTCCAGGTTCCATCGATACCTTATTCAAAAGATACTTCAATTCACATATTCCCTTTTCTCCTTTGCCCTGTAAGATAGCTACATCTCTGCCTTCCTGAACACGAACACCTACTTTACTTCTTTCATCGAGGATTAACAAAACCTTAGCCTGATGAGGATAAATCTCAACTATCCTTCCTACCAAACCCTGAGAATTAACCACTACCAAATCTTTTTCTATCCCCTCATTTTCACCTCTATTGATAAATACCGTCTTAAAGTAACTATAGGAAGAATAAGCTATCACCCGGGCGGGAAGAAGATCGTAAGAGTGTTTCTCTTTGAACTCAAGTATCTCTTCCAGCCTCTGATAAGAGGCTACAATTTCCTGATAGTAGCTTTCTTCCTTGAAACGCATTTGAGCGACTTCATTCTTGAGCACCCTATTCTCTTCCCTCAGCCTTTTTGAACGTCCCATATCAGCTATAAACTCAGTGAATCCTGTTTTAAGATTAGAACTGGTCATCTGCAGAGTACCAATTACTGCATAGGCTTTTTCTCTAACATTAAGTAAGACATCAGGCCTACGACTAGAAATTAGTATCAAGGCAAAAGACAAGAGAAGGATACTGAGTAAAAATATAAACTTAGAATGGATTCTCATTGAAAATCTGGTGTGACCTCTATCAGGGATAATAGCTTTAAGTCTTCCAGCAACACCCCTGTGCCTTTCACCACAGAAAGAAGGGGATCTTCAGTTATATTAACTGAAAGATGGGTTCTTTTAGAAATATAACTGTCAAATCCTTTAAGGCAGGCGCCTCCTCCCGCAAGAAAGACTCCCCTCCTCATTATGTCTCCAGCTAATTCAGGTGGACTCTCCTCCAGAGTAGCTTCAATCATATTGCAAATTATATCTATTACAGGAGAAAGAATTGTACTTAACTCCTCCGAATTCAGTTCTATCTCAACAGGAAAACCAGTAACAAGGTTTTTCCCCCTTGCTTTCATCGTCTCCTTTGTAGAAGGATGGCCGACACAACCTATACTTATCTTTATTCGTTCCGCCATCTGTTCTCCTATTAATATATTGCGGTCCTCTTTTATGTATTGGATTATGACCCGGTCCATCTCATCCCCTGCTATACGAATAGACTTGCTCAGTACTACTCCACTAAGAGAAGTTATTGCTGCTTCACTAGTTCCTCCGCCTATGTCCACTATCATGTTCCCTACTGGCTCAGATACAGGAAGACCCGAACCAATAGCAGCTGCTATTGGTTCAGCTACTAAATGAACTCGACGCGCTCCTAGTTGCGTACCTATATCCACAACAGCTTTCCTTTCTACTTTTGTGGCCTGGGAAGGAACGCCAATTACTAGCCTGGGCCCAATTAGACGCCGGTGAGACTGAACGTGAGATATAAAACACTCAACCATCTTCTTGGCAGTATCAAAATCAGCAATCACTCCGTCTTCCAAAGGACGAACTACCATGATATTCTGGGGAGCCTTTCCTAACATATTTTTAGCTTCTTCTCCTATCCCCAGGACTTTGCCCTCCTTACGACTTAATGCCAATATAGAAGGCATATTCAGGATAACCCCCTTCTTCTTAGCCCAAATCAGGGTGTTGGTTGTACCTAAATCTATCCCCAGGCTATCTCCCCATATTCTTAACTTGAATATGTCCTTAAACATAGGCTCATTATAATAAGGCAGAAAACAAAAGTCAAGAAATCGCGAGAGATTTGCCAAGTTTGGAGAAAAATGTATAATAGGTTCCGACATATGATGGAACAAACTATATTTACCCCGTTAAATATTCACTGTCTAACGGGGTAAAACGGGAGAATCTCTGTGTTAATGCAAGACCTAAGAAATATCATCAAGCCGGGAGTATGGGTAATCGCTATAGTATTCATAGCCTCTATTGCTTTAATGTATGGACGCTCTGCCTTTCAAGGAGGAAATGAAGAGTCACTAGCTGAGGTAAATGGCACTGCTATCTCCTATCAAGACTTCCTTCAAACCTATCAAAATACATACGCAATATATCAGGAGCAGCTTCAGGAAGAGATTTCTCCTGAATTGGAGCAATATCTAAGATCTCAGGTTTTGCTGGAGATGGTAGAGAATGAAATTCTCTGGCAAGAGGCAAAAAAGGCAAGAATCAAGGTCAGTCAAGAGGACGTAAACGAAACAGCTTTAGAAATAATGCAATCATTTGCTTCCAGGGAAGCCTTTATGAGATTCCTTGATTCTCGGCATATTCTCTATTCCGAGATAGAAGAAGACATCGAAAGACAGCTCGCCATAAACAAGCTTACTCAGACAATTCGGGATAGCGTAGCAGTAACTGAGGAGGAGCTAAAAAACCATTGGATAATAGAAAATGAAAGCACAGGAGTCTCCTATGCTGTTGTAAAACCTGAAAAATATGAAGATGTAGAGATCACAATAAGAGAATTGGAAGAATACTATGAGGAACATAAAGAAAATTTCAGGATGCCTGAGAAAGTAAAAGTAGACTATATCGTGATAAAACCTGAGGATTTTGCTGACAAAGTAAGCGCAGCCAGCAAAGACGAGCTGGAAAATTACTACCAGAAAAACCTATCGTCCTTCAGTTTTCCGGAAGAAAGAAGAGCCAGCCATATCCTGATTCAAATAGCTGATCCGGCCGGTCCGGAAGATGACCAAGAAGCAAAAGAAAAAACAGAAGAGATAGAAAGAGAATTAGAAGGAGGAGCTGACTTTGCTACGCTGGCCAAGGAATATTCCGAAGATTCTGTTTCAGCCGAGAAAGGGGGAGACTTAGAATTCTTCACCTATTATCAGATGGTTCCCTCTTTCAGCGATGCGGTCTTCTCTCTGGAAGAGATAGGAGAGCTGAGCGAAATAGTGAAGACTCCTTTTGGCTATCATTTAATTAAGTTAACCGGGATAAAGGCCAGTTATGTCAAACCCTTTCAGGAGGTAGAAGAAAGACTCAAGCAAATATGGAAAGATGATAAAAGCGAAGCTTTGGCTCAGGAAGAGGCAAACAGTATCAGGAAAGAAATAGAGGAAGAAAGTAGTGCTTTTGAAGAATACATAAAAGAACACCCTCAAAGGGGTAGGACAACATCCTTCTTTGCTCAAGACGAGGAAATTGAAGATCTAGGCTATTTACGGGATTTTAGCCAACTCGCCTTCTCTCTTGAAGCAGAAGAAATCAGTTTTGTTCTAGAAATTCCAGAAGGATATTGTCTATTGAAACTAAGAGAGAGAGCCTCTTCTTTTATCCCCCTCCTGGAGGATGTAGCAGAAAATACAGAGAAAGAATTAATAGAGAGAAAAAGCAAAGAAATCGCCGAGGACATAGCAATCCAAATAGCAATAGAGGCAAAAGAAGAAGACCTATCTGTCCTCAGCGTAAAATTAGACCTGGAGTATAAGAAATTAGAATCTCTGAAGCGTACAGATTGGATAGAAGGAATGAATACCGAAGACAGACAACAATTCATAGATACTGCTTTTTCCCTAAATGAAGGAGAAATAAGCAAACCCTTAGACCTTCTCTCCGGATATTATGTAATAGAATTAAATACAAGAGAGCTTCTTCTGGACGCTTTTTCTGAACAAAAAGAAGAATTCAAGAAAAACTTCCTCTCACAAAGAAAAGAGCAAACCCTCGATCTCTGGTTACAACAAATATGGGAGAAAGCAAAAATAGTTGATAACTCCAGCCTATTCTTCTCTCGCTAATTGAGAAACACAACTTCTTTGAATTCTTATCTTGACCTGACTAGCTATTTCTATTTCTACATAGTTTCCCTTGAGTCTGACAATTGTCCCGTAAATTCCTCCGGTAGTAACCACCTTATCACCATTCTTCAGATTCTTCACCATTTCCGTATGTGCCTTCTGTTTTTTTCTCTGAGGGAGAATAAGAAGAAAATAGAAGATTACGAAAATCAGCATAAGGGGCATAAGAGCTCCAAATATACCCCCTAAACCACCCGTCGCCGCCGCCTCTCCGCCCTGAGCTAATGCTACTGCCCACATATGAACCTCCTGTCATTTATTTTTCTACGAATTATTGTACATTTCAAGAAACTCATCCTTGAACTCTCTGAATCCATCTCTTTTAATAGCCTCGCCTGCCTCTTTCATCAAATGAGTTAAGAAATAGACATTATGATAACTGGTGAGTCGCATGCCTAAGATTTCCCTTGCCCAAAGAAGATGCCTTAGATACGCTCGCGAATAATTCCTGCAAGTATAACAATCACACTCCACATCCAGAGGACTGGAATCCTCCTTATGTTGAGCATTTCTGAGAGATATCTGCCCTTTTCTAGTAAAAATACCACCATTTCTGGCTATTCTGGTGGGAAGAGCGCAATCAAATATGTCTATTCCCAGAGAAACACTGTCCAAAAGCTCCCCTGGTGTCCCAATTCCCATCAAATAACGAGGCTTGTCGGAAGGAAGATAATCAGTCGTAAACTCAATTAGCTCCTTTCTCAAAGAAGGTGGCTCTCCTACACCCAATCCTCCCAGAGCATAGCCATCAAAATCCAACTCAACTAGCTCTTCTGCACATCTTTTTCTGAGGTCTTCAAAAGTGCTTCCCTGCACTATGCCAAATAATCCGCTGCCGTTCTCATAGTTGACCCGGGCCTGCTTTGTTCTTTTGGCCCAATTTAAGGTTATGGCTAAAGACTTCTCTGTTTGTGAGTGCGTAATCGGATAAGAAGTGCACTCATCAAGAACCATCATCAAGTCCGCCCCCAGGGCAAACTGAATTTCGAGAACATCTTCCGGAGTCAAGAAATGCTCGGAGCCATCAATGTGTGACTTGAATCTCACCCCTTCCTCGCTTGATTTCTGCAAGGAAGAAATACTAAAGATCTGATAGCCTCCACTATCGGTAATTATCGCGCCCTGCCAATTCATGAATGAATGCAATCCTCCCAATTTGGCTATAGTCCGATGACCTGGACGAAGATAGAGATGATAAGCATTACAGAGAGTAACTCCTATTCCCATCTCTCTCAAATCTTCCGGCGAGATACCCTTAATGGCCCCTTGAGTACCCACAGGCATGAAGGCGGGAGTATCAAAAGTATTATGGGCTGTAGCAATCTTTCCCCATCGGGCAGATGTTGAAACGTCTTCATGAAGCAGAGTAAATTGCAATTCTTCACCTGTTTTCGTATTGCGTCACGCTACGTATTGCGCATTTTACCATAGGCTACACGCTATACGCTACTTAGCATACCATAGACAGCGGGAAAAGTCAAATCATGAGCATGGCGTCTCCAAAGGATAAGAAACGATATTTCTGCCTTATTGCTTCTTTGTAAGCGTTCAACAACCGTTCTTTTCCCACAAAAGCGGATACTAAAAGAATAAGAGAAGACCCCGGCATATGAAAGTTGCTAAGAAGAGCTTCTGCTAATTTGAATTCATACCCCGGATAAATAAAGAGATTTGTCCAGCCTTGACCTGGAATAACTTTTCCCCATTGATTGGCTTGTGTTTCTAAAGCCCGGGTAGTTGTTGTTCCCACCGTTACTATCTTCCCTCTCCTTTCCTTAACCTCATTGATAACTGTTGCAGCATCTTTGCTGATTATGAAATATTCTTCCGGGACGCTATTGTCTTCTACTTCTCTTTCGGGTAATGATCTAAAGCTAGCCCATCCGGTGTGCAAAGTAATATTAACTATCCTTACTCCTTTGTCTCTTATTCTTTCCAGTAAAGAGGAAGTAAAGTGAAGACCAGCGGTAGGAGCAGCCACAGCACCATCTTTGCTGGCATAGACAGTCTGATATCTTTCCCTGTCTTGAGGGGTGAGACCCTCCTTTCTTTTAATGTAAGGAGGAAGAGGAATTTCGCCAACTTTGGTCAAGACTTCTTCTACTTTTTCCGAAGGAGTAAACTTGACCACAGCTCCTGCTCCCTGATTTCTGCTTAAGACCTTCCCTATTATCTCCGTTTGGGGAAAATGGATTTCAGTACCCTCCCTAACCCTTCTGCCTGGCTTTAGCAAACACTCCCATATGCCCTTTCCCTCGTTCTTCAAAAGAAGAATTTCTACCTTTCCTCCAGTTTGATCCTTTCTTCCTTTCAATCTTGCTGGAATTACTCTGGTGTTGTTCAAAACCAATAAATCTCCTTTTTTCAAAAATTCTATTATATGGTGGAATTTCCTGTGTTCTATCTGTTTTCTATGGCGATGTAATATTAATAAGCGAGAGCTATCCCTGGGCACAAGAGGTCTCTGAGCGATAAGCTCCCTGGGCAAATAATAGTCAAAATCGTCCCGTCTCACCTTTACTTCCTTTCATTGGATACCTTAAACCTATCAGGGGAAAACCGGTCGGTCAAGGAATTGCCTTAACAGACAATTCCTCGTATATCGTATATGGTATATCGTAAGAAAGAACCTTAAAAACACACAACAAACTACCATTCACGCACTCTTTGTTTTCGATATACGATATACTATATACCATATATAGCACAAAATTTGCTTATAAACTATATGAGTCAGTGATCTTTTACTGTAACCGCCCGTTGAGCCTTCAGAATATCCTTGGTGATCTTGCTTTCAAGCCTTTACTGCGAGCTCAGTGCATATGACCCAGACAGGAGAGATATGAACAATATTGTCCATTCTGGACGGGAAAGAATTATTCTCTTCAACAATTCTTTGACAAGTTTAACTTCAGTCCATATAATATCAGTATCAAATCAGAGAGAATCCATTCTTCCCGCAGAGGGAAGCAATATTCTTTCATCTTGGGACAAGAGAAATGGCAAGGACAAATAGAATAAATCTGGAGACTGTCCTCCTCAAAGAAAAATTCGTTACTGAAAAGGATATAGAAAAAGCTGAACACTACCAGAAAAACAACGGAGGAAATCTTTCGGAAATCTTTCTTAAATTGGGATTGGTTACTGAAGAGCAGATAGTAATAGGGCTGGCCAAACAATTAGGAATCCCTCATATGAAGCTCACCAATTATAAGCTAGACTCCGAAATAATGGAAATCGTCCCTGAGAAAATAATCAGAAGAAACAAGATAGTCCCTCTGTCTAAATCCGGTAAAACACTTACCATAGCTACATCTAACCCTCTGGATGTCTTAGTGATTGACGATTTAAAGGCTACCACTGGCTGTCATATTGAAACTATTGTCTGCACCCCTTCTGAGATCGAGCAGGTGATTGGAGATTATTACTCAATTACCGAAGTTAATAATTTAGAGGAGTCCGAAGCAAAAGAAATAGAAAAAGTAGTTACTGATACAGAATCTATAAATCTGGATACACTGGTAAAGCAGGCTGAAGAAGCGCCTATCATCAGAATGGTCAACTTAATCCTTTCTCGATCTATCAGGGCTCGCGCTAGCGATATCCACATTGAGCCTTTTTCTAACAAACTGCGAGTCAGGTATAGAATTGATGGTATTCTTTATCCTATGACATCCTTCCCCAAAAAAGTACAAAATGCTGTTATCTCGCGTATAAAAATTCTTTCCGAAATGAACATTGCCGAACACCGACTGCCCCAGGATGGTAGATTCCGCGTCAAAGCATATCGCAGAGATATAGATTTTCGTGTGTCAACCATACCTACCAGTTATGGAGAAAAAGTGGTGCTTCGTCTCTTCGACAAAGCTCAGCTTATGGGTCTGACTATTGATAAATTAGGATTGGAAGAGAATGTCCTTGAGAAATACCAAAAGGCTATTAGTCAACCATACGGAATGATCATTATGACTGGCCCTACCAGTTGTGGAAAATCGACAACTCTCTACGCAGCCATAGAAGCCCTCAACACTGAGGACAAGAATATACTGACCATCGAAGACCCGGTAGAATATGAAGCAGAAGGAATCAATCAAGTTCAAGTCTACGAAGCAATCGGGTTAACTTTTCCGCGTGTATTGCGTGCTTTTCTCCGCCAGGATCCGAACATAATAATGTTGGGAGAAATGAGGGACAAAGAGACAGCTGATATAGGAATCAAAGCTGCCTTAACCGGACATCTCCTCTTTACTACTCTGCACACCAATGATGCGCCTAGTGCCATCGCCAGATTAATCAATATGGAAGTAGAGCCTTTCCTTATTACCGGTGCCGTTACTTTCGTAGGAGCACAGAGATTGGTGCGAAGGATATGCAGACATTGCACTGTCAAAGACGAACCTTCTGCCGCTCTATTGAAGGAATTAGGCATAGAAAAGAAAGATCAAGAAAAATTACCATTGTTCAAAGCAAAAGGTTGTTCTATTTGTAATAATACCGGTTATATGGGAAGAATGGCGGTTATGGAAGCACTGGAAATTGATAGTGACATCCGGGAGTTGATTTTAGAAAGAGCCTCTACCAATAAAATCAGGGAAGTTGCTATTGCCAAGGGAATGGTCCCTTTAAAAAAAAACGCCCTGGCCAAGGTGCTCCGGGGAGAAACCACTCTGGAAGAATTTGCCAGAGTGACCGGCGGTTTATGAACGAAGGCAGAAAAGAATGATTAGCTACCATTACCTCGCTTTGAACCGAGAAGGAAGAAGAATAAAGGGGACAATAGAAGCAAGCAGCACAAAAGATGCTTTTGCTCGATTGCGACCCACAGGTTTAACGATTATTTCTCTTGCAAAGAAACGTGGTTTGTCCAGTTTGTCAAGGGGAAAGTCAACCCGCGCTGGAAATCTCTTTACATTTCGGGTAAGCAATAAAGAAATAATTATCTTCCTTCGTCAATTTGCTACCCTTATTATTGGCGGACTTCCGCTAATACAAGCATTGGATGTCATGATACGTCAAACCAACCACCCTGTTTTGAAAGAGGGGATTGCCCAGGTAAGAAAGGATGTAGAAGCAGGAATACCCCTTTCGGAAGCTATGGCCAAGCGCCCGAAAATCTTCTCTTCTTTTATCCATAGTATGATAAGAGCTGGAGAGGCGGGAGGTGTTCTTAATGTCGTCCTGACCAGATTGACTGAGTATCTAGAATCTATGGAGAATATAGCACAAAAGGTAAAAGCCGCTCTTCGCTATCCTATATTTGTTATGTTGATGGCAGTGGGATTAATTGGTGCTCTGGTCTTCTTTGTTCTACCTGAGATGCAGAGCCTTTTTGAGGATTCTTTCCAGGCCAAACTCCCTGCTATAACTCAAATTATACTTGACTTATCCAATTTCGTGAGAACAAAATTTTACTTTGTTCTTCTAATTATAGGAGCCTTCGCCTTTGTCTATTATTATCTTCCCAAGAAATATGATAGAGTAGGGTATCTGATAGATGCGGTAAAACTAAAAATACCTGTAGTTGGAAAGCTCTACCACAGGATTTGCTTATCCAGATTTACCAGAACTCTAGCTATTCTCTTCAGCAGTGGAGTCCCTATACTGGACAGCCTTGATATGACTGCTAAGACATCTGGAAATAAGGTTATTGAAAAAGCAATAATGGAAGCAAGATCTTCCTTGAAGGAAGGGGAGACTATTGCTGGACCACTTGGTAACTGCCCTGTATTTCCTCCCATGGTAGTGAGTATGATATCAGTAGGAGAAAAAACAGGAGCTCTGGATCAAATGCTCAACAGAATCTCTGATTTTTACGACCACGAGATAGAAACAACCGTTGACTCCCTAGCCAGCCTAATAGAACCTCTCTTACTGGGTTTCCTAGGTGTAACTGTAGGCATAGCTGTAATTGCTATGTACCTGCCTTATTTTAGCATATTCGAGCACATTGGAGGATAGAAATCGTATATCGTATTGCGTATCTAGCATTTCAAAAACAAAAAGAAGTCTAAGCTCTGAATAGTGGAGCGCAAACAAGGAAAGAACTTACCCCCTCTTTCTTCCCTCTCCCCATGGGGGAGAGGATTGAGGTGAGGGGAAAAAGGAAAGGAGGTGAGACAAGTATGAAGAAATTTTGGCAAAAAGAAAAAGGATTTACCCTGATAGAGCTCCTTATCGTAGTAGCTATTATCGGCATAGTAGCCGGCATTGCTATTCCTAGATTTTTGGGAGCTCGAACAGTAGCCAGGGTGACTCGAGCCTTCGCCGATATGAGAACCATTGCTGATGGACTGGAAATGTACTTTACTGCTGAAAATGTATACCCGGCCACTTTGGCTGGCCTGACTACCAGTAGCCCTGCGTATATAACCAGTGTACCCAAAGACCCTTTCGATACTGACGATGGACCTTACAGATACTACGTCGACGATGCTGATACGCCAACCATGTGGCTGATCGTCTCGAATGGACCGGATGGGGAGGAAGATGTGACAATTGCTGCCGATGCTGAGTGGGATGACTTTACAACTGTGGCCGGCGAACTGGGAGGATCCAATGGCGTAATGCCTTCAGGTGACGACACATATTACGGTGCTGGTGCTGGTGCCGATGGCTGGTCGGTTGCTAAAAGTGCAACTGATAATGGTGACATAGGAAGAGGTGGACCATAGAACTGATTCTATTTACTACCTAAGTATATAGAAAAAAGGGGGGAGAAATCTCCCCTTTTTCTATATATATATATTGTATCTATTCCGCCATAGTACATTTATTTGTCACGAGAAGCAACAGCGATGAAGCAAACTCAGTTTTGTTGCTCAGAATAAGCTCCACAATCTCAAAACAGACAAGAATCTTCCATTTGTCATTGCG
>SDBV01007148.1_pt1 | contig 15306 bp, 16 predicted proteins | sample 2277081 | NCBI WGS metagenome assembly SDBV01 (sample SAMN10402039, study PRJNA504765) | marine sediment metagenome | isolation source: marine sediment core GS10_PC15, 223 cmbsf | place: Arctic Ocean: Southern Knipovich Ridge | collected 2010
AGCACCAGAAATACCAGAAGCTCCTGAACAGCTTGTACCTTTCATGCGTCGTGATAAAGAGTTATGCGATAAGATTTTTTCAAAGGTACAAGAAGAGGAAGAAGGGTTTTTTCCTAACATTGATCAACCAACATTGGACCACGTTTTGGATCTCTCTACGCAGCAGTTTGAACAATTTGCAACTTTAATGGGTTATTCTGATGATAAACTGATTAATATTATAAAAGCAGCAAATTATTTAGATGCTGAGGGATTATTAAATCGTGCAACAAGTGAATTTGCTATCAATAGAGCATTTTCTAATACTCATCTTGATCAACTATTGACTCTCAAAGGTTTTGATCAATATTATGAACAACTTGATCTGCCTGCAGAAATGCATAATGCAATAGTAAAGTATTTATTAAAAAATCATCCATCATTCAGAGCAGATCTTGTTAAGAGCAGATTTTGGCCTAAAGACTGGGATGTAGAGTCAATTACTATGGTGGATGGCGATTTTTTGATAAGCAGGACTGATGGACGAACTTGGCGATTTGGGGGCTCGGAATTCAGTTCAGCAATGCGTAATCTTAGCCTCAAAGATGCGCAAGTCATTAAAGCACTTATGACTGGCAAAATAACAATAGAGACAATGCCGGAACATTTACGAGAAATATATGACGATATGCCAGATGTTTTGCAATCATTATTTACTCAATAAAAATCGCTTTCAACTGTGTTTTTGTGTAGTATTTATAGCTCCCTTTACACTTTATTATAATAAAACTAGAAAAAAATGGAGCATGCAGAGTATTATTGATTGTGTTTGCATTTTAAAATATAACGTAAAAAATTTGATGCCTCATTTTTAAAACATATTCAAGAAGTTCGTACTTCACCAAGCTATTTTGATATTGTTCAATATGCAACATCATTGTGTGAACAAGAAATACCAAAGCATACAACGTATGCTGATTTTTTTTATCGTATGCTAACATGGCTTGGCTTTAAGTAGATGTTGATATACAAGCATTGTTATAAGGAGCACTGTATGAGAAAAGAGTTAGTATTGTTATTTTTTGGATTTTCTTTTTTGTGTATTAGTGATCTTTGTGGTCATGTTAGCTGGATAGAAGAGGATCCAACAGTTAACATCGCAGAAACTACGCATCGCATTTATAGAAGATATTATAGTATTGCTCGGTTAGAAAAAGCGATAACTATGATTCGAAACCTAACCGATAATAATAAACAGTTGGCGAGTGAAATACTATCTATATATAAGTACGATTATGATGCTGTATTTTTGCATCATCCACTCATTACTTCATGCGTGGATGCTATGAATAATAATCAAGATATAACACCATTGCTAACCTTTTGGGATAAGCTGACTGCATACAAATATATTCAGGATGATCTATTAATTGGAGAATTTATTAAGCTTGTCTTTGTTATTATTAAACACGTAATGATATGCCACAATACTGTAGAAAAATCAGTTCCTGCTTATTTCCGTAGCGATTATAGCCTTGATGCTTTGGATTTAGAGCAACTACTGGATGCTATTGATGTAGCATGTGATGTACTATCACGTTCTGTTTCAACCTACTCATTAACGTCTGTAATACACAATAATCAGATATATGATAATAATAATAAAAATAAGTATCATGATGGAGACCTATCTATTCATATTGGGGCACAAGCAGTAGCATTTCGTTTTTATCTTATGAATCGCTTGCAACACATATTTAGGATACTTACCCAATTGGAGAATAAAATAATACCCTTGAGGAATTGGGTTTGGGCAGATGAACATGCGGCTTCATTTTTTTATGATAAGGTGGGTGCAGCGCATTGGCGCATTAAGGAGTGTTATGCTGCCATGCTGCAGCAGGAAAACCTTACTCCCTTATTAAAATTATGGGATGAATTTTGTCAGTTTAAACACATAGAAGACATGCACTATATCAAAGAATTTATGCAAATGGTTCTACTGATCAATAGAATGCTCCTTGTGCATTATACGCGCACAAAAGATATCTCACTTCAACAAGCCTATGGACTAGATGAAAATATTGAGGCAATAGAGATGTTATCTTGTGAAGATTTACTTAATGAAATTGATAAGGTGACTGCGCGGGTGTCGACGACAACTATATCCTTTCAAGAAAAATCGAAGCTACCAGCGTGGTTAAAAAAGAATATAGCATGCCCAACAGTTGCTGCTCTTTGTTTATTAGGTTTATTCGTACGGTTCATAGTATAAGTAGGATTATAATGAAAAGCATGCTTATGTGTTTTGCCCTTATGTGCATTTTTTTTCGTTCTTATGGTAATCATGATAATGTTGCGCATAGTCATAATGATGCTGAATTTGAATCTTTTATACAAAATGAGATTGGTGTATCTTCACATAAATTAGCTAATCTTGTTTTTCGTCGTTATTACTTTATTCATCGGCTTGATACTACTATGTCTGTCATCTCGGATGTGCAAAAAAGAGCATCTAATCAAGCTTTTAAAGGGATACCCATTGAAAAACTAGTTGATTTCAGTGATCTTTCAACATTTGAACATGCAGATATAAAAAAATCAATTGAATCGATAAAAAAGCAAAAAAATCTATTGCCATTATTTATGGTATGGCACAACTTTAAAAATTATAAATCAATTGAAGATCAGCTGTTTATAGAGGAATTTACTAAAGCAGTATTAATTATTTCTGTTAATCTACTGATTAATACCTCCTCATCAAAAAAGATAAGAATGTCGATTGATACACATGATTTTTTGCATCGCATTCTTATATTGCCTACTTTCCAACTAGTAGAATTAATAGATGTTTTTACTCGTCAATTTATTAGTAATAATCCAGAATATGGCAAGGGACAAAAAAACAGAAATGTGACGCTTTTTGAAGAGCAAGATATTGAAGAAACATTGTCAGATTTAAAGCCGTTTGTACATATTGATGAAGTTGCAAAGCACTTTTATTACCTACATCGCTTAGAAAAGCCGATGCAACATTTGGAATTCATACAAAAAAATAATAAAGCATTACTGTTAGTTAGAGATGCACAAAAAGCAAAGAGATTGATAAGCGATGAGACAGTTACATTTACTAATAAATATATTAAAGCATGTATAGGTAACATTGAACAGGATCAAACATTTGAAGAATTGATTCAGTTATGGCAAGAGCTAAAAAAATATAAATTTATAGGAAATGATGATTTTATAAAAGAATTTTCACTGTTAACGTTTATTATTTACAAAAATCTCATTATTACTCTTGCATGTGATGATGAACATTCATTAAGAAAGAGTTCAATAGCACAAGAAATTATACATCTTTATGCCAAAATAGAATCACTTCCTTTAGAAGAAATATTAGAAGCTATTGATGTTGTTGTTGAAGAACTGCCGCCACTTTTGGAACGATATGAATTTAATAGTGATATGCAATGGAAAACATGGTTGCGCAAATATTGGTGGGCACCTCCATTGGTTATTGGCACACTTATCATTAAAATAATGTTAAAAAACAAGTTACATAAAGTAGTTTCGGACATAATTTAACCATACCATATACAAAAAATTTTTTTTTGTGTTATCTTTTAATACATGAATGTAAGCTTTTTCTAAGTGTTAATCCTTTCTCATATTAGAAAGGATATAACATGTACTCTTTGCATGAAAAAGTTGTTTATCCGGGTCATGGCGTAGCAGAAGTTAGTCGTATTTTTAAAAAGAATATAGCTGGTCGCCTAATTGATCTTATCGAACTTACATTTCTCAATAAAGATATGACAATTTTGGTTCCAACAGACAATCTTGAATCCAGTAGTGTTCGTAAGGTGAGTTCTCATGAAAAAATTAATGATATTTTTAAATTATTGTCTAAACCGCTACAAAGGGTATCACATGATATACATTCGAGCAGTTGGAGTAAAAGAAGTAGGGATTATCAATGTAAACTGCGATCAGGAAATCTTGACGAGATCTGTAAAATATATCGAGATCTCAAAAGTATAGCAATAGAAAAAGAGCTATCTTTTGGAGAAAAAAATCTGTTACATAAATCAGAAAGCTTATTGGTAGAAGAAATATCTGTGGTTAAAAAAATGGGTGAAGAGCAGGCAATTGAACATTTACGATCGCTGTTTCAATATCCAGAAAATTATTCATCATCGGTATCGCATGTTTCAAGATATTCTTTATGAGAAATACTATGCTTTTCCTACTATGTTAAAATGAGTAATTTAAGCAAAAAGTATATGCTCATTATTTTCGGGCCAACAGGGGTAGGTAAAACTGATTGTGCCTTGCGCATTGCTCAAGAAATACCTGCCGAAATCGTAAATATAGATAGTGGGCAAATGTATACACCATTATCTATTGGTGTAGCAAAACCAGATTGGCGTTCATCTTCTATTGCGCATCATTTATTTGATATTCTTGATGAACCAAAGAGTTTTTCGGCTGCTGCCTATAGAAAGATATTTATTGACACAGTGAATAGCATATGGGCTCGAGGAAAATTGCCTATTATCGTTGGCGGATCAGGATTTTACGTAAAATCGATTTTTTTCCCCTTATCAGATGTACATAAAGTAGCTTTACAAACAAGTTATGATGTACATGATAATTTATGGGAAAAACTGCATGCAATTGATCCACAAAGAGCTGCATCAATTCACCCACATGATATATACAGAATTAAGCGAGCGCTTGATATTTGGTATGCAACGAAGAAAAAGCCTTCTGAACATCATCTTAGCTTTGATCCGCCTTCAGACTTTTTGTTGCTATGTTTAATGCGGGAAAGAAAGGATTTATACGACAGAATTAATCAACGTGTATTCAATATGATTGATGAAGGATGGCTTGAAGAGGTCAGAGCTTTACAAGATACGCCATGGGAACTTTTTTTACGTGATAAAAAGGTTATAGGTTATAGTGAACTTTTGGATTATTTAACCGGGGCACAAACTGAAGAATGTTTGAAAAGCGTTATTGCAACTATCCAACAGCGAACGCGTCATTATGCTAAGCGCCAGTTCACCTTTTGGAAAAATCTCGAAAAAACAATCAGTAGGGCACTTATGGCTAAGAAGGATCGCAATGCCCTTATTTTGCCGCATATTGAATCAATTAACTTGACTTTATTGGATCTTGATTTATATATAAAACAGCTATCGAATAAATTATCTGAATTGTTTCTTAATGATTGACTATAGAAATATTAAAAGGGATTTGCGTGAAAAAGCATAATGAAAAAGAACAATCGTCTTGTTCTTTTTGTGAAAGAGAACAAAGATTATCTCTGGATAAACGACAAATAAGTTTAATTGTATCCGGTATTATGTTATTAAGTTTTTTTGTCTTTATTACAGGGTATTTTTTAGGCAAGCAAAAGGCATTAGAGCAGTTTGCTCATCATATTGATCAAGAGGCCTTTTCTGATAAAATGTATGCATCTTTACTTGCATTGACCAATAAATCTAAGGCAGCAAAAAGAGATACCCAAGCGCAAGATATTGATGTTGTTGTATATGAGGAAGACGATCAGCCGAATGCAGCGATTGCGGCTGTTGATGTTGCGTATGTAAGCCAACAAGATACTATGCAACAAGCAATAGGCAAAGAGGCAGATATTGCATCTTATTCACCAAATGATATCATAAATAATGATGCCGCTAGCGAAATGCCGAATGAGCAGTACTATGCTCAGCTAATTGGATTTGGGACATTCAAAGCAGCGCATCAGTTCACCAATCGATTATTACATAAAAATATATCGGTCAGTGTACGCAAACGTCAAAGTAAAACTACTAAAGGTAAGGTAATAACATGGTATCAAGTAATAACGGATGTATTTAATAATAAGGATGCCCTTATTGAACTTGTAGAGACAGTTAAAAAAGAGACAACATTGCATGATATACGTATTGTTTCATGTTAATTGAAAACGAAAAGAAGGTAATTCATGATTACAGCTATGCGCAAAGGTTTAAAAGATAAAGGTTTTAAAATTATTTTATGGCTGATAATTTCAACGCTTATTATTGCATGGTCATTATCTGAAGTTATGGAATTTGCAGCTCAACGGCAGGCTTGGCTTGCTACGGTTGATGGTTATACAATTGATTATAATGATTTTGTGCGAAAAGTAACAATACAAGAGGAACAATTGCGTGTTTTTCGGGCTCAGTATGGTGAATATGCAGATTTATTTTTGCAAGCTATGGGATTAAGTTCTGATCCTAAATCGTTAGCATTTGATCAGTTAGTGCGCGAAACATTGTTGAATCAGGTTTCTGATGCATTGTCATTATATTTGCATCCTGATTATATAGCTGATAAGTTGCATGATCCACAATTTACCATGCAAAAGCTTACAGATATTGTTCCATTTTCAGTTCTTGGCCCGACTGGTGTTATTGATATGCAAAAATTGAAAATGTATTTGCGCAATATGAAACTGTCTATGACCGATTTTGAACAAAAAGTGGGGCGGGTATTACAACGTCAATTAGTAGAACAGCTTACTTCAGCAGCTTCATATGCCCCTGAACTTGAACTTAGAGAGCAGTATGCAATAGATCATGCAAAGAAAAAGTTTTCTATATTGAGTTTTTCTCGCGAGCAATTTTTAAAGGAAGAAAAAGCGCAAGGTGCTTCTGGGCAGGAGCTCAAAGATTTCTTTGATCAACAAAACAGGCAAACAAAACGGTATTGGGTACCGCAAAAGCGCAGTGGGGTTATGTGGAAATTTGATCCAGGCAAATATGGCATTACGGTGTCTGATGCTGAAGTTGAATCATATTATGAGAATCACAAAGCAAAACAGTTTGTAGAAGAGCCGACAAAAATTCAAATGCGTAGAATATTATTTAAAGTTGATCGTGATGCAGATAGTAAGAGCATACAGGAAAAAGCTCAAAAAATGCGAGCAGAGCTCATACAAGATCCAGCTACCTTTGCTGATGTTGCTCGCAATGTTTCTGAAGATAAAGAAACGGCAGAACACGGAGGGCTAATGCCATTTTTTGCGCGGGGCACCAAAGAGCGGGCATTTGAAAAGGCTGCATTTTTGCTACAAAAAGATGGCGATATTTCAAATGTTATTCGTACAGGTGAAGGGCTGGAAATAGTACAACGTGTCAGCAAAAAACTGCCCGAATACAAACCGCTCAATAAAGTAAAGCAACAAATTAGAGATAAGCTGGTCAATAACAAATTTAAAGGGCTTTTTACCCGCGACATGTCAGAGGTACTTGATCAGATGAATACTGATCAAAAGGCACTTGAAGCCTTTATTGCTCAAAAAGGGGGAAAAGCTGAGACAATTGATTCTATTGTGCAGGATGAATTAAAAAGAGCACAAACATTATTTAAGCTTACCGAAGGGGATAGTTCATTTTATATAGAAGGTAAAACAGGAATAGCAGTTAAGCTCACTAAAATTCATGAGCGGCATCTCCCTGCTTTAGAAACAATCAAAGATGTTGTTACGGGGGATCTCTATGAAGAACGAGCTCGTAAGCAGCTTGCTGTACGTCTAGATGAAGCAAAAAAAGCTCTTCAGTCTGATATGCAACAGGTAGAAAAAAAGCCTTTTGAAGAACTGCGGAGCAGCTTTGGGGGTTCGGTTGAGCGCACTGAATGGCTCCATCATGACGATAAAAAGGGCACAAAAGCATTAAGCAGCAAAGGTATTCCTGTTGATCAAATAGTGCAACTTGGCAAAAAAGGCGCACATATTACCCATGAAAGTGACAAGCAAGGATTCCTCATTCGCCTGGATGAAATCGAGCCATTCAATGAGGAAGATTTTACGGCAAAAAAGGCTGATATTAGCCGTAAAATGGGAAAGGAAAGAGCTATGTTGTGGTCTAATGGATTTATTGCTTCTTTGCATAGAAATGCTACAATAAAATTAAATGAAACTTTATCAAATATAGTCAATAAAGCATAGCAACGAAAGAATTTCTCTATGAAAAGTCAGTCATCTACTACCAAAACTAAGACCAACGTGAATGATAACAATCAGGCTCAGGAGATTAAGAAAAAGATGCTTGAAGTCACTTTCTCTCAGATTGATAAAGAATATGGTAGTGGTGCAGTTATGATGCTGGGACAAGCAGCACAAACACAGCTAGATGCTATTTCTACAGGGTCGATCCTTATTGATCAGGCCATAGGAATAGGGGGGCTTCCAATTGGTAGGATTATTGAAATATTCGGTCCAGAATCGTCAGGAAAATCTACTTTGGCAATGCAAGCTATTGCTCAAGCACAAAAAAAGGGCGGCATTTGTGCCTTTATTGATGCAGAACATGCATTAGATCCTGTGTATGCAGCTAATTTAGGAATTGATATTGATAATTTGATTATATCGCAACCTGACTATGGAGAACAGGCATTAGATATTGCTGAGATGCTGATCAGATCAGGCGCGGTTGATATTATCGTGATTGATTCAGTTGCGGCCCTCGTTCCTAAAGCTGAGCTTGAAGGGGATATGGGTGATACTCATGTTGGATTACAGGCGCGATTGATGTCGCAAGCATTGAGAAAATTAACCCCTGTTGTCCACAAGTCAAAAACAATATTGATTTTTATTAATCAGATTCGACAAAAAATTGGCGGCATGTCTTACGGTAATAATGAAACAACATCTGGTGGTAATGCATTAAAATTCTATGCATCAATACGCTTGGATGTGCGGCGTATTGCTAGTTTAAAAAAGAATGATGTTCATTTTGGTAATAGAATAATGGTGAGAGTTGTTAAAAATAAAATTGCACCGCCATTTAAACGCGTAGACCTTGATCTGATCTTTGGTGAAGGCATTAGTCGGGAGCTCGATTTGCTAGATGCATCGATACAATACAACATAATAAAGCAATCGGGTGCATGGTACTCATTTGAGGACGTTAAGCTTGCTCAAGGTAGAGAACAGGCATTGCATTATTTTAAAGCAAATAAAGATTTTTTCGATAAAATTTATACAAAGGTGCAAGAAGCAATAGAGGTTGCAAATAATAATGGTAAGTAAGATCAATCGTATTTGATTGTGTACATAATTCTTATCAAGAAAGGTACAGTAAGATATTGAAAGAAAAAAGAAATTCTAGTTTGCCACTGATAAATGAGAAAATACAAGCTCAACAGGTACAGCTTATTTCGCATAAAGGTGAAAATGTGGGAGTTATTTCTCGAAGTCAGGCATTGCGCATGGCAGAAGAAGCAGGACTTGATTTGGTAATGATTTCGTCTAAAGGGCAGGATGGTGTCCCTGTTGTGAAAATCATGGATTTTGGTAAAGTAATTTATGAGAAGAAAAAAAAGCAAATAGAAGCAAAAAAACACCAAAAAGTTATCCAGATTAAAGAAATTAAACTGCGCCCAAAGATTGGCGAGCATGATTATCAGACCAAAATGAAGCAAACTATTCAATTTTTGAAGGATGGGAAACGGGTGAAAATTACCTTGTTCTTTAAGGGGCGTGAAAATATCGATAAAGAGAAGCGTGGAGCGGAACTCTTTGAAAAAATTAATACAACTTTTGAAGAGCATGATTTATTAAAGCAATTAATTCAAGAAAAAGATTCTAGAGCAGGCCAGTTTTGGTCAAAAATTTATTATCTAAAAAGTTAAAAGAAGCAGTAATAAAGCACTATGGATAAATATATATAATAGATAATTAGGGAAGCTATTATGCCAAAAATGAAAACACATTCTGCAGCTAAAAAAAGATTTAGAAAAACTGGCGGAACATTAATCAAACGAGCACAGAGCCGGAGAAGGCACTTGTTGACAAAAAAGACATCCAAAAGGAAGCGGCAATTACGCAAAATTGCTTATATCAGCAAGGGTGATGCTGTTCATATTATGCGACTATTGCCATATTAATGAGCAGCCCATTTATATTAACTTATTTAATAATTGATATGGAGAAATAATAATGACGAGAGTGAAACGTGGTACTGTTGTTAAAAAAAGGCATAAGCGCCTGCTCAAAAAAACCAAGGGGTTTTGGGGAGAGCGTAAAAATGTTTTTAAACGAGCAAAAGAAACATTATTACGCGCAATGGCATATGCTTTTAAGGGACGAAAGTTAAAAAAGCGGGATATGCGTTCGCTTTTTATTGCGCGTATTAAAGCTGAATCAGAACGACAAGGTTTATCGTATAATAAATTTATACACGGATTAAAGCAAAATAGTATTGAGCTTAATAAAAAAATGTTGAGTCAATTAGCTATTTATGAGCCAGAAGGTTTTGCTGTGTTAGCTGATATGGCAAAGGAATAGCATTGTCTTGACAGGACTCCTTTGAGCTTACTAGACTGAGCCTTATGGAGTATGATTTCTTGTTATAAAATTAAAAGGGAGAGCATAATGGAAGCATTGAATGAATTAGAAAAAAGAATTGCTTCTTTGATTGATCTTACAAAAGAGTTAAAAACAGAAAATGCTAAATTAGCCGAAGAAAATGCTCAATTGCTTGCAAGGATAGAAATGCTTGAAGGTTGTGAAACAAGTACTAGCAAGTGTTTAGAAGAACTTAATCAGGAAAAGGTATTAACCAAAACTGCTGTAAATGAATTAATTAAAAGTATAGATTCATTAATATAAAGTAACTAATTATTAATATAATGAATAAAGCAAAAAACTATAAAGTATCTATTTTTGGGGATCATTATTCACTTTGGGGTGATGAATCTGAGGAGTGTATAACACAGGCAGCAACATTGCTTGATTCGCTTATGAAAGAAATAGCAGAGAAGTATAACATGGCAGATACTAAAAAAGTTGCTGTTTTAGCCGCACTTCGTGTGGCAAGCTCATTGTTGCAGGTTGAAGCTACTTTAGAGCGCAGTCAACATAAGAAACAGCATCTTATTGATCTCATAGATCGAGAGCTTATTGCAGCTTCTATTTCTAATTAGATACCATTACTAGTAGTAGCATTAGGGCAGCCTGCGAAGGTGTTTTTCCTGAAGATGTTCTTTTTAGATACTCAATATAATAGCTTAATATCAGTATAAAGCTTGAGTGTCTACCTCTTAATTCTATTCTACGATAATAGCCATTTTCTTTGATGAGATAAATATATATATACGTTAATACTTTTTAATTTTGCTTACGTTAATGGATAGTAATAAGTTGGTGTGTTTACATAATTAAAAAAAGAACTATATAAGAAGGATAATAATGGAATTATATTTTATAGTATTATCAATTGCTGGGGGGATTACTCTTCTAGGAATTGCTTTATTAATATATGCAAAAAAGTCTTTAGATAAAGCACATCATATGCTCAAAGATGCTCAAGATAAATGGAAAAACACCAAACGAAATATTGAAAATGAGCGGCGAGAAGCTTTATTAAAGGTCAAAGACGAGATATACAAAAAAAGAGGGGAATTTGAACTTGAGATAAAGCGTGAGCGTGTTGAGCTTGATCGATTGCAAAATAAATTAAATGATAAATATGAAAGCCTTGAAAAGAAAGAACAAAGTTTAGATGATTTAAAAAGAGAACTACAACAGAAGGAACGTTCTTTATCTCGCAATGAAGATACATTAAGAGTAAATGAGCTGAAAATAAAAAATTTGTATAATGAGTTAATCACTAATCTTGAACGCCTGAGTAATATGACAAAAGAAGAGGCGCAACAAACATTGCTTGATACGCTTGAAGCTGAAGTAAAATTATCTAATCAAAAGTGGATTCAGAAAGTAGAAGAAGAAACAAAGCAAGTAGCAAAAGAAAAAGCAGTTCAAATTGTTGTCACTGCGATGCAACGCTATACAGCTGATCACGTTGCTCCGCATTCGTCTGGTGTTGTTCAATTGCCTAATGACGAAATGAAAGGAAGAATTATTGGAAAAGAGGGGAGAAATATAAAAGCACTTGAGATGGCAACTGGTATGGAATTTGTGATTGGAGAAACACCTGAGATCATCACTATTTCTGGTTTTAATCCAATTCGACGTGAGATTGCTCGGCGTACTTTAGAAAAGTTAATAGTAGACGGAAGAATCAATCCAACTCGTATTGAAGAAACGGTAGCACAATGTGAAAAAGAGATTGATGATATTATTCAAGAGTATGGTAAAGCAGCTGTGCTGGAATTTAATTTACAAGGTATCCATGACGAAATTATAACATTGCTCGGCAAATTACATTTTCGAACAAGTTTTTCACAAAATGTGTTGGTACATTGTAAAGAAGTTGGTATCTTTTCTCGTATGATTGCAGAAGAATTGGGACTTAATGGAGCTCTGGCATTACGAGCAGGTTTATTGCATGATATAGGTAAAGCGGTAACAGCTGAAGTTGAAGGCCCTCATGCTATAATTGGCGGCGATATAGCAAAACGATGTGGAGAAAATCCTATTATTGTGAATGCAATAGCAGCACACCATGAAGAAGTAGCATTTACTTCTATATATGCTCCGATTGTTGTCATAGCAGATACAATTTCTGCATCACGGCCAGGAGCACGTCGAGAAACACTTACTGCTTATATCAAGCGACTTGAGAAATTAGAAGAGATTGCTCATTCATTTGATGGTGTGAAAAAAGCATATGCATTGCAAGCCGGGCGTGAAATTCGGATTATTGTTGAAGAAGATAGTTTAGATGATGAAAAGACAATAATATTAGCACAAAATATTGCACGACGAGTAGAACAGGAAATGAGTTTTCCAGGGCAGATTAAAGTTAATGTTATTCGTGAAAAACGAGCAGTCGAATATGCAAGGTAGAATCAATGGCTAGTATAAGAGTACTTTTTTTAGGTGATATTGTAGGAGTTGCTGGTCGCATGATGTTTCAGAAACATATTGACCAGATTCGTAGGAAATATAAAATCGATGCCCTTATCGTTAATGGCGAAAATAGTAGTGCGCATGGTAGAGGCATAACTTCCCGTATAGTCCGGTTTTTTAAGCATAATAACGTCGATGTTGTTACGTCTGGCAATCATATTTGGCATGAGCGTGAAATTTACTCTTATCTTGCTTCGAATAAAGATCTTTTGCGGCCAGCAAATTTTCCTAGCGATACACCAGGTGTTGGCGTGACAACATTTACCCGTAATGGCCACGTGATTGGCATCATAAATCTGCAAGGACGGGTATTTATGCGTGACCATCTTGATTGCCCTTTTCGCACAGCAGACTCGATCTTAACTTTTTTAAAAGATAAAACAAAACTTATTTTTGTTGATTTTCATGCGGAAACAACATCTGAAAAACATGGGTTAGCATATTATTTGGATGGTAGAATTAGTGGACTGGTTGGCACGCATACGCATGTGCCAACGGCAGATGAGCGAATTTTACCTAATGGAACAGCATATGTTACTGACCTTGGTATGGCTGGTTCTATTGATTCAATGCTTGGCATGAAAAAAGACCCTATTATTAAGCATTTCTTAACACAAATGCCTATAAGGTTTGTTCCAGAAACATCGGCTCCAATTATAATGACCGGTGCTTGGATTGAAGTTGATGTGCGTACAGGTAAAGCAGTTGATATTCAACGTATCAAGATAGTGGATGAGGAGCTTATTATTGGTCCAAAAGATGGTTAGCATTCTACGATTGCTCTTTACGAATAAAATAGTACATGATCATACATAAAATATACAACTCATAAAAGGAGGGTGATGGTACTTATCGTCTTAAAAAATGCTTTATCTGCGCTTACAGTGATTATCTCTAAGTATGCGCTCTATTATGCTCAACCTATTTTTTATATTGGTTCAAGAACGATTATAGCGGGTATTTTATTGCTTTCTTTTCAATACTTGTTTAATTATAAATATTTTGTATTTAACAGAAAGCATGTAGGATCTTTTATACAAATTATTGTTTTTCAATTGCATGCTTCTTATCTTCTTGATATTTTTGCGTTACAATATCTTTCTGCTGCTCACGTTTGTATTTTATACAATTTGTCCCCATTTGTATCAATATTTTTCTCTTACTATCTTTTTGCTGAAATTATGACCTATAAAAAATGGTTTGCTCTCCTTTTAGGTTGCATTGGAATTATACCTATGCTGTTAATAGATTCATCATTAAATAGTGGGACAAGTTTCATCTCTTGGGCAGGCCTTGCTCTATTGGGTGCTGTTATTTTAAATACGTATGGAAATATTATCATGAGAGATTTAATTAAAAATAAATATTATTCAGCTCCGATGGCTACCGGGATTTCTATGTTTGGTGCAGGAATACTTTTATTATTAACCTCTTTATTTGTAGAATATTGGTCTATTGCAACGCCAATTTTCTCATTAAGACCATTTTTGTCGAATCTCATATTATCTGTATTGGTAGGAAATATTCTTTCTTATACACTATATGGATTTTTACTACAACGCTATACGGTAACCTTTTTGTCCTTTGCTGGATTTTTATATCCTATTTTTGGTGCATTATTTGGCTGGATTTTTTTGAATGAAGGTATAACATGGAACTTTTTGATTGCGTTGGTTATTATTTTTGCAGGCCTATATTTTTTTTATAATGAAGAAAAGCGACAACAGTATATTTCTTAGTTTAGGGCTTTATATAAGTAAAAAAGCATATCTATGATAGCAGTTATTATATTATACGCAGCTTTAGCAAGTGGTGTATTTCCTCTGGCAAAGGCTTCATTGCAATATGTACAACCAGTTTTCCTTGTTGGGGTACGAATGAGTGTTGGTGGAGTGCTTTTGCTTGTTTTTCAGTATATTTATAATCGTCAATTATTTACCTGTAGTAGAAAGCATGTTTGGCCTTTAGTACAACTGACGATATTTAATATTTATCTTACGAATGTACCTGAATTTTGGGCATTACAATTTTTAGAATCTGCTAAGACCTGTTTTATTTATAATCTATCACCGTTTTTTACTGCATTTTTTTCATACTTTTTATTTGCTGAAAAGATGAGCATGAAAAAATGGCTTGGCCTTCTTGTGGGATTTATAGGATTTATTCCTATTTTAGTACATCAATCTCCTGGAGAACAAGGCATTGCTCGTGTTGCTTTTATATCACAGGCCGAATTAGCAGTTCTTATCGCTGCAGTTGCTACATCATATGGCTGGATTGTTATGCAACGATTAGTAAAAAACTATGCATATTCACCTACAATGGCTCATGGTATTAGCATGCTTGCAGGAGGAATAATAAGTTTTCCAACCTCATATCTTGTGGATAATTGGCAGCCATCACCAGTGAGTAGTATGGGGCCATTTATTGTATATATGCTTCTTATAACGCTTATTTCTAATATTATTGGC
>SDBV01007149.1_pt1 | contig 15305 bp, 13 predicted proteins | sample 2277081 | NCBI WGS metagenome assembly SDBV01 (sample SAMN10402039, study PRJNA504765) | marine sediment metagenome | isolation source: marine sediment core GS10_PC15, 223 cmbsf | place: Arctic Ocean: Southern Knipovich Ridge | collected 2010
TGATATTACCTCTTCACTCAAGGCAAGATAATCCCTGGCGCCATTTGAGTTAGGGGCAAATTCACATATGGATTTTTTATGGACCTGGGCCTCGACGAGTTTTATATTGGTATGAATCGCCGTCTTGAATATCTTATCTCCGAAATGTTTCCTCATCTGGCTAAGGATTTGTCTGCTAATCCTTGTTCTGATATCATATAAGGTCGGCAGGATACCCAGTATCTGCAGCTTTGGATTCAGCCGCTCTTTTACAATCTCTATTGTTGAGAAAAGCTCTTTCATTCCTTCCAGGGAAAAATAATGGGTTTGAGCAGGGATGAGGATAGATTGTGCAGACGCTAATCCATTTATAGTCATAAGATTAAGCGAGGGAGAGCAATCCATAATGATGTAGTCGTAGTTTCGAGTTTGCGTGTTTATCATTTTATAAATGGATGTCCTTAGTATCCACTCTCTGCCTAACAGGTTTGCTAATTCAAGGTGTGCGCCGGTAAGCATTGCCGAAGCGGGAGCAATATCCAGATTTTGAATATCAGTGGGCACAATAGCACTTTCCAGTTCAAGGTTTTTGACCATGACATCATAGATTGAATGCTTTAGATCATCTGTATTAATGCCAATACCCAGTGAAGCTTGTGATTGAGCATCCAAATCTATTATCAGAACTTTAAGGCCCATGTTAGCCAACGCTGCAGACAGATTGATGCAGGTAGTTGTCTTGCCGCAGCCCCCTTTTTGATTAGCGATGGCAATGATTGACGTCTTGGTTTCGGCGTTTATCCGTGATGAAGGAGATATACTCATCCTTTCGGCAGGAGTATACCCCGGTCTCTCTTTGTTATTCCTTTTGAACAGTGATCCAAGGTATTCAAACACCTCAGCCACCTCCCTTCAATTCTATAACCCGTGTCTCTAATCTCTGCTTAACACATACTTTTATGGTAATCGGATGAATTGCGCCGCAACATTTATGGCTAATCATAAAATAAAAAGCGAGACTGTAACTTCCTGTCGCAAAAGAAGTTAGCTGAGCAGGCTGAGGAGTGGAATCCATAATGGTCTCATAATGTCCCGGTGGTTCTTCCTTCAAGAGATGAGTTCCACGGCGACAGAAGTGTTGAAATCGAACCGCATATTGTGCTATCATGGAGGCCGTAGCGTTGTTCGATGCAAGATACACCCCGGGTGATCGGGCGCTTCTTGCCCATTCTATGAAAGGAGCATTGACTTGTACGACGAGAAAACGAAGGTAAGTCGCCGGCGTTCCGAGAGCCCTGAGAATCCATCAACAGGTATGCGATTCATTGTGGCCGGACTTTTGACGTGTCTGCTGCTGTCCGCCGAGATCCGGGGGCAGGACAACTGGCCTCAATTTCACGGGCCCCACCGAGATAACATATCGCGCCAAACAGGCCTCTTAAAGGCTTGGCCGGATGAAGGACCCCCTCTCGTTTGGACGGTTAATGGGCTGGGACACGGTTTTTCCTCCTTATCGATAGCCGACGGAATGATCTGTACTGCGGGCAATATCGAAAATGATACCGTTGTCACAGCTATGAACATGAAGGGCAAAGTAATTTGGCGCTCAAAAAACGGAAAAGCCTGGACCAGAGACTATCCCGGTACCCGCAGCACACCGACGATTGATGGTACTCGGATATACCATCAAAGCCCTCTGGGCAATATTGTCTGTTTGAAAACTGAAACCGGTAAGGTCATTTGGGACGTGGACATTCTCACGAAGGTCCGCAGTAAAAACAGCAGATGGGGCCTGGCTGAGTCTTTGTTGATTGATGGCGATCGTCTGATTTCCTCTCCGGGGGGTCCCGAAGCCTGCATGGTTGCGCTCGATAAACACACAGGTTCAATCATTTGGAAGGCTCCGAGCACGAACGAGTTGGGAGGCTATTCTTCTCCTATTCTGGTTGAGTACAAAGGACTGCGGATCGTCGTAATACTGACGGCAAAAGCCATCATTGGAGTGAACGCCGATAGTGGTGAGTTGTTATGGCATGTAAAGCATGAGTCCTATGCCGATGAGAATGTCATGATGCCGATCTTTCACGATGGTTACATATTTATCAGTACATTGGCGGCCGGTTCGGTTAAGTGGAGGATCGCTGTACAAGATGGAAAGGCCGCCCTTGAAGAAATCTGGCGTACTAAGGAACTGGATAGCCACCATGGCGGTGTCGTCCTGCTCGATGGGCATCTTTATGGAGCCAGCACGGTACGAAACAGCAAGAAATGGGTATGTCTGGACTGGCAGACCGGCCGCATGACGTATGCAGAGACGGGCGTGGGCAAGGGGTCCCTTACATATGCTGACGGGATGCTGTACACGTTGAGTATCGACCGTGTCATGGGGCTTGTTCGACCGACATCAACGAGGTTTGAAGTGGTCAGTTCATTCGAGATTCCCGAAGGAGGCAAGGGAAAGAGTTGGGCGCATCCGGTTGTATGCAATGGTCGCCTTTACATTCGGCATGGCGAGTCTCTCTATGCTTACAGTGTGCGTTGAAAACGAGTAGTTCCTTTGGGTTTTGTTGCGGTTCATGGGCTAAACGTCAGTTGACGAAAAACACGTGTGGCGTGTTGGAAAGAGTTCTCTGTGTCAAAGCCCGCCGCTGCCTGAATCGGCGCCCTTTGCCGGCCTAAAACCTCCGCCGAAACCACCGAAACCAGGACCGCCAATTGACGGCAATACTGTCGGAATATCCTTCTTAGCTTCTGAAATCGTCGGCTTGACCAGCATTATTAGCCCTTTCTTATCATCAGCAGAATCCCATGGAGCAAACAAAAGCAGACTCTTGCCGGCAGGGACATACAAACTTGTGCACTTTAACTCGAACACTTCCATTCGCGGCACATCATAACTGTACTTGTTGCGATACCGCCGCCGATCATAACCACTTAATTCCGAGAATACCGTTTCAAGGGCTAGTACGAAATACTTACAATCCTCTGTCACCCATGGCGTAATCGACAAAGTTATTCCCACTTCAACCTTATCGTGTATTGCTAACGCAGATGTGACGTCTTCTTCCTGAGCGCATAACACGCCGTGCCTACCAATACACACAAGACTGCGATCTGTGCGCTCTGCGTCCAGAGATAAATTGCTGTTTGGCCAAAAAACGTTTCCATTTTATTTCCCCCCTGATTCGGATTCGTCCTGTTGGACAATACTTTTGAGCTTTTCGATATCGGTTTCACTGATCTTCCCGTGGCGCGCCAGGTAATGCATCAGCCCGACCGGGTCGCCGCCGAAGAGACGGTCCAGAAACGAACCGACCGCCGAGCCGATAACGTCGTCCCGCTCGGTCGCGGCGGAAAAGACGTGGGCCTTGCCGACGGTCGTGTGCTTGAGATAACCCTTCTTCTCCAGCCGGCGAAGAAGCGTCTGCACCGTCGCATACGTGATATTCCGCGATGGCGGCAGGCTGTCGCATACCTTTTGCACCGTGGCATTCTCCGATTGCCAAACCAGACGCAATATCTCCGTTTCGGCGGGACTTAATGGTACCAATGTCTTGTCTGTCATAATTATTCTCCTTGTACATTTGTACAAATACAATATCGTACATTTGTACAAGTTGTCAAGAAAAAAAAATGTAATTTTTTAAAATACCGGCTTGGCCACGGGTTTTTCGTCGAGCCCGGGCCGGAAAACCGCGTTTTTCAGCGAAAACAGGGGGTCACGAGTTTTATCGAACCCTCCGGTGACCATCCGCGTAGCATTCGTGGAAACAATGTGGAATTAAATGAAGGTTGTAAGGATACTGCCGGTTGACAACTTATTCTTCTCCTTTGATACTGGGTCAGGGAAGTAGACCCATAGAGAGCAGCGTTGCCCCTCCTCAACGCTGCTTTTTTTTCGTTCCAGCCTCAGACTATCTGGATTGAGAGTGTCCGGAGACGCTATTCCAGCGGGAGGTTTGATTCCTGGAGGATGAATTTTACGACGCTGTCGTCTTCGTTTGAGCCGATGACGTGATGGGCATATTGCTTGATTTCGTCGGTGGCATTGGCGACGGCGACGGCGCGGGCGGCGGCCCTGAACATCTTGACGTCGTTCAAGTTATCGCCAAAAACCGTAAGGTCATCCGCGCGAAAACCCACAAGGTCCACCAACTCCCTGATCGCGATAGACTTACACGCCTTTCTGTCATGGATCGTCAGCCACCAGCCGCCGGGCGAATAGGGGTTTTCAAAAAAGAAGTTCTCGAGCCTGTCGCCAAGCTCCCGATCCAGTTGGCCGGCGAGATGTTCAACCTGCTGGCGTTCGCCCATGACATTGAGCGATATGACATCGTCATTGAAGGCAACCGTAATATCCTCAACGTGCCTGAGCCTGGTGTCTGCGTTTGCCCTGCGGTCGTCGAGGTACCACTGCATCGCCGGGTTGATGATATCCTGGAAATAGAGACAGTCCTGGTTCCCGTTGAAGGTCGAGACGAAGGGCAACAGGCCGTGCCGGGTTATGCATGAAAAGACCCGTTCGACGATGCCGCTGTCGATCTTGTTGATGACCAGGTGGCGCCCTGTTTCAAAATCGGTAATGAATGCGCCGTTGATCTCGATAATCGGAAGGCGAAAAGGGATGCCCTCGAGCACAGGCTTCAGCGAATTGATACTACGGGCGCTGGCGATGGTGAAATGAATGCCCGAATCGAGCAGTTCGCAGAGTTTCTGTCGGGTATAAGACGACAGGGTCGCGTCACTCTTCAGGAGTGTGCCGTCGAGATCGGAGATGTATATCCGGTTGTTGGCGGTGTCGTTCAAGGTCGGCCCTACTCCTGCGGCAGCTTCGCCAGGTCCGTTTCAGAGCCGGCGATCATCAGGATGTCGCCGGCGAACACCTCCGTGCCGGGCATGGGAACATTGATGATGTCGCCGATGCCCTTCTTTTCCGTGGTGCTGCTCCGCTTGATACTGACGAGATTGACGTTGTATTTCTGCCGCAACTGCAGGTCCATGACCGTCTTTCCTTCGAAGCTGCGTGGGGCGGTGATTCTGGCGAGGCTGTAGCCCGGTGCAAAATCGATTTTTTCGCTGATATGCGGCGCGATGAGCTTATAGGCCCATCGCTGTGCGGTCTCGATCTCCGGATAAACAACATCGGTGGCGCCGACAGCGGAAAAGACCTCGCCGGCCATCAGGCCCTGGGCGCGAGCGACGATCCGCTTGATGCCCATTGCCTTGAGGCTCACGACCGTCATGATCGCCGCTTCAAACGCCTCGCCTCCCTGGCCCATGCCCACAATCGCCGCGTCGACGCGTTCTACGCCCTGGGCGCGAAGCGCCTCGGCGTCGGTGCTGTCCAGACGCACCGCGTGGGTAACCTGGTCGCGAATCCTGTCCACCCGCGTCCGGTCGCGGTCGATGGCGATCACTTCGGCGCCGCTCATCGAAAGCGCAATCGCCAGTTTCTGCCCGAACCTGCCCAATCCTATAACCGCAAAACGTCTCATATCCGGTGTCCCTTCAATATCACGCGATCACAACGGCAATGACACACAAACTGCCGCGTGCCGCCATAATTATCCTACGATGATCGGCTCGCTGGGGTACTCAAATCCGACGGGCCTGAGATTAAATGTTATCGCTGCCAGCAGTGTCAACGGCCCCAACCGCCCGATCAGCATAGTCGCTATGATAATCAGTTTGCCGGCGGTTGTCAAAGAGCCCGTTACACCGGCGCTTAGGCCCACGGTTCCCAATGCCGAAGACACTTCGAACATGATATCGATCAAATCAAACCCACTGTGTCTTTCGGTAATACTCAGCAGAAATGTTCCCCCTAACAGGATGCCGGCAAACAGCAGCCCCACCGTGATCGCCCGGCCCACAACGGCGGGGTTGACCGACCGCCTGAAAATCTCGACCTGCGGGCGCTTGCGCAAGGTCGCATAGGCGACCATGATTATGACGGCAAGCGTAACCGTCTTGATTCCCCCGGCGGTGGAGCTTGGCGAGCCGCCCACGAACATCAGCGACATCAGGAGAACCTTGCTTGCATCCGACAGCGCTGCGATATCGACGGTATTAAAACCCGCCGTTCGTGCGGAAATCGACTGGAACAGGGCGCACTTGAACCGGCTGTCGTGATCGGGCTGCGGCGAATAGTGCTCCAGGGTCATAAGCACGATCGCGCCGACGATAATCAGAATCGCGCTGGTGCTCAGGACGACCTTGGACTGGAGACGTATCTTCATCGGCGGCGCTGTTTCAAAAACAACCCTGGGTTTTAGTCCTCGTCTTATGGATCGTTTCACCCGGTCGTAAAAGACCTGGAAGATATTGTAGAGTACGCCGAATCCCAGCCCGCCTAAGATGATCAGCGGTGCGATAACGCCATAGACGCCGATATGGTCGTCATAATCAACCAGGCTCGTGGGAAAAAGACTGAAACCCGCATTGCAAAATGCGCTGATCGAGTGAAAGATGCTGTAGAACCATCGCTGATGGGCAAACTGAGCCACCCCCGGGACGTCATCCCACATATTGAACATGCTCAGTGCACCGACAGCTTCGATGAAAATAGTGGCGACAAAGATGAAGCCTATCATCTGCGAAATCCGCCCTAAGGTCTGTGTACTCAAAAGGTCCTGCATAGCGACCGATTCTCTGACGCTCAGCGCCTGACCCAACAGCAGGGCAAGGACCGCACCGAAAATAACAATACCCAACCCGCCCAACTGGATAAGGCCTAAGATCACTACCTGCCCCATCATCGTAAAATCGCTGCCCGTATCCTTCACGATAAGGCCCGTTACGCATGTGGCGCTGGTGGAGGTGAAAAGAGCGTCGACAAAACTCATGCGTTCGAGGTTGTGGAACCGCGGCAGCATCAGCAGGCCGGCACCGCTTACGATCAGTATCACAAATACGGCGATGAGCGCCGTAGTCGGATTGCGACCCGACGCCGCCAGGTCAACGCAACTCCTGCACGCTTTGATAACCACCTGGCAGACCAGATAGGTGCCCAATGAGAACATTATCACGCCGCCGGGATCGGCAAACCACTTCCGTGCGCCGAAGACCAGCACCATCAAACCGATCAGCAGCGGTATCTCGAACCAGTTGGCCGCCAGAAATTCCCGCTTGGAGAAACTGTTCACAAAACGGACGATTTTCTCGATGACAAAGACGAAAAACGCCACGATCTGTATGATATGCAGCGTCCTGACGGAGAATATCTGAGGCTCCTCGAAACCGTAAAGCAGAACAAATGTCGCCGTAACGACCGTGGAGGTAAGGACATTTACGCCTGTAAAGAAATGCTCGATCTTTTTGTTTTTGTTCCGTATCTGCATGAAACGTTTTACCTGCTCGACTTCACTTGCCCGGTTTCAGAACCACTTTGTTGACCCCCATGGACTTCCACTTCGGCTCGGCCTTAGGCTGTATCGTCAGAGTATAACTGCCTGCGTTGTCCAGTTGGACCCTCCCGATTTTGTCTGTACGATGCACGTCCCACGCCCCTGATTCTTTTGTCTGTCCGACGATCTCCTGTTTGCCCACCGAGACTGCGAACCTGCTCGGCGCTGCGCCGGCGGCACAGGAATATCGCAACTCCACGTCGAAACGGCCCGGCCGGGTAACCTCAAACGTCCAACTGATCGAATCGGCAGGATCTTGCCAGTAGCCTATCTGGTCCTTTGCGCCCGATTCATACCGGGGGCTCGCCCCATGTATATTCGCCTCGATAGCCCGCAGGACCACGGTCCCGTCGGCCTGCTGCCGGATCGTCGTGTCCACCGCCGGCTTGCCGTCGATCTCCACCACAATGACCGAAACCGCCTCGTCGGGCAAATCGGAGGGCAGTAGTATGGACAATCCCGTTTCGTCACGACTTGCCGCAACCGGTTTCTTTGCAGCATCCGCCAGCAGATACACGGCTTTGGGCTTGTTCGTTAGACCGGGCAGTTCGATTCGACCTCGTCGCGGCCCCCAGACGTGAACAAACAGTCTGCCCGGCTTGTAGGTGCACGTCCCCCACTCGAATCGTCGAGGCCTAAAGGGGCTGCCCGTAGAGCCGTAAATCGCCTCGCCGTTAACATTCAGCCAGTCGCCGATCTGCAGCAATCGTTCCTGCATGATCACGGGTATCCGGCCGTCGGCGGTGGGTCCGACATCCAGCAGCAGATTGCCGCCGTTGCCGCAGACCTTCGACAGCATCCGCACCAATTCATCGGGCGTGTCATAATCGTCGATCGTCTCATTGCGGTTATACCCATAGCTGTGCCCGATGCCGCGGTCTTCCTGCCACGGATGATCGATCCAACCCGAGCCGCCGCCGTACTCGCTTTCATAATAAGACCCGTGCTGCCCCCGGCATTCTCCCCACCGGTCGTTGACAACGACATAATCGGCTACCGGCGAATCGTTGAACAGCCACGCCGCCAATTCCTCGCTTCGCCATCGCTTGTAATCCATCTCCCACTCACCATCCAGGAAGATCACCGGTGGCTTGTATTTGCTAACCACCTCCTTGAACTGCGGATGGAACTTCTCGGCCACATAACGATCCCGGTCCTCGACCCACAGCGGATGATACCATTCATAAAGCGAATAGTAGATACCCATCCTGAGCCCGCGCTTCCTGCCCGCCGCGTTAAGCTCACCTAAAAGATCGCGCTTCGGTCCTGCCTCCATGCTGTTCCACTTATCGGTATTCACGGTCCCGTCGTACTCGGAGGGATACAAACAGAAACCGTCATGATAATTCGCCGTCGTAACCACATACTTCGCCCCGGACCTGACAAACAAATCCACCCAGAAGTCCGGATCCCACAACTCGGCGCCGAACTCCGCGGCAAACTGCTCATACTTAAAATCCGCCCCGTAAACCCGATTATGAAACTTCCACGTGGGCGAACCCTCTCGCCTCATGTTGTAGCCGTACCACTCGGCATACCCCCGGTCCTTCCATGCCGGCACAGAATAGAGCCCCCACACCACAAAAATCCCGAACTTGGCCTCATTAAACCACCCCGGCATAGGCCGAGCGTCCAAAGACTCCCAGTTCGCCTCGTACCTCACCTGTGATCCGGTTGCCTCCGGACAACACAACTGCAACAAAACAACTGAGGCGATCACAACCGTAACAGAGATTGTATACTTGCCCTTTAACATCAACCGTGTCCCTGCAAAAAACCAGTTTCAACAGTTCCCAACACCCATACTTGTACCCTCTTCAAACCAAAAATGAAAGCATATTCCGCCCCCCTTGGCCCCTGTCCGGAATTGCCGCGGGCCGCAACGGTCCCTCGTGCATTGCAAGAACACAACATGATCTCACTCTTATCGGCTGATAATCGCGGTTTTGGCAATGTTTGCGGCGTTGTTCGATGGTTCGGCAGGATTTTGAACCCGGCAGCATGGGTTCGAATCCCCATGGGCTGCGTCACGAAGTGCGTTGGCTACGTGTCAACGTTCTTTTTCTGTTGTTTCTTTTTGGTTTGGGACGACGGAGGGAATCTCTGTGCTATTGCGTCAAGAATATGCTGATGCGGTGGAAGGCGCCGGGGCGTCTCGCCGGCAGAGCAGTCAATCCAGATGCCGCCCGCGTTCTTGCGATAGAGAAAAGAGGCCGCAATTGCCAAGGTTTCCTGCAGTTTTTCGGCGGCGATCCCTCCGGTTGGCTCTTCAAGATGCTCATCCAGAGTCCGATAGACGCCGGCGAACTCATCGAGCAGGAAGGCGCCACAATCGAGAATTTGTCCGCCCTTCACAAGATATGCTGCGTAGCTTTGCCTTTTTTGCTTCTTGCCGGGCGGGCTTATCCTGGCCCAGCGGTCGATATGGAGAATCGCCAGCTTTGAAATGTCTCGCGTCCAGCGGTATTCGCCTCTTTTGAGCAAATCAAGTGCAGCAAGCCGCTTCTTGCCGGCGGCGGCGGCCTCAAACTCCTTTTGCCCGGCATGCTGCATCATCTCGTCGCGAATCCGGTTGGCGTATTGGTCCCTCTGCCCTCCGGCTGCGGAGACCGCCTTGTCGATCTGCAGAAAATAGTCCTCACGGCTGATCTTGCCGACGCAGGGGGCAGGACAGGTGTGCATCTGTAAATAGGGGCAGGTTGCGGCCCTGGCGGGCGAGTCGATCAGGTCGGGCCTGTGGCACAGCCCGAAGGCGGTTCGCAGCGCTGTGATGTATGCGTTGGCGGATTTTCGTGTGCCGAAAGGACCGAAAGTCTCTTGTCGCTCGGCGATCAGGGGCTTTTCAGACGCCGAGAAATTGGGCCATTGCACCGAAAGGTCGATACGCACAAACCACAGTTTCCCAAACGTTATCAGCGTGTCCCACGAGTCGGGGTAGAGCAGCCGGCAGATGCGATAATATTTCAATGTGCTTGCAAAATCGTTGTAGCAGCACTGGTAGTAAATTCGGCGAACAAGAGGCGAAATGTCAGCACGCTTACTGAGGGCCGCGGCCTCCGGCGGGAAGAGGCGATGCCTGGCGGTTCTGCGGATATTGGCGGCTATGAGAAAGCAGACGCTCTTGTCCGACGCATCGGCAAAGAGCACTACGCCCTTGCATGTCGGCAGCGGCTTGTCCGCATGGCTCAGGACTTCGGCTGTCTGCTGGGTCGGGTCTATTTCCAAACAGCCCTCGAAAAGCTCCTGCAACATGGCGGCCCTTAAACATTCATGCCGGAGACGACGGTGTCGAAAACTATCTTATTGTCCACGACCCCCTGCACTGTGGCGCTGAACTGCCTGCTTCTGAGTTTGCTGATGTAACTGAGCAAGTACAGTCTGCTGCCGGGCACAACTGTATCGCGAAACTTGGCGCTGCCGATTCCCGAAAAACCGATGAATCCTGTGAGTCCGTATATCCTCTTCATAAAGAAACTTCCCACTTGCGCGGCAGCTTCGACCATCATCACGCCCGGCATTATAGGTCTGCCGGGGATATGGCCGCGCACCCAGAATTCATTTTCCGTGACGTCCTTATAACCAAGACAAAGCAGTTTATCCAGATCATACCAGATAATGGTGTCCAGTTGCGACATTTCATACGACTGGGGATTCACCTCGGCGATATCCTCACGGGTATACTCGATCTGCGTCAGGTCGATCTGCGACAAGTCAAACAACAACTGTGGGGGCATCTGATTACCTCGGAATAGCTACCGGCACCGGCGGCGTAAAAACACAACACACCAGTTCCCAGCCTGTCTTGCAACAGGCTTGAAAAAAAACACGCTTATTGGGCGGGCTACGGGCTATTCCTGGGTTCTGAGTTCAAGCACCCGATTGCGGACGGTCTGAGCAGACTGCTTGATCTGCTGCATCTGCTTTCGGACCCTTGTCCCTGCGGCCTTGTTTCCACCTTCGGCCTTGTCAATGTCAGATTCGATCTCAGTAACCAATACCTTGAGGTCTTCGTACTCCTGCATTAATACGGTCCTCCATAAAAGATTGTCAATATCCTTATTATGGTTCGCAAAAACTCTAATCCGGTTCTTTCAGATTGTCAACTAAAAATAAACATGTTTATTTCACGCCCAATCGAGGATACCTCTCACGAAAACAGCTTATTAGTGAGCTGCGCTATTCTCTGGCCGCGTCTATGGCACTGCTTAAGGACCCGTTCATCCGGCTTGCCTATCGAAACCGGCCCGTAGTGATCGCCCTGCGGATCGCCCTGTACGATCATTCCATGAATCAGCAGCGTCTCAAGGATGCTCATAATGGTTGTTTCGTTGCCGCCGGCGATATTGGAGGAACTGCTAAACGCCGCGCCCACCTTGCCGTCGAGTTTTCCGTGGCGGGTGACCGACTCATCGAAGAACTGTGCGATGGGCCCCGCCAGCCGGCCGTAGTACGTCGGAGAGCCCACCACGATTGCATCGGCGGCCTGAAGGTCGTCAAGAGTGGTGTCGGTCACACTCTTGCACTTCGTCGGCAAATTGGCTTCGCTCATCGCCTCGGCGATGGTCTTGGCCATCTGCTTGGTGTTGCCGCTTCTGGAATAGTATATTACCAGTCCGCTCGCCATTACCTCTTTCTTTCAAGTTCCTTCTTAAGCGGATGTCTATTCTTACGGAAACTTTCAGGGATTTCAACCGTAAAAACCGTGTTTTTAAAAATTTTGTTTCGCGTCATATTAAGAAAACGGACATCTAAAATATCGTCTTCCGTGGATTTTGCCACGATCCTGGAGGGAAGAAAGCTCCTGCCGTCGATCCAGAAATCGATATCCCGATAGTCATCCTTATACGCAGAATCCTTCTTCACCTTGAGGAGCAGCCTGACCGGTTTGTTGGGATCGGCGGGTTGCTCTAAGATCTTTATATCAAACTGCTTACGAAGATTTTCGGTCTTTGAGAAACCCACGATGGGGAAGTTATAGCTTATGAACTGGAAGACGTCGACGGGTGCGTTTTCGGGGGCTTTTTGATAGCGATCGGCGGTCTTTAGCTCGTAGTCGATCTTGCTGAGCCACACGCCGTCAAAGAGAAACTGCCAACGGTATTTCTCTTCCTTTCCGTCATCATGCTTTTTGGTCTTAAAATCTATTCTTACCCTTGAGCGGGTTTTGTTTTTCTGGTAGTAAATGACCCCTCGTCGCAGTGTTCGCGAGTCGAGCAGTTCCGGGTCCTGAATAAACAGATAGTATATATCGGCCTGGTAAGATTTCAGGGCATCGGTCTTTTGCCGAAGCCGATCAAGGATTTCGTCGAGAGTACGCTGCCCGGGAGGGTTCTGCCGAGGGTGATCGTCAGGTTTCGGGCATCCGGCTGAGGCGGGGGGCCTGCCCGTGGAGGCACCTTTCTCGCTCACCTGTGCCTGGCATGCTGTCAACATTGCCGACATGAAAAGTAATGTACTTAAGAGCTTAACCATATATTGTCCTTATCCCTGTTGTCGTCAATATTGTCAATGATGTGGAGTATTTCGTCAAGCGAGGTAATGGTAAAATCAGCATATTCTGCGAATTTCTGCGTTTTTTCACTGTTCTTCAGTAATACGGCGGTCGCATTGGCTGCTTTTGCGCTGAGAAGGTCGTACAGAAAATCCCCCACCACGAGCGTTTCAGCGGGTTTGGCTGCGAAAATCTCGCACAGTCGCAGGACGCCGAACGCGTCTGGTTTGGCAGGACCGTCCTGGCGGTCGACAATGGCGTCGAAGGTCAGATTGTGCTTTTTTGCGACTGCCTGGGCGTTTTCGCGTTTATTCCGCGTTAAAATGCCGATTTTGATACCGCGCCGACGCAGGGCGTCCAGGGTGCGGCGTGCACCGTCATTGAGGACCGATTCGTCGACGGCGCGGCTCTCATGCCTGAGCAGAACCTGTTCGGCGTGTGTTCTTTCTTCCTCTGACATGTGCTCCATGGCTTCAAGAATGGGACCGGCATCAGCGGACAAGCCCATTTCCGCTCGTATCGCATCGAAATCGAGGAATGGCCGCGTGATCGTTCCGTCCAGATCGAAGATGACCGTCGTTGTCTTCATCACTTCTTATCCAAATCCTTTTGAAGCAGCTCGATCAGATACCTGCCTGCCTGGCTCAGTATCTTGCCCTTGCGCAGAATTACGGCGGTCGGGCGGTGGAAGTTCTGGTCGCGAAAGGGCCGTCCCCTCAGTGTTCCGCTACCCAGCTCGCGGGCGACAGTGGGCTCCGGGAGTATGCTCACACCTGAGTTTATCTCGACCGCCCGCTTGATGGTCTCGGTATTATCAAATTCCATCACGATACGCACAGTTATATTGTGCTGTTTCAGGATGCCGTCGATGAGTGTACGGCTGGGTACGTCTTTGGCGAAGGCAATGAAGTCGGTACCCTCCAGTTGATGAATGTTGATAGTTGAATCGGCCGCCAGCCGATGTTGCCGGCTGCAGACAAGAAGCAGCCGCTCGTTTTCGAAAGGAAATACGTCCATATTCCTGTCCATCCGGGGGACCGCAACAACACCGATATCGAAATTGCCTCTCAGGATACCGTCGTAGATATGGGGTGCACCGCAGTACTCGACCGACAGATTGACCTTGGGGTACATCTCCATGAATTTCCTCACGTACGGCTGCAGCGTGTGCATGCCGATGCTGAAGATTGCCGCAAGGTTAATTCTCGACGAAGATTTCGTCAGGACGGTCAACTCGCTGCTGAGCCGGTCATATCTCTCGAGAATGTCCCTGCAGGCCTGGTAAAACAACTCTCCCGCCTTGGTAAGCGCCAGGGGCCTTTTCTTTCGGCTGATGAGTTGACAATGGTGTGTCATCTCAAGCTGGGCGATCTGCTGGGAAACTGCCGATTGGCTTATCCCGTGTTTTTCGGCCGCGCGGCTGAAGTTTTGCAACTCCACCAGATCGCAGAATATCTTGGCAGTCTCAATATTCATTTATAAGCAGGAGTAATAGTACGTATTAGCATAAACGGTTTCCATATTGACCTGACGTTTATTATACTCGTAGTCTGGTTGTGTTCAAAAAGAAAAAATTATAGTTAGTAAACAAGATGCAACAAGTTTAGTGAAAAGGGGTACCGAATGAATTTACAGCAACCTAATGCAAATGAGGTTAATCAGACCTCCAATCGTTCGCGCAGTGTGGCGCCGGTATCGGGCATTTGTACTCGGTGTATAGATGGTTGTCGCGGCAACTGTGAGATATTCAAGGCGTCTTTTCGGAGCCGGGAAGTGATATATCCGGGTCCCTTCGGCACGCTTACGGCCGGTGCCGACAAAGAATATCCAATCGACTATTCCCATCTTAATATATTGGGTTATGCCCTCGGCGCCAAAGGCCTGCCCGACGACGCCGAAGGTAATCCCGATAACACGCTGTTTCCAATGGTAAACACGGAAACCGCATACGGCATCGGCACCAAAGTCAAGATGAAAGTGCCCGTCTTCACCGGCGCGCTCGGATCAACCGACATTGCCCGCAAGAACTGGGAGCATTTTGCCGTCGGTGCCGCGATCACCGGCATCACGATTGTGTGTGGCGAAAATGTATGCGGGATTGATCCGGAACTGGAATTGGACAGTGACGGAAAAGTGAAACGCGCCCCTGATATGGAGAAGCGGGTCGAACAGTATCGAAAGTATCATGAGGGATATGGCGACATGATCGTCCAGATGAACGTCGAGGATACGCGACTGGGCGTTGCAGAGTATGTGCTTGACAAATTAGGCATTGAATGCGTTGAGTTGAAATGGGGGCAGGGAGCCAAATGTATCGGCGGAGAGATCCAGGTCGACTCCCTGGAGCGTGCACTGGAACTGCAGAACAGAGGGTACCTCGTTACGCCCGATCCTTCCGAACCGGCTAACAAGGCTGCTTACCGTGATCG
>SDBV01007150.1_pt1 | contig 15302 bp, 20 predicted proteins | sample 2277081 | NCBI WGS metagenome assembly SDBV01 (sample SAMN10402039, study PRJNA504765) | marine sediment metagenome | isolation source: marine sediment core GS10_PC15, 223 cmbsf | place: Arctic Ocean: Southern Knipovich Ridge | collected 2010
ATTTTTCCATTTCGCTTTTCCCATGATCTCCATGCCTACGTTCTCGTAGTGGAGGCTGTCGATGTCGTCAGTCCACTGGATCAGCAGTTTGTTGTGTAGCATGTCGATGGTCATCTGAGGGGCGTGCTCAAGGAGCTCTGCGTCCATCACCATATGCCCGACCTTCACGAAGCTGCCGTTCGGAGCTCTCAGCACCAGTTTCCCTGGCAGGTTGATGGCTATGCTGTTCCTGGGGACGATCTCGATGAGGCTCTGCTTGAGCTGCCCAAATTCTTCAGCGTTCATTATGGGGCGTCCCTCTCCAGCTTCTTGAGTTTGTCGATTGTGGCTTGTTCGGATTCAGACCAGTTGGTTCTTAGTCCTCCCTGAATCATCATCGAGGTAGCGGTGATCCATTTCCGGATGTTCGTATGGTCCTCTTTGGTTAGACTCATTGGTCAGTCCACCACCAGTTTCCTATGAAGATCTCCATGATCTTGGCTTGTATCTGTTCGCTGACTTTGTCTTTGAATTCGTCCGGCGTCATGGTGACCCTGTAGAGTCGGCGATGCCCTCCCTTGCAGCTCTCCAGCTCGTATTCAAGGATGCCCTCTCCGGCGAGAGCTTGCAGGGCGTTAATCGCTGTGGCTCGGCTGATCTTCTCTTGTCCCTTGCCCTTGAGGTAGTCGTTGACCCAGTCCCAAAGCTCGCGGCTGCCCAGGCCTTTCGAGTGTGGATCCGTCCTCTCGAAGAGTCGCCTGAGTAGAGCGTCCTGGTGAGTGAAGAAGAGGGCGCTGAGTCCTGGCTGCGTCGTGTCTAGTTTCATACATGAACCCCCAGAATCTTCCTGTGTGCTATGATCCAATCTAAGACTTGAAGTAAGAAGGATTTTGTTGGTCTGAGCCAGTTATCTCTTTGAACTCTATCTGGGGCAGACTCCATGTGTGTCTTGACGGCTTCGAGTTTCTCAGCCTTCTCCATCCACTCAGCTAATTCCTCAACTGAGGTATCAGGGGCGTATCCGCAGGAATCCCACAGCCATTTTTCAGCCCTCTCGACCCAGATAGTCTTATCAGTCATTTCTAGTCCTCCGATTTCGTGACCACTCCCGGCTACTCTTAGCACTATCAGATGCGGCGTCACCCTTCCACCTGTAGCTTTTCTTGCCTGTGTTATGGTATCTTGAGTGACATGAGTTGTGGGCCGGCATTTTATTGGTGGGGTTCCAGTTCTCATGATCCTCATCGAGACTGTGAATAGCCAACGAATCACTGTCTTGTCCCTCTAACTTGGTTATTTCTTCACCGCATAGATGGCATTTTATGATTCCATCAGGACTTCTTGCTCTGAATGTTTTGATGAGTTCGTTTGTTTTACACATGGTCTGTTTCGATACTTCGCGTTGACACTTCTTACAGCTATTGGCGTATCCGTAGGAGCTCGGTTTGTTTCTCACAAACTGTGAGAGTTCAGCCTCGGTGTTGGCTTCAAGGCCGCATATCCTACAGACTCTCAAAGGCGTTATCATTCGTTGCATCAGCTCACATCCTCCGGTTTCATCAGCACGAAGCGCTTCTCCTTGGGCCTCCAAGTGAATCCGGCACCCTTGAGTAGCTTGGCTATGTCTCCGAAGCTATCGCCGAGATATATGATGCTCTTGACGGTGGCTCTCTGCGCCTCCTTCTCGAGCGTGAACATCGTCGGGTCCAGCGTGGATCCGGTGATGTAGGTCTCGAAGATGGTCTCCAGGTTGCCCCAGCCCTCTGCTCTCAGCGCTTCGTTGGTGTCCCAGTCAGGAATGACGAAAGCCTCAGGGAGAGGAAAGGAGTCGCGCTGCTCGCTCTCGACATTCTTGCGCTCCCCTTCCTCTTCGTAGCGTAGACCGATCTCCTCGGCGCTCACCTCTGCGCTGCCGACGTAGTTGCTCACGGCTCTGTTCCAGGCTCGTGTCTTGGCGGTCGCTAGGCAGCGATGGTACCACTTCGGGGTCATGTTGTGGGTCATATGGAGCTCGTCGACGGTGCACGCGCCCTCTCCGGAGGCGTGTCTTCCAGTTGATACGTTGATCACCGTGACGTATGCTTCGAAGCCGTAGACCATTGTCTGGACCGTCTCCGTGATCTCCTTTTTGCGGATGTAGTGGGTGAATTTGTACTCCGTGGGTTTGTCCTGGAGAATCTTTCGGACGTCAGCGATTCCGTCGCTCAGGAAGAAGCCTTGATGTAGCTTGGCGAATCCTGAGCGCACCGTGTATTGTTTTCCTCGGTCGATGACGTAGTCCTTGTTCTCTTTCATGAGAACTTTCTTGACTTCGGCGACGTAGGCGGTTAGTTTCTTCAGTTCCTCGATGTCCATCATGGGGATGTCCATCGGGACTATGGCTGTTTCATGGGTTTGTGCTTTTTCGTCTCTCATGTTAGCACCGGAGAGATGATGTGTTTAGTGTTCTTAAAACTTGTCCTTATGAGGGTGGAATGCCCCGGGGGATCCCTAAAACGGTGCTAACGCCGGGACCCGGGTCCGGGGCCTCCTCATGATTGCGGTTCATGGGATTGATGCACCGCCCCCAAGCCCCGACTCGGCTACGCGTTCCTATCTGTTAAAAAAGGGGGGTGGGATAAAAGGTTTCACTTCTGCGTGGCTGACTTGTTCATCCTCAGGGGAGCGACGTTGTACGGCCCCTTGAAGTCCCAAGGGTCGGACTTGCGTAGATACCTCCCGTTTTCATCTCGAGGTGCCCCTGCTGGGCGTCCGCGAAGAGCGTCAGCATCCGTCTTTTTCCTTTCCTTCATTGCCGCCCTCCAGAATCTTCTCAAGTTGAATAAATGGGGCCTGATTTAATTTATTGAAAGACCGTTTAGGGGGTTTGTAGGCTTCACACCATTCCTTGACGGCTTCGAGTTTCTCAGCCTTCACCTTAAGTTTGTTCCATTTATCAATATCGAACCACCACTCACCTTCAGCCTCATAACTGACACCCATCTCACTGAGGGTTTTACCCCAAGTTATTCTCGTGATATGGTCTTTGTCAGTATGGGCCCTCAGATTCGCAGCCTTCTCCTTGAGGGCCTCAATGAGAGTTTCCTGATTCTTGATGATCTGCTCCAAGTCTTTCTGATGAGCCTTGACCTTCTCCAGCCAAGCATCCATGTTTCCTGCATGATATGACCCTTGACCTTCCACCCCCGCAGTGGAGAAGCGCAAAGGCTTCATGTCCCAGATGTCTTTTTGCTCACTCATCAGAGATCCTCCCAATGATGGGCCGTGTAGTACCCGACCCCGAAGGCCACGATGAGGATTAAGATCAACTGAATCAGCTTCACCGAGTTACTCAGTGGGATCATGCTATAGTTCCCTCTTCATGAGGAGCCGGAGCTCCCGGGTGCTCTCCCAGACTGCGACTTCGTGTTTCTTGAATCGCCCCTTGAAGAGCTCGAAAACATCAGGATCGCCCATGAGCGCTATGGCTTCCTTGAAGTTGTGGAAGATCAGAGTGTTGTAGCTGTGTATGGTGGACTCGTTCATATCCAGTCGTTCATGGGGGAGTGCTTGGCTTCTCTGTGTGGGTAGCTGTGCCTCAATTACCTTCTTTTGCTTCTTTGTTAAGAACATTCCTTATCAGCATGGAAAGGGGGGTTAGTTGCTTAAAAAACCTTCCTGCGCCCTACCCTCACGGCGTATCTTCCTTTTAGTTATCTCTAAATCTTGGTTCCTTATGGGTAATGTGTTTCATGGTTTCGCCTCAGGAGTCTGGCTTTTTGTTGGCTTCTCAGGGTGGTTTTACTCTACTCCAGTGGGTCTCTGATTATTGATGAAAAAAGGGAGGGAGCCGGTTGGGGTCTCCAACGTTCTCCAGGAGCCAGTTATTGGGTCTCTGCCAGACATGATTACCTTTAAAGGTAGCTCTCCGAGGGTTACACGCGCGTGGAGAGGTGAGTGAAAGTGAAATGGTTTAGATTCTACACCATCACGGCAGTCGTTGCTCTGATCGTGTTCGGTGGATTCGCCGCAAGCATCCAGCCTTGGAGGTATTCCTGGCTCAGACCCCTCATGCTGCTCCTTGAGGGATTCGCAGTTCTCGGGAGCCAGTACATGATCGCTGAGGAAGACTGCCAGGAAGAGATGAGCTTCGGGGGGTGAGCTCATGGCAGATGAGTATCACTTCGGGGTCGAGGTCTTCGTTAAGAAGCCTAAAAGTCTCTGGACGAGGCTGCTCGGCGCACTTAGCGGTTCGGATGATAAGATCACGTTCGTGCTAGTCTACGAGCTCGACGGTCCCTCTCGGATCGAGGGCTTGGAAGGCGACGCTGTCGTGTTGGTCAAAGGACCACATGACCGCGTCTAATTCCTTTTTTTTCCTGAAACCTTTTAATCCATTGCGTTTTACTATGAGGCGACGACGATGTGTACGGATTGTTTTGAGTGCCAGAAGTGCTTTGAGGGTATGGGACCGGGGCAAGACTGTCAGGACTGTTTCGAGTGCCAGAAGTGCTTTGAGGGTCAGTCGGACCAGAGTGGTTGTGCGGCTTGTTTCGAGTGCCAGAGATGCTTCGGATGTGAATCAGGAATCTCAGGTGACCGGCAGGATCGGAGAGGCCCTCCGGGAAAAAGGGGCTTCAGGCCGGGGAGGCACCCCCAGCAACGAGGTCAACAGCGAGGACGGCAGGGTCATCAGAGGGGAGGGCGACGGGAGCATAATTGTCTCACCGAGGAGAAGGTGAAGGTAGTAATCCTTGATGTTCTCATCGCCGCTGGGCTAATGACGACCGAGGATCGGAAGATCATCGATCTAGAGGGATAGTGTGCTTCCCCGAATCCCTCAGCAAGTCCATGAGTTGACGACGTGGACCACCGGCATTTGTAACCTGAAATGCAAGTATTGTTTCGTCTACAAGATGTATGCGGAGCAGCCGTCGGTGGTGATGTCTGAAGAGACGGCCAACGACTTGCTTCATTTTGCATCCCACCATGTCCAGGATAATGGGTTGATCTGGTTCTTCGGTGCCGAGCCTTTTTGCGGCTTCAAGATCATGGAGTACATCGTTGAGAAGGCTGTGTCTACTCCTCTCCCTCTCAAGTTCGGGTGTACGACGAATTGCACCCTGATCGATGAGGAGAAGGCCAAGTGGATGGGTAAGCATAAATTCGGGATCCTCTGCAGTCTCGATCTCAGTAAGGAGAGGCATGATAAATATCGTGTCTACCCTGACGGGCGAGGCTCCTGGGACGATGCTTGGCGGGGTCTCCAGCTAGTGCGAAAGTATGTTAATCCTACTCCCCAGGTGCGGGCGACTTTTGGCCCTGGGACCATTGTTGGCCTGGCTGACGACATTAAATTCATGATCGAGGAGGGTCTGACGAACCTTGCGGTTGGTGCTGTCTACGAGGCCGATTGGAAGGAGGCCGACTTCAATGAGCTCAGAGTCGAGTTCGAGATCCTCAGGGAATACTACGCTGATTGGTACGAGCAGGGCCTTCCCGTGTTCAGCATGTTTGTCCGTGATGGTATCGCTCCAGCGCTGAGAGGTGATCAGCGTGGCTGGGAGAACCACTGCGGCCTCGGCCAGGGTTCTCTTGGGATCGACGTCAATGGAGACATTTATCCCTGTCACAGGTTTGTGGCCTCAAAGGAGGCTCACATTGGGAACGTCAGCCATGGCTTCTCTCCGAATAGGCTCCGGTGGATGCAGGATTGGGGAAAGATGCCGCCCTATGCCCAGACCCCGACACGCTGTCTTGACTGCTCATATAAGCCGGCGTGCTCCGGTGGCTGCATCGCCGCGAACTATGATCAGTTCGGTAATACCCATGTGCTCTCCGATAACTTCTGCACGTTGAAGCAGCTCGAGGTGGAATACTTTAGTGACTTCCTGGAGCGGTTCAGAGATAACAAAATCTTCCAGCAGATTTTCCTCAGCAAGCAGCGAATCAAGACCCGGGAGTAAATCTCCCTCTTTTTATTAAGGGTTGTATGTCTCACAACTGAAGCAGTTGTCACAGGTGAAGCATAAGCCCTGGCAGCTGTCACAGTCGTAGCACCCCACGTTGCAGACTTGGCAGCTGTAGCAGGGGTCTTGGCAGTTATCACATGCTTGGCATCCTCCTCCGTCGCACTTCTCACAGGTGTAACATGCATCTTGGCAGCTGTCACAGTTGTTGCATCCCACGTTGCAGAGCTGGCAGGTGAAGCATGGATCTTGGCAGCTGTCACAGTTGTTGCATCCCACGTTGCAGAGCTGGCAAGAGTAGCAGGCATCCTGGCAGGAGTTGCATCGATAACAGGCGCTATTACAGACCTGGCAGGTGAAGCAGGGGTCCTGACAGCTGACGCATGACTGGCAGGCAGCGCCGTCGCAGAATTGGCAGGCGAAGCAGGCGTCCTCACAGGAATCACAGGTGAAGCATTGGACATCGCAGCTCTCACATGTGAAGCAGGCGGCTTGGCAGCTGTCACACGACATGCAGCCCTCGCCGCAGACCTGCGAGAGATAGCAGGGATTTTCGCAGCTGTCACAGGTCTGGCATGCACCGCCATCGCAGAGCTCGCAGCTGTAGCATGAGCTCTGGCAGGTGTCACAACTCATGCATGTGTCGCAGGTGTCGCAGGTAATGCAGGTCTCGCAGCCGCCGCCATCGCAGAGCTGGCAGGTGAAGCATGGATCTTGACAGGTATCACAGCTCTGGCAGCTCCCTCCATCGCAGTATTGGCAGGAGTAGCACGCGTGCTGACAGGCTATATCGCATGCTTGGCATCCGTCGGTGCATGTCTGGCCAAGATCGCAGGTGACACATGCTACATTGCAGAGCTCGCAGGCGTCGCATACCTCGCAGGCGAAGCAGGTTTGGCAGATTTTGCAGGCTCGGATATTTATTGCCATTGTTTTTCCTCAAATGATAGAGAAGCACGACGAAACACATACCTGGCAGGAATCGCAGGTGTCACAGACGCTGTCGCAGACTTGGCAGGTGAAGCATGCATTCTGGCAGGTGTCACAGCTCATGCAGTCGGCGGCGCATTCTTGACATAAGTAGCAGGCGGCTTGGCAGCTGTCGCAGCTATCGCATCCCACGTTGCAGAGCTGGCAAGAGTAGCAAGGGTCCTGGCAGCTGTCGCAGGTGTGGCACCCCGATACGCAATCTTGGCAGGAATAGCAGGGGTCCTGGCAGGTGTTACAAGTGTCGCAGCCGCTGTAACAGTCCTGACATGATTGACAGGATCCCTGGCAGCTGTCGCAGGTCTGGCATCCGTCTCCACATACCTGTGCTCCAAAGCATGCGGCTTGGCAGGTGTTGCAGAGTTGGCAGCCAACATTGCAGTCTTCACATGCGAAGCAGGCTCCCTCGCAGGCGACGCAGACCATGCAGCCGCCCCCGTCACAGAGTTGGCATACGAAGCAGGGGTCCTGGCAGGTATCGCAACTGTTGCACGCGGCGTCACAGTTTTGGCAGGCGAAGCACCCACTCTGGCAGGTGTCACACAGCTGGCAGTCGGCGGCGCAAATTTGGCAGCCGAAGCAGTCATCGCAGGCAGCGCAGACTTGGCAGTTGAAGCACCCGGATTGGCAGACGTCGCAGGCCATGCAGCCCTCTTGGCAGACCTGTCCGGCGAAGCAGGCGGCCTCGCAGGTGGCACATGCCTCGCAGCTCGCGTCGCAGAGCTGGCAGGTGAAGCAGGGGTCCTGACAGTCGAAGCAGGCCTGGCATGCGTCGCAGTCGAAGCAGGCCACACATATTTCGCAGGCGACGCAGTCCTCGCAGGCCTCGCAGCCGGCCTCGATGTCTCTGATGTTTTCGTTTGTATCCAGCCGCTCTCGGATGTTAATTGCTATCGATACTCACCTTGAATTCCTCTTCAGGGACGACCGTCACTGTGATGGTTTTCAGTTTCTCTCGAGTCTTCCTCATGAGATACTTATCGGATGGCTTCTTTCTACATTCAATTCCGAATCTCATATGTGTTACGGCGCCGTCGACGTAAACTCTAAAGTGGGCCCTGTACTTCCCACCCATGATCTCCTCTTTGTATCTCTTCGCTGTTAGCTGCAATATACATACGCCTCGATGGTTCGGTTATACGTTGTGTTTCCGCCGCCTGTGTTATCCAGCCTTATTGAGACCGTGTTCACCGTGTCGTCGCCCAGGGCCAGATCGAGAGAGCCTTCCTGGTAGGCGTAGGCTACGTCTGTGAAGGTCCACACGGTTACCTCTGCTGCTCCGTTGATGCTGACTTTGAGATACCCTGTGCCAGCGGTTACATAGGCCTCGCCGGTGAAGTAGAGCCTCGTGGGCTTGACTCCGTGCGAGTCGCTCCGTAGTATCCTGAAGTTCTTGATCTCCGTGGAGACTGCTCCGACGACGCTCTTGACTGTCTCGTCGCCGACGTACATGATCCGGTACCCATGGAGGAGATCGACCTTGTCGGTGACTGGATAGACGTCATCGCCAAACCAAATACCCGCGGGGGACCCGAGAAAAACACCGTTAAGCGCGTCTAGGAATAGTCGGTCTGCGGCATCAATATAGATGTCCTTGTCCCGTGACTTTAAGATGAGGTCAGCGAAAATGGACTCTACCCTGAACTCATCGTCCCCCACTAGATCATCTGTGTATATCTGACCTCTCTGTCCGGCTGCAACGTAGAATCTTATGTAGTCCGTCCCATCGGCAGATGTGATGTGCATGCCGGTGTCGTCGAGTATGCATGCTCCCCCCCCGAAGGTTCCTTTCCCACTGTTGCTGAGGATGCTGAACATGATCGCCCCGGCACCATCCTTACCTCGGATGCCATCTCTGGTCATGATGGTCCCCGCAGCACCACCTACTCCCCACTGGACCCCCTCTGAGGACTTCATGATCTTCCCGATCAGGGCGTTACCTGTGAGCATGAAGGTGTCAATTATCCCAACGCCCAGGAAGTCCATCGTCGTGCTCCCTCCTCGAGTGAATACCGGGAAGACGAACGCTCCATAGTCGAAGTTAATTCTCACTCTACCAAGAATGCCTACAGTGTTCCCTACAGCAGCGGGATAGTTAGCTGTTAGGCTGACGGCGCCGCCGACGGTGAAGATCACCCACCAGTTTCCTTCAGCTAGACTTTGAATGCTGCCATTCGCGATGTTCTGATTTGTACCGTCTGCGAACCAGACCGCTGGAGTAGCCCCGGTCCATTTCACTGCATCTGAGACTATGACCTGCATCGTCTCATCGTCTGCATTGTCAACGCCTGCGAGGATGTTGTCGAGAGTGATGCTGCTCCCTCCCCCGTTGACGGCCTGCACGGTCCTTGCTGTGGTGTCCTGGGTACGATCCTCGCAGTGCTGGATCACCAGTTTATCTCCTGCGTTGAAGTCTGAGAACGGCGTCCCTGCGGATGCTGTGATCTCGGCCTTCCCGGTGCCGTCGTTGACGTCGATGGCGAGGGACACTGCGGCGGTGGCCAGTACCTGGATCGCCTCAACGAGGACGCTACTGTCGAAGGGCTGTATGCCCTTCTTGAGTTGGTCAGCGTCTAGTGTCCCTGAGATGCTCGTCGCCGCAAATTCAATCAGAGCCCATATATCTGGGTCCTCGGCGGTGCATTCGTACCATAGATCGTTGCCGGTGTCATGCCATGTGTCCCCAATGAGGCCGCCTGTAGCCGGAGGCTGCACGGCTCTGTGCATGACAATGGGTTCTCTAGTCCAGAGCGTGGTTGCCTCATCATACTCGTAGCTCACTCCCTCGTCCCCGTAGTAAACCGGAGGACCCGGGTCGATGTCAGCTGTCAGGAAGTGAATATCGCCGGTCGCCGCCGACGTCGGAAAGGTGGCCCCTCGTGTTGTGTTTGTGAACCCCCCGGATATGACGTCTCCAAGAAGTAGATCGTCCGTCTCTACTCCGCCCTTGAAGCCCCGGTTCTCCCTCCGGAGCTTATCCATCATAGCGGCCATGGGGTTATCGTCGAGGATCACCCTGTATCCAGTTGCGATCTCCGCCACTAGGTCGTACTCTGTCAGGAAGTCGAATCCTCGGGTGAGCTTGTTTTTGTGTACTTTGTGATGGAGCAGCGTTATGATGTATTCGACGTCGTTTATTCCATAGTCGGGGACGTTGACGTGCACCCATTGCGCTGCGTATTTGGTGCCCACCTGTCCCCGGGCTACGGCCTTGAATTTCTGGATCGCATCTTTCTTGTCGAGGATCACCGCAGCTGCATATTCCTCGAGCTCTAACTGTGACTTTATCTCCTTTCGGAGCTCGTCGTCCATCCGCAGATCATTGGCGGTCTGGCTGGCTACGTTCTCTGCGATTGCGTGTGCCTGGAGGTTGGGGATACTCCAGGCGTCGAGTAGCACAGATCCATTGACTCCCTGGGGCCACTCGAAGCCCAGACGCTCCACATGATCCCAGTCAAACTCCGTCACATTATCAACTGGCACCCATCCAACAGCATGCCAGTATCCGGTGGTCTGGTTGACCTTGACCTTGTTAGAGGTGGATGCTCCTAGTGGATATGAGAGCGTGAGCCAGTGGTTGTAATCTTCAGCGACCTGTATCCCGTCAGTCCATCCCTTGGGGCTGCCTTTTCCCGCGAAGATGTTGGGGCCGTTTCGCGTGAACAGAATCACCTTACCAGAGGTGTCCCGTGCATACGGCTGAAGATTGAAGAAATCGAAGGCATTTGGAACTGTCGGGTCTCCCTTGATGCGGACCTTCGCCTCACAGCTCTTGCTCAGGTCTACCGAGGGGCTGTAGCTGCAGACGCCCGCTCCAGCGAAGTCCAGGTAGGCCCTTGAGATCCCCACGCATGTGATCTTGAGGCAGGATCCTCCGAAGAGGTCCGGGTCGATTTCATCGGTTGTGGTTGCTCCTCCTGCGTCGGTGAACAGGTAAGCCCCTTGGTTGTCATAGTGCCCCTTGACGCTCCCTGCGTGAACCTCGAAGTGGTTCTTAATCGTGTAGCCGTCCACTTCGATCTCGTCGAAGGAGAGCAGTTCATTAGTGGGGTCGCCGGCGACCATGTTGAGATCGATACCAGAGTCCATGGAGGCGGCCTCGAAGAGCCACAGCCGTTCCTTAGTGTCGATGAGGAAGTCTCGCCCCGATAGCTCACATATCTCTTTCAGGGCATCTCCTAGCTTGGTTCTAATGGCCTCGTACTTGATCTGAACCTCGCCGGCATAGTTTCCATCGTTGTTGTAGAGATACGGATCTCCGAGAATGCTCATGATGTCAGCGACGATGTCGGCTGCCCATTGTGTTGGATATTTCTTGGTGAACGAGAGATCCGTGAGGCGTCTTCCGGTGTCCCTGCCGGTGATGATCATTAGGTTGGTCTTGACGCCTTTCACGGGCAGATATGGCTTGGCTATATCGACTTTTCCCCGCCAGAGGATCGTGCCGTTGATCGAGACGACAATCAGGTCGTTCGCTGCGAAGGCTCCGCCATACTTGTCTGCGCGGTTGTTTAGGCGCAGGTTGCATCTGCCGATGTAGGTGAGTCTGTCATTCCAGGTGTCTGCGTCGATGATGTCATTGCTGATATTCTTGATGAGGATCGCCGTTGCGTTCTGGGCGACGCTGTATAGGCCGGTGAGGTTATCCACCATATCGAGGTAATCATCGGCGACTATGGCTTGGATGGTGCCCAGTTCGCCATCGCTGTTATCGTCTGTTACCCAGACTAGGTCCCCTGGGGAGAAGTCTCCGGTGAGAGGCACATAGATCCGATCCGGGTTGGCCTCGCCGGCGCCGCTGTCCACGTCGAGGACCTGGATGGTGCTCTTGTCACCGATGATAACGGTTACATCTGTCATTCTCCAGGGGGCACCTCTATGTTCGCATCATATGCGTATCCACTGTCCTCAGGTAAACTTTCCCACCAATTCTTTAAGTCTATTACCCACTGTGGATCAGGTAGGCGCGAGGGCATCCCACCTGGCGGTGCATATGGAGATGCCCTTAGTCCGGGAAGCAGTCCTATTTTGGCTATGACAAAATCTGCCACGGCGTCCCAGCTTTCCTCGGTAGTGGCATCGTCCATCCTGGTTGTGAGTTGTTCCCACAGAGTCGCGAAGCCGATTACATCTCTATCCAGCTCTGCGAATTCAGCGTAAGTGAGATCTAGTCCCTGACGGACTTCATTCTCGAAGCCCTGCATGTCGCGGATCATCTGTTTCTGGATTCGGTCAAGCCTTCTCACTATATTGTATATGACGCCTAGCAGTAGGACGGCGGAGATCCCGGCAGCTGCGAGGCCCGCTGCGCCTTCCCCCTCAACGGCTATGCCGAGTGCTCTCCACTTACGCTGGATGGCTATCGCCTCTCTTCCGATGGGTATCCGTCTCATGAGTTGCCTTAGGCGGCTCTCGAGGAGTCTCGTGTTTTTGTTGGCCTTGTCTGTGTCAGATTTAATCCTATTGCCGAAGAGGTCAAGCTGAACTAGCTGCCCCATCGTTTCGTCGACATCAGTGGAAAGAAATTGTAGATCGTTGGAGCCAGACCTGACCCTTTCTTCCAGGTTATCCAAATCCCTGGTGAGCGACTTCGAGCGTGTGCTGATTTTGCCTGTTCGAATGTGGAGTACTTTGACGCGTTCTGTTGATTTATCGAGTTTAGTGGTGGCTTCCCTGAGTTCAGAGTCGTCGACCCGGAAGTATATTCTTTCTTCCGGCATCAGATCACACTCATTTTCTCTTCATGCAGTCGGCGCTCGAAGGTTTCGCCCATGTCAACCATACGCATCGTACAGCGACAGTCCCTTTTTAGAAATGTGAAGCCTGGGGTCTCATGAACGTTTGGGCGAACAACCAGGTTCACCCCGGTGCCCTCGAGGATCCTGCGAGGAAAGAAGTGGGGGATCTCATTTCCTCGCCAAGGGTTGTCCTCCTCAAAGCCTCGGCAGAAGGGGCAGACTCGGTCATCGCCCTCTGAGGTGTATATCCATTCTTCATCCGCTTGAAATAGTTTAAAGCCCTCCGCTGTTCGATTTCTCACAACTGCGAGGATTGCATGAGCTTGTCTTCGTAGGGTTCCGAGGGGTCCTTCGAGATAAATATCGCTCATGCAGCAGGTCCCCACATGAACATCTTATAGCCTGGTAGAGGTGGGGGCTGAATTGAGTCGAAGAACTCCGTGATCTCATCTATTGTTTTTTCCATCGCCTCGGATAAGGGGAGGCCCAGAAGCAGGGGTATCTCGATCTGATAGTAAATGGCGTCATCTACACGGCCTCGGATAAGAAGAGCCTGCACCAAGTCTATGAGTCTAAGGCTGGGTGATTCCCTTGGATCCGTAGCAGATGAAGACGTATTCGATTGTTTCCCTTCCGCTGGCTTCATTGATTCTTCCCTCCTCTCTCTTCATCATGTAGACGCTGGCCACTGGCGTGTATGCCCAGGTCTCCACGGTGCCAGCGGCGTCATTCATGGTGAAGTCCGCCTCGAAGTCGGTGACTGCTACGGTCTGTGCAGCGGTCACGGCGATCATGTTGTCGAAGATGTCAGTTTCTGAGTCCACTATCACGGTGATGATCCGGTACTTTTCATCCTGCTTTAGACCCACGCCCTGATACGTGTTGGGCACGAACTGAGTAGTGCTGACCATGATAAAGTCCTCCTTGAAGCTCAGGATGTTCGTCGCATCTTCGCCGCCCTCGCGCATGTTGTTGATCCTCTTGATCTTGGCGACTCCTTGGGGAGCTCCCACTGGGGTGGGCAGTACGTCATCGGCTCGCTCTCGTTCCTTCAGGCAGATGAATTTGAAGGTTATCGCCTGATAGCGCTCCCCGGTCTCGTTGCTGAACTCTGAGGTCTCCTGGGTACACCAGAGCACATTGGTGTCTAGAGCGGAGTAGGTGAACTTCTCATAAGTTCCATCATGCTGCCGGACATGGACGACGAACCACTCGATGTCAGGGTTGGACCCATCCTCGACGATTGCAGGCAGCCCATCCGCCAGGTCTACGTTCTGGAAGTATGCCCAGTATTCTTCAGGTGCTAAATTGCTTGGAAAGTAGTTAGAGTCCAGCCTCATCGTGAGCTCCCAGTACTTATGATTCTGATGGACGCCATCGGGATTCCACCCGTTGATCATGCTCAAAGGATCCACGAGATCACCGTCAGGGCTGACTACCTTCTCTCCGAAGAATACCACGTTGGTTATGGAGCAGAAATCGGCAGCTGTCCTGCCGATGTCGATTTGAAGAACCTTATCATATTTCAGGTCTGCCATTTCTCTATGCTTCCTTGTGTTCTATCACATAAATAGACTCCCATATCTGCAGGCCAACGAGCCGCCGATCACTGACTCGTTCGTCCTGAATCCTCAGGGTGTAGGCCCCCACCTGGGCGTTATCCGCGATGATGGTTCTCATGGCGGCCTTCATCTTCCATTGCATTTTAGTTGCGGTGCAGATGCGAACGCCGGCTGCGTTGAATTTGTCAATGGTGATCACATGGACGGGGAGATTCGCAGGGTAGTAGGTGGGCACGTCTTGGTCATGGCGTGTGGGGCGAGTGTCGGAGTCGTGGAATGTGACGATCACGTCGTAGTCGTCGAAGAGCGTCTTTAGTGTCTCGGGTCCATGAGCGTATAGAAAAATGATCGCGGCGGCTGTGATGTCGTCGTCCTTGGTGGTGGTGATGCCGTCGACAACGTTGAGAAGAGTGGATTTAGGGTCAGATATTAGAACAGCCTCCTTCTTTTAGCATTGTCAGAAGCTGCGTCGCCCTTCCACCAGTGGCTCTTTTCTCCTCGGTTGTGAAAGGAAATGTGGCAACCCCAGTGGGTGGGTACCTTGTTCGCGGGATCCCAGTTCTCATGGTTCCCGTCTAGACTGTGAATGGCCACGGCATCCCTAGCTATTCCCTCTAGCTTGGTGACTGCCTCATTACAGAAATGACATCGGAGAACCTCGTCCGAGCTTCTGGCTCTGAAGATTTCGATGAGTGCCATGTTTCTCCTCTTGTTTGTGGGTATTTTACTTACCCCGCCCCGCCAGCTGTGATTGTCAGAACCCATGTACTTCCCCTTTCTGCCTTCCGAGGCATTCCTTTTACGTTCTTCAGAATAGGTTCTCCCTGTCATGGTCTCCGATATGCGTCGTTTATGCGCCTCAGAAAGTGGTTTACCCTTCCGCCCCATCAAAGACTCTGAGATTTTTCTCCTTGTTTCTTCAGTAACTTTATGTCCCATCTGGGCCTCAGACAGGCGTTGTCTATACTCCTCAGTTCTGACGTAAACTCCTCTAGGCATTATGCACCACGCTCCAGAGGCGCTGAGTAATACTTAGTAACGCCGCGTTTCCGGTGTGCGAAGGGATCGGCTGTAATCGTGTAGGTCAC
>SDBV01007151.1_pt1 | contig 15302 bp, 28 predicted proteins | sample 2277081 | NCBI WGS metagenome assembly SDBV01 (sample SAMN10402039, study PRJNA504765) | marine sediment metagenome | isolation source: marine sediment core GS10_PC15, 223 cmbsf | place: Arctic Ocean: Southern Knipovich Ridge | collected 2010
AACGGCCATCCGCGCCGTGCTGGAGGAGAACAGGCAGTTGCAGGCTGACAAGGCAGCGTTGATCTCTAGCAAGATCGTAGGCCCGAAGGATCTCATGGAGGAGAACGAGCGGCTGCGGGCTGAAGTCGCTGGTGCTCGAAGAGAGTGGGACGACGAGATCAGGTTTCATAAGGGGACTACTGCCCGCATCGACGCGGAGCTGGCGCGGCACAAGCCCTGTCACGCTGGAGCGGAGGCTCCGTGGTGTCCGGCGTGCGCCAACAACCCGACCGCGCCCTGCCCCACAGCCAAGATCCTCCGAGGGAAGCCATGAGCGACCACCACGCCGCAGACAGGGATCGTCCGGTCAGGACTCCGCACGAGATCCGTGAGCACATCAACGCAGACCACCCGTGCTGCATTGGGGTTGGTGACGCCTGCGCTTTGCTGGAGCAGAACGAGCGTCGTCGTGTCGAGTTGATCGAAGAGGCACGCAAGACTGGCAAGCTCTCCGAGGAGAACGACCAGCTGCGAGCTGAGCGGGACAAAGAGAGATACATCCGAGAGCAGGTCGAGCAACGCTGCGATCCAGCCGGCGAGATGCGGGAGGTCATCCTCACCCGGGACAAGAACAAGAGCCTTGCCGCTGCACTGGTAGAAGCCAAGGAGGAGATCGAGCGGCTGAAGACCTCGGAGTTGCAGTCAGCGATATGCAGCAATGAGGCGCAGAACTGTGCTCACAAGCTTCGGGATGGTAATCGCGATCAGCAGGCCCGCATCGAAGCGACGCTGGCTTTGCTGGCAACACGACATACCTACAATCCAGAGTGTAATTTCTGCCGTGAATTGCTCGCTGAACGGTCCAGTATAATCAAGGCTCTCCGAGGTAAGAAATGACCGACTACGTCGAGATTCTGAGGCAACGGATCGCCGAAATAGATCAATGGTGCGAAGACGTGAGGCCAGGAACATGGAACTCAGTGAGGGAGGATCTGTTACGTAAAAAGTCAGCCATCCTCGCTATCCTGGAGGAGAATGAGCTGCTGAAATACAATTACGCCATTGTTTACGAAGACCTGCAAAGGGCGGAAGCGAAGTGGATGGAGGAGCAGCAACGGGCAGATCGCTGGATGAGTCGAGTCCACGCTGCCGATTCGGAAGGATCGAACGCGGTCGCGGAGCACGAGCGATTGAGATCTAAATTAGCGGAGCACAATAGAGCCGACAATGCCCTAGATCCTAATTACGCACCAAGGAGGAAGCCATGAGCTACGCACCCCTTGATTCACAATCTCTTTTCTCCACCGCCTTCCGCGCTGGCCCGCTAGAATGGGCTGTTTGGACGGCCATTCTTGCTGCCAAGGATCAGGACGGCTTCGTATCGATCTCCCCTGACGCTCTCGCTGCCTTGTGGACCTGTGACGTAGGTCCGATTCAGAAGGCATGGGACGTTCATGCTTCCCCGGATCCTAAGTCTAAGAACAAGGAGTACGAAGGTCGTAGGATCATCCCAATGGACGATGGCCGCTGGCTTGTGGTTTCTCATGAGTACTACCGCGACAAGCATCGCGAGGCGGCTCGGAAGGAGGCTTCTCGTGTTGCGAAGGCTCGTCAGAGGGCGAAGGTGAAGGGTGAAGATCCTCCCGAGAAGTATGTTCCTCAGGAAATCCCGTACGAGCCTGTTTCTACCAAGAGCGGTGGGCTGGAGGCATGCCCGGGTTGTGGATCGCACGTGTTCGCGCCCACAGAAACGGGTTGTACCAATCCCGAGTGCCCCATTACTCCCCGTGCAGATAAAAAGGAGCTTTCCCACGACGACATCGTTGCCATCCGTGCTGAGCAGGCGGTTGAGGCCGAGGAGATTAAGTTGCAGGAACCGAAAGATGCTACCAAATCGGTAACGATTCCAGAGTCTGTGCAACCGAAGCCAAAAAAGGAAGATCCGGATGCTGGACGTGAACGTTGCGGTCAGATTGACACGAGGGGCCAGGCGTGCAAGAAGTGGAAGTTTGAGGGTCGGCAAGCCTGTTTGGATCATTTACAGCAGGGGAATTTAGGCGCTACCCCTCCGTTGTGTGCGGCTGAGTCTTGCGCTGGGTTTGCAGCGACACCCAATACGAGCTTTTGCATGGAACATTACGTGGAAGAGGCGACCGCACCGATGCCGGAGGAGGTAGCTGGTGAATAAGTGGTACAACTTTCGTTTTTGGCTTTGTCAGAAGGATATGTTTCACACATGGAGTTTGTACGACGATAGAAATAGAGAGTGTGAGCGTTGTTGGGCGCGTCAATTTCAGTTATGGGGTTGGTATTGGGTTCCAGCGAGAGGTCGTGAGGAGTTAGAACTTCTTAAGAGTATTCGTGAGGTGATTGAATGAGCGAATACGCTGTAACGTGCGATATCTGTGAGAGACCCCTTATCTACGGTTGGGGTGATCCCCGCGAGAAGGGCTTCAAAAAGTGTGACGATCCCGGTCGTGTGCAGGAGGATGGTCGTTGGGCTCATGACGTGTGTTTTGAGGAGGAAGAGTGAGCGAAAACAAAGAAGAGGATGTTTACGAGGTTCCAGCGATGGACCCGAACGGTCTACCTGTCGCTGTTTCCACTGCGGACGGGAAAGCGTTTCAGGTCTACGTGAGAGGAAGTAAGAGTGAGCAGTATGTCTTTACTTTGAAGAGGATCAGATGAGTCATTTACCTATTGTTCGAAAGCGTCCCATGCTGTGGCCTGATTCTGTTGAGGAGACGTTCTGTTCTCATTGTGACGACTTGTGGCCTTGTGAGGTTCATGAGTTACAGGAGAAGCTCAACAACCTCCTTGCGGTCATCCACCGTGACGGTGGGCACTACACTGGAGAGCATGGTCTAAACAAGTCTGTTAAGGATGCGATGTTGATTTCTTCGGAACGTATTGGGTTGGAAGCGAAGCGCCTCGACGACTTAGCTAGGTTGAGGATGGCTTTTGATCAGCACAAGGAGATTGATCGTCAAGAGATAGAGCGGCTGCACGTAAAGGTTAAGAGGTTGGAGTCTCGTGGTATTGAGGATATGAGACACAGTATCAACGCAGCGCTGGCCTTGCACCATGAGCAGCGCGTTTACGATGAATGCGACTGTCCGGGAGGTCATGCCGAAGGAGACGCGGGAGCTATTTATATCGAGGACGATGGGTATATGACCTGCGAGAAAGGTTATAGCTACTCGATTTGCTTCGACTGCCACACCGCCGACGGCGCGTGTACCGAGGACACTCCCACTGAGCAAGCGTGGCCCTGCCGTAACGTCAAGGCCCTTCGAGGTGAGGATGGCTAAAAAGGTAAACGCCTTTTATCAGGAGCAGATTCCTCTTCCTGAATGCAACGAGTGTGTGGAGTGTGGGGAACAGAGCGGTCAGATGTGTTTGTTTTATGGGGGACGTTGGTTTTGCATGCCGTGTTTTTTTGAGGGGCCTGGGAAGCACTGGCCTCGAAGGGGAGTTGAACGGAGTGAGAATGGGTAAGGGAGCAAGAGCCGTAAGGGAGCGCTGGTGTAGATGGTGTGATCAAGCACACAACATGACTTCACTTGAAATCATGGCGCATCATCATGTGAAGTTTGAGCAGAAGTTAGCTGATGATACTTCGAAGCAACTGATGAAAGAACTAAAGGAGCGAAAGAGTGGCGAGACAGGAAGCGATTGAGAAGTGGCGCTCGCGGGCTCAGGATGCAGAGGCTGACAGGGATCATGCTGTAATGCTTCTCAGGCAATTACTTGACGTTAAGAAGGACTATTCGTTATGGAATTCTTATCGCAAAGAGGCAATCAAGTTTTTGAAGATCATGGAGGTTTAAGTGGGTAGAGAGAATGTAATGCCGTTCAAACGTGAATCGCAGGGACCGTCGCAGGCTCCACCTCAGCCGCCGGAGCCGCCGGATCAGTCGGTGAATATTTTCTACACCAAGGGCTCACAAGATGAAGAGACCTTGTTTGGAATCAAGAACGTTGGTGTTGATCCATCGGGTACGTTTCTAATTCTTAGCAATCAGAAGTCTTCGACGTTCTTGAAGCTGTCGGAAATTGACCGTGTTGAGATCGAGGTACAGAAGGTGGACTTGGTTGGTTAAGAAGAAAGGCAAGAGCGAGTTGATGTGTGATCGATGCGGGATTCTGTTCAAGCTTCCCGGCTCGAAGTACTGTATTCAACATAAGGAGAAGAAATGAGTGCAATCGAAGTAATTGTATTGGTATTACTTACTGCTATTGCTTGGTATGTAATGGAGCGTTTTTTACCAGACGCAGATGTGGATGATGATAGATGACAGACATTGGGAGGAAGTCGTAATGGGAAAGTTTACAAACAAGTCTGATAAGTCTTTTCTAGTACAGCAAGAGCACTGGAACCATTTTACTGATGAGCAAAAAGAGAAGATTCGAGAAAATTATCCAAAGGGGTATCAAGGATTAGATATTGCTTTTGATAAGGCTGTAAATGAGTTAAATGCAAACTTCTGGTTCAGACTTCGAGTATCTCTTGCGGGCGCTTGGTTGTCCGAAGATTTCTGGAAAACCTTTAAGGAGTGTTGGAGGTCATGGTGACAGACGCTGTACCGACTGACGATCAGCTTAAGGCGTTCGAGGAGCGTATGCGCGTAAGACGTGCGGCTGAGATTGCTGAGGAGGAAGCGGAGGCAGATCGTATCCTTCGTGAAGCTGAGGAGCTTAGGAGAAACATTTTAGATCCAGCTTCTGATGGGCCTAACTTTGGCTAGCGGTGGCGTGTTCGTTGCGCCTTCCGTGCGCGAGGGCGAATTAGAAGATGCGGCACGTAAGGTGGTGAATTTCAAGTCGTACATGAAGCACAGTATCTTCTGCGATGCTACTGGTAGTCGAAGGGTGAAGTTGAAGACGTGTAAATGCGGGCTCGCTGATTTGCGAGCCGTGCTGGGAGAAAAGAATGGGTGAGAGTGAGAAGGTGACCGTGTCAGCACATAGACAGATCGGCACGTCACCGATGTTCCTGTTGTTCCTGTTGTTCCTTGGTCTGAAGTTGACTGAGTTGATTACGTGGTCTTGGTGGTGGGTGACGGCTCCGTTGTGGGGTCCGCTCGCGTTTCTTGGCATCATTGCGGGTGTGGTCTTTATCGGTGCCATGTTTATTCAGATAGCAGGAAAGAAGATTACTTGACCGATGAGGAGGCAGATCACGCATGTCTGAACAGGCAGATTTTAGGTTACCAGCAGGATTTAGAAATGTGCCGAAAAGTTCTACAGTGGATTACTTTCAACGCCAATGGGAAAGTTGCAAGAGTAAGCGAGAGAGCGATAAGGGAGATGAAGCAAAGATGACTGCTGAGAGGTGTTCGTTTTCGGGTGCCGCAACGCTTCCAACTGTTGCTGCTGAGCGTAAAGGTATTCCGATTACTACTGGAGTATTGGACTACTTTCCTGATGCTATTGCTGAAATTGCTCGTGTGTCTAAGGCAGGCAGTGAGCAGCACCATCCTGGCAAGATGCTTCACTGGGATAAAAACAAGAGTACGGATGAGGCAGATTCTCTTGTAAGGCATTTGATTCAACGTGGTGGGCGTGACGTGGATGGAATGAGGCATACAGCAAAAATGGCTTGGAGGGCATTAGCTCTTTTACAAAGAGAGATTGAGGCTGATCGTAACCAGAAGGAACACAAGCCTAAATGTTCATGTCGTATCGAGATGATACCTGGTGCGTTCACCCGTATTTTTTCTAAGTCATGTCCAGTGAAAGGTCATGCCGAAGCTGCGTGCTCGTGCATCATCGCTGATCCAAGTAAGCCGCATGATTGCGATCTGTATAAAGATATTAGGAGTGGTTTATGAGGCTTGGAATAGACATGGACGGTGTGATTTGCGCGTGGTCTAAGAGGGCTCGACAGATGTTGAACAACAGGTTCGAGCTTGATCTTGACGAGTGTGGCGAAATACCTCACTGGGATTGGATTGAAGAGAACATTACGAAGAAGCAGTGGTCGTGGCTCTGGACCGCAGGCCTGGACCGAGGGCTGTTCGCTACCCTTGAGCTTCTTCCGGGTGCGTTTGATTCACTAGAGCGGCTTACGCGAGATCACAGGGTGTTCTTGATCACCAACAGGCCGCAGAAGGCTCGTGGGGACACCATTTACTGGGTTTCAAGGTTCTTGCCCTTCAACTTTCAGGGCATCATCACCACGAAGGAGAAGTGGGAAGTTGAGTGCGACGTGTACTGTGACGACAAGCCGTCCAACGTGGAGGATCTCAGAGTACACAGGTTCACGTCTCAGCAGGTTCTGTTCACTCGACAGTACAACGAATACTTCCAGTGGGCTCCGCGTGTAGATAATTGGATTGAGTTCGAAAGATTCGTTAGGGTTTTGGAGAGGAGATCTGTGTGAGGGGTTCTCGCGCCAAGGCTCTCAAAAGGGAGTTTGCAAAGAGAACAGGGGAGTACCCGCTTGGTGTGGATATCTTGAGAGTGAACGAGAAGACTGGTGAGGTTGCGTACAAACAGAGTGTTTGGCGGATGCTCAAGAAAGAGTACAAACGTTTCAAAAAGGAGAAGGTATGAGTAAGTACATCGAGTTATATATGAAGAATCGCGGTACGCCGCGCATGTTTCGTAAGGAGCACATCACATCGTACTGTCCTAACGGGCCGAAGGATGCAAAAGACTCGCGTATCTTTTTGCATGGGCAGACGGAGCCGATCAACGTAGAGGAGTCGTATGTAGCTATAAATACGCTAATGGGTGAGGAATGAATAAGGCACCGCTAGTCGTATACCACGGTGGCTGTTTTGATGGCTGGACTGCCGCATGGGTGTTCCGTTACTTTAAGGGCAAGGACCGTATGTTTAAGGGTCACGATATAGAGTACTTTCCTGCAAAGCATGGGGACATCGAGAACCTACCTGACACTAAGGGTCGTCAAGTGTGGTTCGTAGACTTCACGTATCCGAAGGAGATCATGATGGATCTCATCGTGGCCTCGAAGAGAACCACGATCTATGACCACCACAAGACGGCTAAAGCTGACCTCGACAACATCATCCAAGACATTCGTGATCAGAGGAACGTTCTTCGCTCCGACGACAAGGTTGTCTTCGACATGAGTCGTAGTGGAGCTGGTATCACGTTCGATGAGTTGGAGCGCGAGCATGGATTGAAGCATGGCGGAACGAAGCCTCGCTTCAACGAGGGTCGTTCTCTCTGGCTTGTGGACTATGTTGAAGATCGTGATATTTGGGCCAACAAGCTTCCTGATACAGAGGAGGTCTCTGCGTATCTCGCTACTGTTCCTATGACGTTCGAGGCTTGGGATGATGTTGAGAAGATTGGTGTTGAGGATGTCGCCCAATCTGGATCTTCTGTTTTGAAGTACATCGATCAGTATGGTGATGTAGTTATTAACACAGCAAGACTAGAGGTGATCAACGGATATAAAGTTCCAACAATCAATGTTCCTGTTCCAAACAACTCTGAACACATCAACAGGCTTGCGAAGCTAAATCCAGATGCTGAGTTTGCTGCTGGGTATTTTCGTACTGAAGACGGTAGGTGGCATTTTTCCTTGCGTTCCATCGGTGACTTCGACGTGTCTGAAGTTGCTAAGACGTACGGTGGTGGTGGTCATGCCGGTGCCGCTGGCTTTGAGGTTGACAAGCTTCCGTGGGAAGAGAACAACTTCACAGTCAGAGCCCCGACTGGTACGCTTCCAGAGATTTTTGATGTTAAGCAGAAGTCCTTCAAGATAGATGCTGTTGGGACTGTTGGTGAGGGTAAGGTGACGTTTGAGAAATGACCCTAGCTGATCGATTCCATAATGCGGTGGATGCTCTCGCTGCTGCGAAGCGCGAGAGGGGCCTTGACGACCGTGTTAGGCAGACCTACAAGCATCTCGTTTGTGCGCTTGATCCAGCCAAGACTCGTTGGTTGTATCGAGCGCAGAAGGAGCTAGGCCCGGAGGCTGTCTGTTGGGGGTTTGCTGAAAACATATCTCCGAAGAACTCTTCAGCATTTATCCTACGGGCTGCTCTGAGGGGGTTTCTGGCAATTGCTACTCCTTTTGAGGGTTTGACCGCAGATCGTATTCATGAAGCTATGTGTGCTGCAGAAAATGTTGCAAGGCATGAGGTTGAGTGGCGATACGGGATCGATGGCGGTCGTGGGTGTTGGCGTGGGTACGAGTCTCCGAATGAGACAGGTATTGTAGCTGCACTTGGCATCATGTCTAAGTCGATTTCCTTTAATGGAATGATTACGATTTTAGAGTCATGGCTTGGGGAGCAAGATCAACCGGATAAGGGTTCGATGGCGCTGCTGATTCTTCTAAAGGGCTTTAGGGGATAGACTGGAAGTACATGGAAGACAAAGAGCTAACAGCAAAGCAGGGTAAGGCGATTATGGTTCTGGCTGTCGGAGGCTCGCATAAGCAAGCCGCTGAGGTCGCAACTGTTAAGCCGAATACCATCACCTTATGGATGAAGGATGATCTGTTCCGTGAGGAGTTGCGTACCATGCTGGAGCGTACTCGTCAGCGGTTTGAATCTCGCGTGATGATCGTTGCGAACAACTCCCTTCAGACCGTACAGGAGGCTCTAGACAGCAAAGACCCGGTATTAAGGCTCAAGGCTGCAGCACTTGGCCTAGCTGCTGCTACAAGGCTAGCTGCTCGATATAAGGAGCACCAGCTTGAGGGTTACGCCCCACCGATGACTCCTATGCTTGTTTTGCCTTTGAAAACTAAGATGCCTTGGAATCAAAAATCACTTCCACCTGTTACTGAGATCGTAGACGTGGAGGGTAAGGAGCTTCATGACGGAACAGACGACGAATTCGATAAGTGATATAGAGGTTCCAGATGAGGTCTTCGAGTGGGCCTCCGATAAGCAGAAGGCTGCTGTCGAGCACAAGCCCGGTACGCCTTTACTTCTCATTGGTGGGTTCGGCTCCGGTAAGACGACCGCTGCGATTCTTCACATGCTTCTACTGTGCGAGGCTTTCCCTGGCTACAAGGTGGCAGTCCTTCGAAAGACCTTCAACGATTTAAAGCTCACGACCAGACCGTCCTTTGATCAGTGGATCAAGCCTGAGTTTGTTGGTGAGCCAACAAATGAGAAGGTTGTGACTTTGAAGAACGGATCTAGCTTCCTGTTTCATCACCTTGACCGTCCCGACTCCGCTACGATTCTAAAGGGTCTCGAAATCAATGCTGCAATTCTTGATCAGGCTGAGCAGATGCAGGAATCCACGTTCACCATCCTTCTTGGTCGTCTTGGTCGTTGGAAGGGGGCTAAGGTTCCAAACTGGGTGCTTAAGGACGCTGAAGGCGAGTGGCCGTGGAAGGATAAGGCAAACCGTCCTCTTGCGCCTCTGAGCGTCATCCTAACCGCCAACCCATCCGAAGGTGATCCTGAGCTGCATTGGCTATGGCAGCGCTTCTCTCCTGAGTCGAAGAGATTTTCCGAGAAGTGGGCAAAGCTTGGTTACCGTTCTATGACGATGCCGACAACGGACAATAAGTTCGCCGGTCAGCAGAACATTGATATGTTGATGCAGCAGGATGAGGACTATCGAAAGAGATTTGTTGAGGGCGTGTGGGTCCGGTCCAAGGGTCATCTGTTTAGTTTGGATGATCAATCACTACTCGATCATGATGATGGGTTGATATCGAAGATCACTAACTCTATGAATCTCGGGCGTTCTCTTGATCATGGAGATTCTGCGCCTACAGCGTGCATATGGTACGCGGTTGATGATGATAGTAATATTTATTGTTTTATGGAGTACAACCAGCCTGGAATTACGGAGACCGGCGAGTGGAATATTTCTGATCATCGTCGCACTATTACACAGATGTCAAAGGGGATGACTGTAACCACAAACATTGCAGACCCATCTATCTTTCTTCCAACAAGAGGTATTACTGGATACAACAAGAGGGAGAAGCGTTGGGCCGTAGTGGATGAGTACCTGGATACGAGATTGATAGCGGAAAATACTACCATCAATTGGACTAAAGCAGATAACAGCGAGGCTCTTTCTCGTACACGTTTACGACAGTATCTTAAGGTGGACGAGAATCATCGTCATCCCATAACTGGAGAATTAGGAGCACCTCATCTATACTTTATTAAGAAGTCTCCTGATTGGGAGCATGGTATCTCTCATGCAATCACAGAGATTAGGGGAGCAAAGAGGCTTCAGGTTGGTGAGTCGGATGGAAAAACAGTGTACGGCGACGATAGGGATCCTAAGATTCCAGATCATTGTTTGGACTGTGTGGCACCCGGAACAAGAATCCTAACCTCAGATCTTAGATATGTCCCTGCTGGTGATATTAAGGTTGGAGATGAGTTGTTTGGTTTTGATGAAAAAACTGGTGGTCATAAAAATCCTCGCCATTGGAAGAGGTCTGTTGTTAAATCGATTGGCCGTGTTACGAAGCCTTCGTATAGATTGATGTTTGAAGATGGAGCTTCGATTGTTTGTTCTTATGATCATCAGTGGCTTTCGGTTCTAAGAGACGGTCTTCCATCTAAGAGGAGATGGATCAAAACGGAAGACTTAGACGGTCAAGGTCATTGGGATAAGAATCGCTCTCGTGGAAAATTGTCTGGAGATAGGTTGGTTCTTAAGCCGCTTGATGTTTGGGGTAATATTGATTCATGGTCAGATGGATATCTTGCAGCAGCTTTTGATGGTGAAGGATGTTTGAGTTATGCTTCGGCTGGCGAGGGTTGTTTTTCTTTATCGTTTACTCAACGTGACAATGTTATGATGAGTATTGTTGAGAGGGAATTAAGATTACGCGAATTTTCATATTCAAAGAATATCAATCACACAAGAGGTGAGCCCGTATTTTCGTTACAAATCAGGGGTGGTCTTTCTGAAAAGCTTCGATTTCTTGGGTCTGTTCGTCCACACAGATTGCTTGGAAAGTTAAGAGGTGATCTTGGAAGATTTCAGTGTGGACGAAATCTAGCTGTTGTTAATAGAGAGTTTCTTGGAGATGTTGAGCTTGTGTCTATACAAACTTCGACAAGAACATTTATAGCAGAAGGATTTGCTTCTCATAATTGTGTTCGCTACATCGTAAACAGTAGACCTTTAGCCGCCTCGACCTCGCCGGATCGTCCGATGGTCATGAAGGCGATTGCGAAACCTAAGGGTAGGGTGACGGTTTCTGTTCCTCCTATAGAGGAGACAGTTCAAAGGGTACATCGCGGTCGTGGACAGTGGAAGTCGCACTTCGGAGGATATCTTCTTGCTTTTTGTGTACTTGGAGTACTTCTATGATCTGTAATCATTGCAACAAGATTGAGTGTGAGGATGTTTCATACAAGTGGTGTGAGGAGTGTCGATTAAAGCATCGCGCTACTATTAAAGCTTGGAACAAGAAGAATCCATCCAAGAGTCGTGCTCGTGCGAATGCGTGGCGAGAAGCGCATCCAGAAAAGAGATACGCTCAGTCTAGGTTGTATAAGGCGAGAAAGAAGGAGAAGGATCCAACGTGGTATTCGTTTACTACATGTAGGGCTCAAGCCAGACAGCGTGGGATAGAGTTTAACCTTCCTCGTTTGTTGTCCGATGACCTTGTGACTGACTATTGTTTTTACTGTGGTGCTGAACCTAGTCCGACGAATGGAATTGATAGAGTTGACAACCTCAAGGGATACATTGAGGGTAATGTCGTGAGTTGCTGCTCCGATTGCAATTATGCAAAGAAGGCAAGGACCGTTATGGAGTTCAAGGAATGGTCTCTTCGCGTAGCGGATAGAATGAGAGATTTTGAGGTAACAGCATGAGTACTACAGTTCCGGGCTTAGGTGAAGGGGGCAGAATGATGGATACCATTAAGAACGCTCTTGGTATAGGTGAAAAAGCCAAGTCTAAGAAGAGCGAGAAGAATGAGGTGCGTCGATGGTTCAAGCGCATATCTCAGGCTCGTGACGAAAAGAAGAAGTGGCAGGAAAACTACGAGGTAGAGAGATCGCACGACTACGTCCGAGGCTTTCAGCGTCCAAGAGAAGATAATATTGATGCGCAGTCCGAAAAGCGTTATCAGATCAACAAGATTCTAGCGGCATTGAAATCCAAGATCCCAGCTATTTTCTACTACCATCCATACATTCGTATTCGTCCTCAGCGTGGTCGTGAGGATTCAGTTGGTGGAACTATCCATCAGCGTGCTGAGCTTCTTCAAGACACCATCAATACGATCATCAAGTTGAAAGACACTAGATTTAAGCCAGAGTGTATGGTTGCTCTCAAGGAAGCTCAGTGGGCTTTCGGTTTGATTGAAGTAGGGTACGAGGCCGAATGGTCTGAGAACCCGTTTGTTCCCAAGCCATCTCCGTTGATCGAGAGCGATTCCGTTGCTGACGAGATGAAGGCTGATCAAGGTCTTTCTGGAGATGCAAGCGAGGAGGAGGCTCTCCTAGCTGCTCTTGGTGGAGAAGATGGACAGGTTCCACATCATGAATCATTTTACGTAAAGCATATTCCTGCTCGTCAGTTTCTGGTTTCCTCTAATGATCGCTCCGCAACAGAGAATATGGACTGGGTTGGATACTGGGAGTGGATGCTCGTCAAGGACGTTCAGCGTTCTGACGGCTTCTTAAACACGGAGGGATTGAAGGCTACCTCAAGATTAACTGGTGGACCGGGATCTACGGACGGGTACGACCGTGAGCTAGCTCCGATGCATGATGATGAGTCACCTGATTCAACCCCACCAGATCAGATTCGAATTTGGAAGATTTGGGATCAACGTGCGATGAAGCGTTATGTTCTTGCAGAGGGTCATGATCATATCCTCAGGGAGGATGAGTATTCTCATGTAAAGCTATTCCCGCTACGCCTTGAGGTGATGCCTGGAGAGTGGTATCCCATTCCTCCTATTTTCTCTCAGCTTACAGAACAGGATGAGTACAACGATGCCCGTGAGTGGGTACGTAACATGCGCAAGGGTACTCGCCCTCGCTTCATGTTCGATAAGACTGCGTTCAATAAGTCTGAGCTAGAGAAACTTGAGTCAGACGAGTTTGGTACATTCGTCGGGGTAGACAACCAGAACATGGGAGCTATCGTTCCTATTCCTCAGCCATTCATGGGCGAGGCTGCAATTCGTACCCTTGGTTATGCTGAGGCTGGATTCGCAGAGCAGGCCGCATCTTCCCCAACCGCTCGTTTGACCCGTGGTTCGGGTGGTGCTCCTACTGCTAGAGAAGTTGATGAGATGAGCCAGTCTGGAGATGTTCGTTCATCTTACGAGCAACAGGAAGTAGCAGATTGGATGGCTGCAATCGCTGAAGGCATCCTGAAGACTGCTATCGAGTCTATGACTTTACCGCAGTGGGTTTTAATCAACTCTGATCCATACGGTTCAAATCTGATGGAAGACACCATGCAGATCGCCAACACGCTGGAGCAGATCAAGAAGCCGCTGCCTGAACAGGTTGCAGAGCTTGTGGTGATGTTAGATCAGAGTCTTAAGCCACAAGAACAACAGGAACGTAGGGAAGTAGAACCTGAAGATCTTGATGATGCGTACGGTGCCGGCAAGTGGGATGTCACTGTTGACATTGAGTCCATGTCTCCTGTTACTGAGTCTCAGCATGCATCTAGAATCATGCAAGCTCTCAATATGATCTCCTCCGAGGGGCCGGGTGAGTTGCTCGCTCTATCACCTGAGCTACTGAAGTCCATACTGAATATGATGGGTATTCGTAGTGCTCAGGATCAGCAGAACATCATGGGAGCGCTTCAGAAGAAGCAGATGATGAATCAGCTTATGCAGATGTTGGAGCAGATGAATGCTGCACAGGGTGCAGGCGGCGGAAGTAAGCCAGCTAAGAAGGGTGTCGCACCTACGGGTGGCGGCGATCAACCAAACGCGGGGGCTGGATCGGCACCACCCCCACCGTCCGTTCAAGCAGCTATGGGAGGTTAAGTGAGTAACACGATTAAGTGTGACGAGTGTGGTGGTGATACCGAAATTGGTTTTTGGCCCTTATGTAATGGAGATCCGGCGAAGCATGTGAAAGTTGATTTGAACTTTCATGTTGGCTTTGAGCCGTATGTTTGACACGCAATTGTTGTCTGTGAAGGATCCTCGTTGCACGAGCGTAAACGAGTTAGGGATTCGAGGCGTACCGATCAACTCTCGTAGTGAACGACAGGCGATTATGAAAAGTGAGGGCCTCCAGTTTGGTTCTCAGAAATTTGATACTAAGCGTGGCAAGGTTCTCTATGGAGGAATTGCCACATCAAGTCGTTTCAAGGGTAAGCAGGGGGCTCGAAAGAGGACTCCCAAGAAGGGGAAGTAGGAATGGCATTTCAGGTTAAGGCGTTTTTCTTTGAGCGTTACGGTGGCGGTGGTATGGACATCATTGTTCGAGAAGCTGCAGCATCAAACGGTCAGGTCATTGGTGATGTCGTACTAGATGGTGATAAGGTGGCTGAGCTTTTCGAATACCTTGGGATCAATACTGCGCCCCCAACGGTGGATGACAACGCAGAGGAGCTTGCTAAGGTTGAGGGTGAGCGAAACACACTCTTTTCTGAAAACGAAGTTCTTAAGGCTCAGATCGAGAATCTAACAACTCCTCAGCCAGCCGATCCTAAGGATCCTGTCTCTCCACCTAAGTCTGGAGAAACAGCAACAGAATATACTGAGAGGATACTTAAGTGAGCTTCATCTGGAAGGCGCTGGCCCGACTATGGGCTGGCGTCTTCCGTCTCTTTACTCGAAAGCCTAAGTGTGGAGTCATTAGGCTTTCCCAGGGCGCATACAACAACCCGATCATCGGTGGCGGCACGATGCATCATGGGCGAATCCAGCCGTAGGAGGTGGTGACATGATTGGTGGAACGCATTTAGTATTAGGAGCGGGATCTCCTTTAACGACAGAAACTATCACGCTTAAGCTTCTTGTTCTTCGACTTCAGGCTGGAGCCAGCGTTACAAGCTTGAGGCTTGATGGTGTAAAGGTTGGAGAGTTGAAGGCTGACGAACAGCTTGTGCTTGGTCCGTTTGCGTTAGCTGTTGGAGGAATCAGACCCAATGATTTTAATGTTATCGGTACAGCAGATGATGAGCTGTATTGGTTTGGTGTAGAAGCGTGAGGAGATAGCGATGATTGGTGGAGAGCATCAAGTTAAAACGACGCCGACCAAGTTGGCGGATGACGACAGGTCTTGTCGGATCCTTACGATTCGATTGGACAACAACCAAGTTTCTAGGATCACGTTCAGAGACGACGAGCTTGGTGAAGCGCACGGTTACCTTGTGTCCACAACCGACTCCGGTGAGTCGTGGACGTTTGGACCGTA
>SDBV01007153.1_pt1 | contig 15302 bp, 9 predicted proteins | sample 2277081 | NCBI WGS metagenome assembly SDBV01 (sample SAMN10402039, study PRJNA504765) | marine sediment metagenome | isolation source: marine sediment core GS10_PC15, 223 cmbsf | place: Arctic Ocean: Southern Knipovich Ridge | collected 2010
GCAGGTTGAACAGCCGCGCCGAGCCGTCGCCAGTACGCGAATCCCGGCGCGCCAGAAGAAAGTACCGACGCAGATCGCCGATCCCGCACGACGAGAAGTAGCTTTGGTCATTCTGAGTGATCAGGCGAAGTTGGTTGTACAAGTCCATCAGGTCGTTGTTGATGGGTGTCGCCGTGAGAAGAATAACTTTCTTCCGAGCGCCGTCCCGGCCTCGGCCCGCGTTGCCACCGATGAGCAACTCCATTTGGCCATAACGTCCCGCGTTCGGATTGCGGAAATTGTGCGATTCGTCAATCAGTACCACGTCGGCGTCGTGGTACTGGCTGGCGTCAAAGGTGTCCCGGCCCAGTTCTTCTTGGGAAAGGACCTGCGCGGCAATCGTGGCGTCGGCTAGTTCCTTTTCCCACATCTGCCGAAGCGAAGCAGGGCACACAATCAAGGCCTTCTGCCGCATGTGATACGCGAAATCCTCGAGCAGCTTCTTGCCTATCCACGTCTTCCCCAGGCCAACCGAATCGGCAATCATCACGCCGTCATAGCGCATGAGGATACGCCGCGCCTTCTTCACCGCGTCTTCTTGGAACTCCGCTAGGTCCACTGCAGAGCGGCCAGAAGGCATCTCTTCTTCAGACAGGTTGCCTTTCAGGTACTCGTACAGCGCCTTCATATACACTTCGTGGGGCGTGTACTCCTTCTGGCCGAACTTCGACTCATCCAGCAAGTCGATAAGGTCTTCGGCAAAGTCGCGACTATCACCCCACTGCCGCTCGTACCACTGCTCCAAGTCGATGATGGCTCTCGCGCCCACCTCGCTCTTTATGAGCTGCCGGTTGGTGGACGTGATACGTTCGCTTGCCTTCTCATCGCTCAGCCACGACACCGACATCGCCGCCTCGTCGTCGTCAGCGTCTTCCGGTTCCAGCAACACCTTATGCGCCAGGTTCAGCTCCCGGTTCGACGTCAATCCCGGTCGCGTGAAGTTCGACGAGCCGACAATTGCCACGATGGGCTTGAAGCGCTCAAACAAGAAGCTCTGCCCTGGCCGATCCGAATAGAACAGGAAGCACTTCGCATGAAGGAATCCTTTCTCATGGATACGGACCTCGACGCTGTCCCGCCGCAAGAAAGCTATCAAGTCCTCTACGACGCGAAGTGTCGCCTCATCATAGGCTAGATCGTTCAGGTCCCTCTTGAGCAGGCCCCGCACCGCCCCCGCATCCGGCTCCAGGCCAATCTCCTCACCCGACCGTGGCTCCGCCCCCAGCAACAGTCTGAAGCTGCCCAACTTCGTTAGTCCCTCGCGCAGCAACTCGAAACCACCGACCGTGAAATACGCGGTCGCCACATCCATCGACTCACCCAGGGACTGGCCGAGAAGGCCGTTTAGGATGTCGGCCATCTTGTGATTTTGGTTGTCAATAACGTAGGGAATTCGCATATGCACCGTCGTCAGTGGCGGGAGTCGATTCAGCCCACCGGTCCTCTTATGAGTTGCGCCTCTTGACACTTCTCGATGAGCCACTTCAAGCCCGTTACGAAATCCTGGACTTCCGGCAGGGGGACTTCTAGTCGGCCTGGGTTATCGTGGCTCAGATAGTTGAGAAGATTTGCATTGCCAAAGACGAATACAAGATTTTCCTTTACATCTTCTCCATTCCCTGGACATGAAGCCAATAGCTTTTTGCGTAGCTCGTTGCTCATACCCGCGCCGGTGAAATCTCCAGAAGTGTATCTTCCGTCCGTTCTGTAACGCATCTTCAATTCGATCTTGTCAGCCGTTCGCTTGAGGAAATCCTCGAGTACCAGACGCAGGGGGCCTCCTAGCTCGCGATATCCGTCAGATGTGAGATGTGTTTCGATCCAGCCCCAGGTAGTCTCGTAGGCAGGGCCTTCGGGACCCGTCTCAAGCGTCCACCTCGCGATTTTGTGAAACCGCCACTTGCCCGCCTCACCCCGAGCATTCACGGAGCCCTGCAGTTGTCTGAACCAGTATTCGTCGTGGGTAGTGATGACTGCCTGGAAGTCCCCAAATTCCCTCAGGAGCAAGTTTGTCACACGGTGCCGATGATCCTTGTCGATGCTCGTCAATACGTCGTCCAGCACCAGCAGACTTCCGGGTGGGTTGAAAAGCCTCGCCGAGGCCAGAAACAGGCATAATCCAAGGGAGTCAAGGTGTCCTTCGCTGAGATACGCTCGGGGATCGCAGTCCTTATTGAGGTTTAGGAAATCAATCGCTAGTCGCAGTCCGCCCGCAGCCGCTCGCGGTGTCGGCTCTAGTTTCAAGGCGGTACATTCTGAAAGACCGTCCGGTGAATCGCTCGGGTGCAGAAAGCTGTAGTATTCTAGAACCTTGACGGCGATCTTCTGGAACACTGTTCCTATAGCCTTTTCTCGCGCTGTTTTGAAAGCCTCTTGTGCCGCAGAGGCAGCCCCTACAGTTACGTTTGCTGCCTCTAGGGCAGCCCACGTATTGGCCAGCTCTTCCCGAGACCTGCTTGCCCGCTGGACATAGGAAAAGGCCGTCTCCAGTCGAGCCGCATCTGCAGGGACGAGCTTGTCTCGCCTCTCAGTCAACGCCGTTAGCACAGATTTTCGCGTACTCTCAATACTCCCGAGCATGGCGGGGGACGACACATCATCGTAGGCGTCGGTATCACGTGTCTGCTTTAGGCTATCGAGGAAGCCCTTGAGCTGCTCTATGCAGGCCCCTGCCGCCGCCCCCTTTTCCGTCGAGCAGAACTTGAAATCGCTCAATTCCTCGTTCAAAATATCGAACATGCGCTGAGCTCCCGTGATCAGTTCATCCAGGAATTCCTTGCGCTGTCTCTGCAGTTTGCGAAACTGACCGAGATCGGCTTCGCGTTTGGTCAGTCGCTCCAGGATCTTCTCGTATCCAACCAGTAATGGCTGCTCACACAGAGGACAAGTCTCAAGAGGTCGATGGCTCCTGAAATGATCGAGGCCGCTTCGGACAATCTCCGCCCGCTCGGCTTCCTCCGAACCGGCTTGAAGTGCCCGTAGCCCCTCATTGGTCTTCGACATCTCTTCGCAGAGGTCTATCAAGTCCGCCGGAAGGGGGCGGTTCAACCGGCTCAGTGCGGCGTTGAGTCTATCGATCTGTTTTCGCGTTTCTGAAGAGCGCTTGCTGCCTAGCACCCTGACCACTTTCTCAAGCGCATCCCAGTCAGGAACATCGACTATACCGAAGGGAGCCGCGGATTCGGCACAGAACTTCAATACCTCGTTCGGGAACGTAGGGCTTCGCCCAGTTTCTTCATGGACCAAGGGGCCAGAAATGAGCACCCACTTCTGATCTGCCCTTATCCTCTCCTGCTGTGTATCCCTTTCCGCTTCGATGAAAGCCCTCTGCATGTCGTCAAGGGTAGCGAGACCTAGCAGCCTGATGTATCGCTCGTAGCGATCTGCATCCCGTGCGTGGATGAACGAAAGCAATCGGTCGCGACGCAGGATGAACCCTTCCACGGAGGGATGGGCTTTGAGATATGTAATTGCAGACTCCCTGTTGGCCGGCAATCGTCCAGTGTCCCCCCACCGTCGCGTTACTTTCTCCTGGCTTTGGCTGAGATGGAGTTCCACCTTTGGCGTAGAGACGGACTTCTGATGGCGCGTCGCCTCCTCTTGGTCGATATTCTGTGTACTTTCCCCCCGGAACCTTATGATGTGCCCTGCGAAGAAGAATTCGAGTCCGTCAACGATCGCGCTCTTGCCCGTTCCGTTGCCGCCAAGAATAGCCAGGCTCTTCCCCTTGAATTCGAATGAGTTGTCAGGCAGCCCTCTAAAGGCACGAAAGTGGATGGCTCGCACGTTGTCACTTAGTGGTTGCATTTCCGGTCCTCTTCAGTGCAGCAACGATATCTTTACTGCTCGTTGACTCAGCCCCCATCAGCTCCAAGAGACCATTCCGCTGCTCATCGTTGAGATCAGGCGAAGCACGCAAAGCTGCACCGAATTCCTCAATAAGCTCTCGTTTGAGCGCAGCCCTCAAGTCCACCACGTTCCCGAGCTGCGGACCGCTATCTTCCTTCGACAATTCGAATGTCCTCGTCAGTCAGACCATAAAGAGTGTAAATGATGTCGCTTATTGCTTCCTCATGCCGTTCTGTATGCTGTTCATCGTCGGGAGACGCAAGAATAGCGTCGACGTGCTTATCCAGTGCTTGTGATTGTGCCTTCGTGAGTGAAGCGATAGGGATCTCGGCGATGTATGTCGAGAACGCCCTGAGGTATCCCCCTCCGGACCTGAGCAGAGTCATGGCGATGAAAGAACTCAATGAGAGGCGTGTTGAGGATCGCCGCGAGGGCCTTGCCGCTGGTATGTTGTGGCATCTTTACAGCATCTCCTTGAGGCGGTGTTCGACGTACTCCGCTTCGTTTTGGGTCAGCCCGTAGCATCGAAAGAGCACGGCATCGATGACGTCTTGGATTTCCTGGCTCTCTGGTGCGAGGTAAGCGCGTTCAGAGCGCCTTGACAGTTCCCGTTCACCTTCTATCACCTGGATCCGGCGGCTTAGCTCGGACAATACGTCGGCCACTTGCATCGGCATTACTCCCGGTTCTGAGCACAGAGAAAGAAGATCCATTCGGAGACTGCTGACATCCTTCTTCTCCAACAGGGAGGCCGTTGACACCTCGGATGAACGGGTGCGAATTTCCGGGACGGGAAGCACATTGAATTGGTATTCGTTGATTTGAGCATTCGTACTGAAGGATCGGAAGTAAAAATCGAGAAGCTTAGAATTTAGTAGTGCGAGGAGCAAATCCAAGTCCACGATACTATCTGCCTCAGTAACAAACTTGATCGATTCGAAACAGAATTCTCCGGGAGGAATGGGAGCCGCGATCAGGCGTCGGAAGTTGTTTTGAGGAGCCTTCCGCTGAAGCCCGACGCGTCGCATCTTGAAGCTGAACGCCTTTGAGCTGTCGGCTTTGCCGTTCAAGAAGCGCTTCACGTCTAGGTGCAATGCCTCGCCTTGCGAGGCGTCACGCAATGCATAGAGTGAGATAGACGCTCCCCTGAGAACCAACGGCCCATTTGTCTCAAGGTTGAGTAATCGCTTGTGGGTTTTCGGATGGATTTCTCCCTCTAGGAGATTCCCTACGTTCGTCATCGACAGGCTGTTCACACTCCTAATCCGGCAGAGGATTTCCCAATCTTCTTGATTGCAGGAAGGAATGACTGTATTTGAAGGGTCGAAGTTCAGAAGGTCCGTCATCTTCACCAGGAGAGCACGAGACCTTACATCAATCTGCCCAGTAGCGTGCGTTCGTATCCGGAACTGAGCGTCCTGCGCTGTTTTGCGCGTCACGAAAATCGCGGTAGACAGTTTTGCTTCTGGAAATACTCTCTTGTTTCGATTGTCTTTCTGAGGAAACGCCTCAATCCGACTTAGAGATGTCTGACAAAGAAGCATCTTTCGAATAGCACTAGTTTGCTCGTCGCCGAGAAGGGACATTGGCACTATCAGGGAGAACATACCATTCTCACTAGCGGTCTGAAAGGCTTTGCACAGGAAGAACTTAAACAGATTGCGTGTCCCAGCAATGGCGTCCTTGTACTCTGTATTTGATCGGTAGTATTCAAGCTCTCTCTGGGCTTCAACAGCGTCGGTGTCTCTACCGAAGACATCGTACGGTGGATTCCCGATGACGGCATCAAAGCCAGCACCTTCAAGTCGTTCGATGGCTTGCTGCGACCCGGGGCGTGGTCCGTAGAAGACTTCGGGGAATTCTAGCTCCCAGTGGAAGAAGCGTTTGGTTGTGGCGGCTTCGAGGGCCGTGGTGGCGACATTGCGCTCCCAGTCCTGCGTGAGCGAGTCGGGAGTTTCGGGCGCATTGAGCCAGGCCTCAAGGTCAGCGCTCTGTAGGAACTCGACAGAGGGGTTGATGGTCTGGGCCTTCTTGCCTCTACCCGTCCTATAGACTTCGTTTCCGAACCATTGGCTGGTGTAAACGTCGAGCATGCGTTTGAAAGGGGATAGCGCGTCTGATGCTTTTCGATATTCGGCGCGAGATTGGCGGACCTGGTCGCTGGTTACGTCGGAGAGATCGCCGACGTGGCGCATGAGGTCGGTGGCGAGGAGGAGGCCGGCGAATTGTGTGCCCCATAGCAGGGCTTGGCCCTTCTCGACTTTGTCACGCACTTCCTTGACTGTGACGCCAATGAGCGAGTTTCCGCAGCGGAGGTGGTGGTCGAGGAAAGAGAGGGGCGCGCCGAGGGTGAAACAATCGAGCCAGAGGGATACCTTGGCGAGTTCGACGGCCATGGGGTTGAAGTCGACGCCGTAGATGCATTTCTTGAGGATGTGGCGCTTAAGGAGGTTCACGTCGGTGAGACGTTTGGGGTCGATGGAGACGCCTTGTTCGTCCATTTCCTTAAGGATAGTCTGCCGCGTCTGTTCGAGCCTGGCAAAGACGGGATTCCATCTGAAGCCATTGAGGAAATCGAGAGTCTTGTCGGTGATGAAGTCGATGGATTCGACGAGGAAATGGCCGGAACCCATGGCCGGATCGAGGACCTTGGTGTTGATGACTTCATCGACGAGGTCGCGTCCGACAAGGTCGGCTTTGCTATCGGCTTCGGGACGTATTCCGGCCTTTTTCAGTCCCTCCTGCTTTTCAAAGAATGCCTTGCGTTCCCTCTCGGCCTTGCGTAACTTGGGCCTGAATGTGTCGAAGTGTTCCAGGAGCACGGGCCCGACGGCGTGTTCGACGATGTACTTCACTATGTGGTCTGGGGTGTAGTACGAGCCAGTGGCTTTCCGTTCGCGCTTGTCGTTTTCCAGGTAAACCGCGCCTTTGGAATACGTACATTCCTGCGCGCTTGCCCCTCTTCCCGTCTTCAAGATCTTGCGCTTCTCGGCAACGGCCTCGGCGTAAGGGATGACCTCTTCGGTCTTCTTGCCCTTCACAACGGCCATCTTCTCGGGCGCAATGCGGAGCTTGAACTCGAGCAGCCCTTCGTAAATGGAGCCAAGCTGCCGGACGCCAAGGGACTTGAAGTCGATGGAAACAAGATCGTGGCGTTTCGGGTCGAGATCCCGCGCCAACTTGTCCAGCGCCAAAGCAAGGAATCGGTCGGGGACTTTGTGTTGGCCAAGAAAGCGTGCGTTTTCCGCTTCCAGGGTGTCGTCCTCGGCACTCGGGTCTGTGATAAACAGCCCGCCGTTGTACACAGGTACGTTTACGGCGCTGTCCCCACGGTCGATAATCGCGAAGAGCTTGGTAAGACGGTCGTAGAGTGTGGCTTCGGTTTTCTTGTACCGCTTGTTGAGATGACCATCCCGGTCGTCGAGAGTCTTTTCCCCGGCCTCGGCCACTTCCCTTTTCAGACGCATCAGGCTGGTCTGGAAGTAACCGCGTTCTTCCTTCACGGGCAGCAGATCGCGCGATTCGGCGTAGAGCAGGAACAATAGACGGTACAACAGTGTGAGGGTGCCCTGAAATACCCCGTCGAGCCTCTCCTGGGACATAGGCGCCGCGCGGCCTTCTTGGGCACGGATATTCGCGATGAAGCCCTCGGCGAGATGAGGAAACACCTCGGAGAAGATACGCTCCTTCAGCCGTTCGCCCAATTCTTTCGCGAATTCCTCGCTCTCGACCACAAGCCTGTCAAGAAACGGGAGGGTCTTTACATCGTCTTCGTGCGTTTCCGCGGGTGCTTCGAACGCCTCGCGCCGGAAAAACAACCAGAAGTACCGAAACGCCTCCGCCGGGTCGCTGGTCTGTGGTCCGCCCTGGGCGAGTACTTCTTCGAGGTCAATCTCGTAGTAATTCGTGGCGCGGGAATGGGTCCGCTGAGAATAAAGCCGCCAGATCTTCCCGTTGGTCACGATTACCCACGGAGCATCACCCTTCTCCAGTAGACTCACGACCACCGCGCCGGGGTTCTCCTCGGGACTTTCCTTGTCGCGTTCCTCATCCTTTCCGTCGAGGGAGCGGCCCCACGGATAGGCCAGACACAGGGCAATCGACGAATCTTTCTGGGCTGGTGACGCCAGGTAGTAGTCCGGCGTACTGGCATCGCTTCCGGCCTTCTTTCCAGGACGAAGAACGAAACCCAGTTCTGCCATTATGGGTTCGACGAGGCCATCGCGCAGCGTGGCTTCGGGTTTACCGCCAAAGCTCGAAGATGCCCCCCGGAATAGCCCCTGGAGGACGGAATAAGTGGGCTTGGGGTCCTCACGCCATTCTGGCATGTCCCGGAGTCGGTCAAGCAAGAAATAGTCTGAGAACACGGCGCGGTTATTGAAGAACTCTTCTGACCAGTCTGCAATGTTGTAGGCAGAGATTAACTTGTCATATTGTCCAAAGGGGTCACCTTCGGTGAATGTGAAGCGCCGGAGCACCCGAAGCCGAACGCGGAGGTGTTCGGGCGACGGCTTCCGCCGGTCGACTGTGAGCGTTCTCGGCCGTACGGCTACATGCTGCTGCCCGATGCCGCTGGGCTGGCCCGCTCGACGGGGAACGTGCTTCTCAATCAGGACGAAGTCGATCCGGTCGTAGTCGGCTGTTGTGAGGACAAGCAGGTAGTTTCCCGCCCGATTTCGGTAGGCCCGGGCTAAGGCACGGGTGTGGGTCACCGTGACGCTCGTGAGTACGAATAGGTAGATCTGTAGCAACCCCTCCTGATCCGCAATAAGCTCCACGTGTTGTATGGGCTTGAGCGTTCCCTCTGCCGTAATGCCCAGATTCTCAGGAGTTTGGGCTATTCTCGCCTCCGTGTTGTACCCCAATCGGGCAAAAAGCGCAGTCACGGCGTCCGCATTTGCCAGTTGCTGAATATCCTGCCGGGTAAGATCGCAATCGAGCTTCATCCGCTATCCATTCCACTCATGGTGCTGAAACCTCTCCAAACGGCATTACCGACTAAGGGGTGGATCAAGCACCCCCCTTCTGGAAGCCGCAAGGTCCTGTGAGCGGCTATGTTACTGAAAGAGCCCGGCTGGTGTACAAAACCTCAGAAGCCACAATTCTTGGCAGTTCCCATTCGAATCCGAGGACAAGAAGAGCGCCCTGAGAAACAGAACGGTCTTGCTCTGAGATGCCTCAGCTGCCTGATGCGGCCCCGGCCATAGTGCCCTCGCAAGGGCCTCGCCTTGACTTCGCTCCGTCTGCGAGATGACCCCTTCTCCCTACCCCCCAGCTCGCCTACACGCTTTCTCGCGCTCAACGCGGCCATCGGCACGACCAGCACGTGGGTATGGACAATGAGCATTCGGCCCGACGTATACGAATCGCATACGCGCCGGGCCTTGCCGTCCATATCGCCAGGTTCGGCAAAAATCGTCCAGATTCCTTTTTTCGTATTGCATCTCAAATACTAATTCTGCTATATTAGATGCATGGGAAACAGCGTTCTAGTCAAGCGATCGAACGGGCACACCGCTCTGGCCGAGGCTGGGCAGCGGGCGAGAATGATCGAAATCAGGGATCGGATTTTCGAGTCCAGGGTTCTCGACCTCGCCATCGCGATGGCCCAGACAGGGCGCAATCTATTCATCAATCAAGAGACCATGGAACTTGAAGGCGAGGAGTATCTCGATCAAAAAGTTCGGGCCGACTACATCCGTCTGCTTGCCCATAAGTTGATCAGTAACGCGCAGATCCCCAAAGAGATCGCCCCCGAGGACAGCCACGCGAAATGGGCGGATGTCATCAGCAGAGAAGTGGACAAGGAATCCGGGGACGACTCGTAAATCGTCCCTAATGCCTTCTTGAAGCAAGCCCCCGTGTTCGTGTCAATTGACAGCAAGCCGTTTCTGGGTCAGAATGGCACTTCTTCGAGGGGCTAGGCCTGTACAGCCGAAGACCCGGATAACCGCGCCGGGCTGCCCCCCTTAATTACAATTCGCGGAGCACTAGCGGAGTGCTGCCAAATGTTGCGTTTCAGGGGAGTTGTCCCGCCGCGAGATGGGCCTGAAGTTGTGCATCGTCGCAAGGGAGTTGACCCACTGGGAGGTGCGCCCGAAAAGCTGATGCGCCTCGAAAATCGTCTTAGAGATTACGCCGCCACTGATCACGCAGTGTTCTTAGCGGGTCAAGGCCTTCTGGAGACGATTGAATTCTTGAAAGCGACTGCTTCTATTCACAAGAGTCTTCTGCCTTTCATCCTCCTACAGGGCGATGAAGGTTTAGGCGATCTGGTGTACGAGGCCCGCCATCTGATACTGAAGATAGAGCTGGAACTGTGCAGGTGTGCACAAGCCTTCGGCGTGAAGATCCATTATACCGACTGTGGCGTCACGCAACGATGCTGGCCAGATCTTGCTCCCAGTGTTTCTAAGCAAGTGTCGGGCGCACTTCACAAAATCTATCAAGATGTCGCCGATTCTGCTCTCAAGCGCCTGGTGCGGATCGCGAATGAGATGCGGGTGTGCGAACCTCTCCCGGTGTCGGTGTCTTCCGCTGCCGAATCGACCTCAAGTCCTACAGGAAGTGAGCAACAAGAATCTCGCCCACTGACTCCAAAGCGTTGTATCACCGATCCTGGTACCTCTTGGGGAGCAGTTACAATTACGATTATGGGGGACGACCGCTTTGTCGCCAATGTTGATGGCGAGCGAACCGGTTACGATTGCCGTGACCTAGGGCTCAGGCACGAACAAACGGGGCGACCGTTGAAGGGATGGGATTTCCTGGTAGCTCTCTCCAAAAGGGGCAGCATCTCGTCCCCCGGTCGGGCCGTTCCAGATGAACAGAACGCTCGGACAAAGGAAAACCTGGAGACGCGAGTCCGCGATCTCAACAGAAGATTGTCGTATTTTTTCGACATTGAGGGCGGCAAGGCAATCGAGTGGAAGAAAGAGGACTCCCCAAAATCTTGGGAACCGGCGTTCCAACTAATCTCCGATGCACGCGACCTCTCGGATGCCGAACGCTTATAGCGGCAGCCGCAGCCTTCCCACCGAAAAACCGAAGATCGACGATTTTTTCCTGATTATTTCGCCCAATGTTTGCAGGGCTTTTCTCTCCTCGCTCGATTCCTCAGCCACCAAATCGCCGAATTTCGTCGGAAAGGGGTAGAAGCAAAAGCCAATCAGCACGACTTCAGATCACCAGCGACGCTGGACGCCCCCGAGGGTTCTTGATTGGCTCCTTCGGGGGCGTCTGTTTTGGGCGTAAAGGAGGTTTTTGTGGTGAAAATCAAGAAGCGGGGCGTCCCTCTCCGAGAGTACGCCTCAGACGCTGCTAGGTGCGGAGCGTCACTAGGATGGAGTTGTGGTCATGGACTTTAACAAAATCCTAGACGAGCTGGAACGAGCCACTGGATACCGGCCCCGTCCAAGCGGAACGGGTTATCAAGCTCGATGCCCCGCACACGACGATTCCGATCCCTCCTTGAGCCTCACGCCGGGAAATAATGGAAAGGTTTTGTTTCACTGTTTTGCAGGCTGCACCTACGAAGAGATTATCAGCCATCTGAGCATCGACATTTGCCAGAATAACGGACAACGCAAGAGCGGCTCGAAATGGGACATCGCCGCGACCTACGACTACACGGATGCAAATGGCAAACTGATCTACCAAGTTGTCCGATTCACTCCGAAAAGATTCAGGCCGCGTCGACCCGACCCCGACAAACCCGGTGAATGGCTCTGGGATTTAGCGGGGGTCCGTCGTGTGCTCTACCGATTGCCAGAAACCATCGAGGCAAAAAAGCACGGCGAGACTATCTGGGTTGTTGAAGGCGAGAAGGACGCCGAGAGGCTGATCAAAGAAGGCTTGCGCGGTACCACGAGAGCGGGCGGAGCAAAGGCGAAATGGCTGCGAAGCTTCTCGGATGCCCTCAGGGGTGCGGAGGTCGCTGTCATCCCCGACAATGACGCCCCAGGCACCGCGATGGCGCAGGCAATATGCAGCGCACTCGTGAGCGTCTGTGAGAGCGTGAAGCTCGTTGAGCTTCCCGGCCTGGAGGATAAACAGGACGTTTCGGATTACCTGAACCGGGAGGAAAATTCGGTTGAAGACCTCAGGGCGCTATATGAAGCCGCACCGCTGTTCACGGCTGGTGCGCCGAGCGTAGAGGTTAGAACGATTGCCTCGAAAGCACCCCTTCGCATCGCTGAGCGTTTTCTAGCAGACAAATACACAGACGCGGAGGGACGCCTGACGCTACGGCGCTATTGCCAGGTCTGGCATCGATACAACGGATCCTCCTACGAAGCACTGGCCGATGAGGTGCTGGAAGCCGAGCTATGGTCGTTCATCGACGGACTGATATTTAGTGATGGCAAGAGCGAGAAAAAGCTGGTGGCCAAGAGGGACTTAGTCAGAGAGGTGCTCTCAGCCCTCATTTCTAGGGGCGTGATCGTCGATGGATCCATACCGCAATGGCTCTGTCCCTCCAAGGAGCGACCTGATCCGCTTGATGTTCTGCCTTGCAGGAACGGTCTTGTGCACCTTCCTGAGCGGAAACTCCTTCCGCTGACTCCCGAGTTTTTCTGCCTGAATGGCCTCGATTACGAGTACTCCCCCGATGCGCCAGAGCCGGAGCGCTGGCTTCGTTTTCTGGAAACACTTTTCGGCGACGATCATCAATCTATCGGCGCTTTACAGCAATTCTTCGGCTACTACCTGACGCCCGACACTCGGCATCAAAAGATTCTTCTGATTGTTGGGCCGAAGAGGAGCGGAAAAGGCACGATAGCGAGGGTGCTGACGCGTGTACTCGGTTCGGGGAATGTCTGCGCCCCCACTCTAGCCGGACTTTTGACGAATTTCGGGCTTAGTCCGCTGCTCGACAAGAACCTCGCGATCATCAGTGATGCTCGTGTCTCCGCCAAAGCAGACCAGGCGGTTATTGCCGAGCGGCTACTGTCAATCTCAGGTGAGGACTATCAGACGATTGACCGGAAATATCTCTCCCAAGTGACGACGAAACTCAGCGCCCGCTTTCTCATTCTGACCAATGAGCTTCCCAGGGTGTCCGACGCTAGTGGGGCGCTGGCTTCTCGCTACGTTGCGCTGATCTTGCGCAAGAGCTTCCTCGGCGTCGAGAACCATGACCTGACAGACCAGCTCCTCGGAGAATTGCCCGGGATTCTCAACTGGGCCATTGACGGTTGGTTCGCCCTTCGCGAGGCCAAGCGCTTTGTGCAGCCTGCGGCCTCAGAGGAATCACTACAGGATCTTGAGGATTTAGGGTCACCGGTGGCGGCGTTTGTTCGGGAGCGGTGCACAGTCGAGGCCTTAGCCAGATGCCCCGTCGATGCGCTATTCGAAGCGTGGAAGACGTGGTGCACCGGAATCGGTATTGACCGTCCAGGAACCAAGCCACGATTCGGTAGCGCCTTAAACGCTGTTATACCCGGAATTCGCCGCACGCAACCCAGAAACCCAAACGGCACACGCGGGAGTGTTTACGAAGGTGTGAAACTCAATGATTGCTCGTAGGTGGCACGCGTTGGCACGCGCACCAATCAATTGTACGCGAAGGGAAATGGATCTAGACATGAGAGAGAAGAGAAGAGTAGAGGTAAACAATAGACCGGCACCCGTGCCAACGCGTGCCACTCCCCGTACGGCCCAGCACGGCAACGTCCTACCCACCGAGGCCGGAGTCGAGTTGAGCCCCTCGGGAACGCCGTGAAAAGCAAGAACAGTCCATGAAATACCAAAAGACACAATACATTCAGCCGCGCTTGCTTGACCGGGAGGGCATGGCCTTGTGTCTATCCATCTCCGAGGATGTGCTCGACAAACTCCGAAAACGGGGCCTCCCATCGGTGACCATTCCGGGGCTCTCGAAGCCCTTATTCGATCCTGACGACGTTGTGCTATGGATGAAAGAGCAATCCAAGCCCCATGAAACTCTCACCGAAAAGAAAGCCGGGGAAAAGCTGGATTCCCTCTTGCGGAATTAGGAGCGTGGTGGTAGACTGAGCACGCGATAGATGATCACACAGTTTGGATCCAAATCTTCGGTTTGCGCCGATCTGTTGGGAGACAGTCTCACCTTGTGTGATCGTCTATCGCACCTGACGGATCGGCGCTCTTTGTTTGGAGGGACAATCTATGGCTGTAACAATCGAAAAGAGGAAACGAAAGCGAGGTACCTCAATTCTCTTGAGCTACCTCGACGGCGAAGGGAAGCGACGGCGCAAAGTTATCGGCACTGCCGAAACCCCGGAAGCGCTCAAGATAGTAGAGGCGGACGCTGACAGGGAGAGCAAGCGTATCGCGCATGAGCTTGCACAGGGGAAGCACGCACCCGAAATGGGCGAAGAATCGCTGGAAGTCGCGCTTCTTGAATTTGTGAAGTATCAGGCAGCATCGACGGTACGCGAGTCAACAAAGGTCGCATACAGGACAACGCTCAAGCGGTGGCGCGCATTCTTGAAGGATAGGAATCTGCGCCGCCTGAAGGAGGTAACGCCCAAGCTAATCGTTGAGTATGTGGCGAGCCTTTCGGACAAGGCACCCGATACGGTGATCGCAGATCTCACACGCTTAAAGCGTGTCTTCCGGCACTTCGTGGATAGGGAGTTGCTTATGTTGAACCCGTTCGCCCACACACTTGTGCGCGAAGTATCGCCACAGGCCGTACCGCATGAGCGGGCATTTGCGGACGCGGAGCTAGAGGGGTTCATGGTGGTGGCGGCTGAGCCTAACCAATCGCCGTTCCGGGAGGACTTCCTCAGCCTCTTTCTTCTCCTGGCGGAAACGGGCCTTCGATGCGGTGAAGCCCTGCATCTTCGATGGTGCGACGTTTCCTTTGGCCACGAGGAGGGCGGCTATCTCAAGGTGCAGCCCTGGGGCGACTGGAAGCCCAAGACACAGAGGAGCATACGCACTGTGCCCCTCTCCCCCGCTGTCCACGATATGCTATCGCACAGACTGCGCGCGCGGGGCAATGTTGAGCCGTCTGCCCTGGTTTTCCCTGAAAACTGGAGCAACAGGCATGTGGGCGTGTATTTTAACCGCCTGTTGACGCGAGGTGGGCTGGACGCCCCCGACGAGAGGGGGCAGAAACTGCGTGTGCATTCGTTAAGGCACCATTTCGCGACTCGTTTGGTTTCGAGCGGCGTAGATCCTGCATCGACTCGCGACTTGTTAGGGCATGGGAGCATTACGACGACGAATCGCTACTTCAACGTGCCGCGCTCAGAGCTGTTCGGCGCAGTGTCCGAAACGTTCTCGCGTACACAATACGTACACGATTCAAGCGGAACCCATCGGTTTCCAGCGGAGAATGGGCAGTGAGTATGGATCCATCCGAAATCACCATTCGTGAATACACCGATAAAGACGAGGCGGAATGGATGCGCGTGCACGCGACCATC
>SDBV01007154.1_pt1 | contig 15302 bp, 15 predicted proteins | sample 2277081 | NCBI WGS metagenome assembly SDBV01 (sample SAMN10402039, study PRJNA504765) | marine sediment metagenome | isolation source: marine sediment core GS10_PC15, 223 cmbsf | place: Arctic Ocean: Southern Knipovich Ridge | collected 2010
TGGTATTTCTTCCACTCACCGGCAGCACACTTTGCCACCAGAGCGGCGTTCAAAATCAACCACACCATCAATCGCGATACAAATCGTGCCCGAATTCGGCGGATGGATCAATGATCGCTGCTTCACACGCCTCTCCAAGTCTCAGAAACTATCAGGAGAACGCGCCTATTCACGACACCAAAATCGGCAGGAGCGCCGTGTATTGCGGCACTTTATGCCACAATATACGCAGTTTCGGCAGTGGTTTCTCAGTCGGCCTCCGTTGCCAAATTTGACATATTGGCACTAATAATGCTTACCTGTATAGTCCAAATCCAAATTCCGGTATCCATATGCCCCCTGACGGAGAGACCATGTCGCGGACTTGGCATAGGTGGATACCGACAAACCCCGAGCCAATTGATGACCGTGGCGCTAGTGGGCGCCGCACGAAGATAGCAGTATGTCTCTGAGCAACGAATGAGGAACAGGTAGGGCTGTAGCGTGGATTTAAGCGAACTAAACGAAATCATGAACGGAAGAAGCGACGCGCCCTACACCGTTATGGAAGTCCTCCAAGACGTTCAGGAGAAATACCGCTACCTCTCAGAAGAGAGCCTCAAGCACGTCTCCGAAGCATTCGAAGTCCCACTTATCGAGGTGTTCAGGCTTGCGAACTTCTACAAGGCCTTCAGTCTCGACCCGCGTGGGCGCCACCTCGTGACCGTATGCTCTGGCACGGCCTGTCATGTCCAGGGCGCCCCTCGGTTTGTCGATGAGTTACTCGGACAACTCGAAGTCAAACCAGGGCAGACCACCAAAGATGGCGCCTTTACAGTCGAGGTCGTGAACTGTCTTGGGGCCTGTTCTCTGGCGCCGCTCGTGATCGTTGACGGCAAGTACTACGGGCAGATGACCCCCAGCAAGCTTCGCCGCGAGGTTGAGCGGATTCAGTTTGACGACGAACTGGAAGATGAGGAACCGAAGGAAACTGATGACTAAGCTGGCGAATCCAGACGCCCTCGAGCTCCTGCGCACAGAGATCGTCCAACTCTCCGAGAAGATCGTCCGCACAGTAACCGTGTGCACAGGGACGGGTTGCCAGGCGTGCTCCTGCCTCCCCGTAGCTCAAGCGTTGGCCGCTGAACTACTGATGCAGGACCTCCTAAGCGACACCCGATTCCGCCTCACCGGGTGCCATGGCTTCTGCGATCAGGCCCCCCTAGTCATCATTGATCCAGGTGGCCTTTTCTACACCCACGTCACACCAGAAGACATCCCAGAGATAGTCGAGCAAACGCTGAAGCACGGCGAGATCATCGAGCGTCTGCTATACAGAGACCCTGACTCTGGCGCGCCCATACAAGCGGAGCACGATATACCATTCTATGCCGCGCAAAAACGATTACTAATCGGCGAGAACCGCTTCGTTTCCCCCCACAAGATTCAGGACTATATCGTCCGGGGAGGCTATGAGGGCTTCAAGAAGGCCGTCACGACGATGACGCCGTCAGAGGTCGTGGAGGAAGTGAAAGCTGCCGGGCTCAGGGGGCGCGGCGGAGGAGGCTATCCCGCCGGCCGAAAATGGGAACAGTGCCGCGAGGCGCCCGGCGACCGTCACTTTGTTATCTGCAACGCAGACGAAGGCGATCCCGGCGCTTTCATGGACTGCAGCCTCCTCGAAGGCAATCCCCATTCCGTGCTCGAAGGAATGCTCATCGGAGCATACGCCATAGGCGCCGACCAGGGATTCGTGTACGTGCGCAAGGAGTATCCATTGGCCGTGCGGCGTATCGCCGCCGCCATCGAGCAAGCGCGCGTGTGCGGCCTGCTGGGCGACGACATCCTGGGGACAGGATTCAGCTTCGACTTGACCGTCGCGAGAGGTGGCGGCGCCTTCGTATGCGGAGAATCCACAGCCTTGATGGCTTCCCTCGAGGGAAAGGTCGGCGAACCCCGGCCCAAGGACATCCACACCGTCGAGCAAGGCTATCTCGATCAGCCCACCGTGCTCAACAACGTGGAAACCTGGGCCAACGTGCCCCTGATCATCCGCGAGGGCGCCCAATGGTTCGCACAGATGGGCACCGAGAACAGTAGCGGTACGAAGATTTTCGCGCTGACCGGCCAAGTCACGAACACGGGGCTGGTCGAGGTCGAGATGGGAACCACGTTGCGGGAGATCGTCTTTAATATCGGCGGCGGTCCGAAGGACGGCAAAACGATCAAGGCCGTGCAAACGGGAGGACCCTCGGGCGGCTGCCTGCCCATCTCAGAGTTTGACCTGCCCGTCGATTTCGACGCCCTCTACGAAGCCGGGTCCATGATGGGGTCAGGGGGTATGGTCGTGCTGGACGACACCACCTGCATGGTGGACGTCGCTAAGTACTTCCTCGAGTTTCTCCAGGACGAATCCTGCGGCAAATGTGTTCCGTGCAGGGTGGGTGTCAGTCGCATTCTGGAAATCGTGACCGACATTACGGAGGGAAATGGCACTCCAGATCAGATCGATTTGCTAGAAGACTTGTCCTGGACCGTGTCCGTCGGCTCCCTGTGTGCCCTCGGGAAGACCGCGGCCAATCCGGTCCTCTCAACGCTAAAGTACTTTGAAGAAGAGTACAAAGCGCACATCGAAGAGAAGCGGTGCCCGGCAGGTGTATGCCGGGCCCTGATCCATTACTCCGTTGACAACGCCCTGTGCGATCGGTGCGGAAAGTGCATCCTCGACTGTCCTCACAAAGCCATAACAGGCGACAAAGAGACCGATTACCTCATCGATGATGCCCAGTGCAACCGCTGCGGCATCTGCGTCGATGTGTGCGAGCCCCTAGCGATTATCAGAAGATAGAAGGTATCTCAAACGTCCCATGGTAAGCATTACGATTGATGATCAACCCGTCGAGACGCCCGAAGGCTCAAGCGTTCTGTACGCGGCCCTCAATGACGGGATTTGCATACCCAACCTCTGTGCACTGCCCGAGCTGAGACCATCGGGAGCATGCCGCGTGTGCATCGTCGAGGTCGAAAAGAACGGGCGCACCAAGATGACCGCTTCATGCACGCTCGAGGCACAAGAAGGTATGGTCATTCGGGCCCATTCCGACGACGTGCTCCGACTCCGTCGAAACATGGTGGAACTGCTTCTCGCGGAGGTCCCTGAATCCCCCGTGTTGCAAAGACTCGCTGAACGCCTGGAGGTGGAGGAGCCCCGCCTTCCCGAGCGGGACAAGGAATGCGTGCTATGCGGCCGCTGTGTCGCTGCCTGCGCTGAGATTGCCAAAGAAGGGGTACTGGGGTTTCTCGGCAGAGGAATCGCCCGCCATACTGGCCTGCCATTCTACGATCAGAAGTACTGTAAAGAGTGTAACGAGTGCAAGGACCGATGTCCGATAGTAATTCCAGTCGAAGGACGACGCAACGAACCTTGCGGCGTCTGCGGCTCTGAACTGTCAAAAAACGAGGAAATTCCCGACGTGTGCGAAAGCTGTGAACTGGATTAACGCTCCGGCATAGGACGCGCAACCCGGGTTAAGCGCCGTCTCAAAGGACGGATGGCGTGAAGGATTCAGAAACTCAACCGAGGAGGAGAACACCGTGAATCTGCAGAGACCGAACGCAAATGATGTTACCCAGACCGAAAACCGATCGACGAATGTCGTGCCTCAATCAGGGCTCTGCACGCGTTGTGTAGACGGGTGTAAAGGATCCTGCGAAGTCTTCATGTCGACATTTCGTGGCCGGGAAGTCATCTATCCCGGGCCCTTCGGCACGATGACAGCTGGCGCAGATAAAAACTACCCTGTCGACTATTCCCACTTAAACATTCTTGGATATGCCTTTGGGGCCGAGGGCCTTCCAGAAGGTACGCCCGGCGACCCAGACCACGCCATCTTCCCGGCCGTGAATACCGAGACCTCCTTCGGCCACGAAAACAAAGTCAAGATGAAAGTCCCTGTCTTCACCGGCGCACTGGGTTCGACCGACATCGCAAAGCACAACTGGGGCCACTATGCAGTCGGGGCCGCCATCAGCGGCATTTCACTTGTCTGCGGCGAAAACGTCTGCGGGATTGACACCGAACTCGAGCTGACCAGCGACGGTAAAGTCAAGAACTCTCCCGACATGAAACGCCGGGTGAACACCTACCGGCGCTACCATGAAGACCCCTACGGCGACATACTCGTGCAGATGAACGTCGAAGACACCCGCTTCGGTGTAGCCGAGTACGTCATAGACAAACTGGGCGTTACCACCATGGAATTGAAATGGGGGCAAGGCGCAAAGTGCATCGGTGGTGAGATCAAGGTTGATAGCCTCGAACGGGCACTCGATCTGCAGAAGCGCGGCTACATCGTTACCCCCGACCCATCCAACCACGCCGTCAAAGCCAGTTTCCGAGACGGGGCCATTAAGGAGTTCGAACGCCATTCCCGCCTGGGATTCATCGACCAGGAAGGCTTCATGCAGGAAGTTGAACGCCTTCGAGCACTCGGCGCAAAACGGGTCACGCTCAAGACAGGCGCCTATGCCATGCGCGAGTTGGCCATGGCCATCAAATGGTCATCCGACGCCAAGATCGACTTGCTCACCATTGATGGCTCAGGGGGCGGCACGGGAATGAGCCCGTGGCGCATGATGACGGAATGGGGCGTGCCCACGTTCTATCTTCAGTGCATGACCAACGAACTCTGCGGCATGCTGCGCGAGAAGGGCGCATACGTACCCGACATTGCCATCGCTGGAGGCTTCTCCACCGAGGACCACATCTTCAAAGTGCTCGCCATGGGCGCCCCACACACCAAAGCCGTCTGCATGGGGAGAGCGCTCATGATCCCTGGCATGGTCGGCAAGAACATCGGAGAATGGCTCGGCGCCGGGAAAATGCCCAAGTCTGTTTCCTCCTTCGGAAAGACCAAGGAAGAAATCTTCGTATGCTATGAGGAGCTCAAACTGAAATACGGCGACGAGGTCGACGAGTTCCCTCTGGGGGCCATCGGCGTGTACAGCTTCTCGCAGAAGCTCCAGGTCGGCCTCCAGCAGCTCATGGCCGGAGCCCGCAAATTCAACGTGGATTGCATTCAGCGCAGCGATCTGACCACCCTCACAGAAGAAGCGGCCAAAGTCAGCGGAATCCCGTATGTGATGGACGCATATCGCGAGCAAGCGATGGAGATCATGAACGGGAACTGAGGGCGCAACGATATAGTTCGTGCTTCGCACTATGGTTCCGATGATGAACTTCGGCAATTCAGGCTGATGCGACTCGGTGGACCAAATGCGGGATTCGAGTGAGCAGGCGTCTGAGTCAAATCGCCTGTGCATCGCAAATATTCGTTCACATTGACATGATTGGACCTGCACTTAGGGCAGGTCCAATCATGCCTGGAATCTTCCTCAGAGGCACAGATTCGCTGGACAGAGTTCGATCTACCCCGTATAATACCGCGGGTCTGCGGTTCGAGCTGGGTTCGTTGGGTCTACGTGTAAGAGGTGTCTAAGGATGGGTCGCTAAATATGCCGAAACCAATGGGTAAGACTGTTTCTAGGGCCGCTGGCGAGCTTTCGTCTTCAGTGGCGTTCCGCTATATCGCGTTCATCAATCTGGCATTGGAGCACAAGAAGAAGGCCACCGAGTTTCCCATAGCCTTCAGCAAGTTTCACAAGAGCTTGTTCATCTATGGAATCTGCATGCGGCGGGCGGGGGCTGGTGAGGATATGGTCCGCAGAAGGCTGAAGCGGCTGGCGGCCAAGTACTCGGAGCGTCCATTGCTGGCCGGGCATCTCGATCAGTTGATTAAGAGGATGTGGAACACACCCTTTGGCGTTTCTTGGAAGCACGTTTTCCCGACTTACAAGGTGACGAAGGCCGAGGCGCTGGCGGTCCGAGCGGAACAGTTCCAGAAGAATGAGGGTATGAATAACCGGGCCTTTGCCAGGGCCTACAAGTCCGTCTTCAAGGAACCGTATCCGAAGACGCTGGCGTGAGCGGGGCGTCGGCGGTGTGGGGGCCGGCGAGGTCGAGAGTTGGGGAAAAGCCCCTTGGAATTGAAGCCCTTCGGCCGCCCTGCTAGTATGACTGCGTTGAGTCTTGACAGCCGTACGAAGTGAGGGTGTAGAGTGATGAGCAAGCGGGTGACGCGGTTATTGGTGAAGCTGCTCATCGTGGTTGTGCTTTTTGCGTGCACGACGGAGATCCTCGCGCGCCTCTATATGGCGGTGCATTTCGACACGAGTTTCTTTAGGCCCTCGGACGTTATCTACTCGTATTATCCTGAGCTCGATCCCATACGCCCTGTGCACCTTGCGCCGGACGATGGGGTGTTCGACGTGCTGTTGATCGGCGGTTCGGTGTTCGAGATGCGCGACGATCATATTCAGCGGCTGCTCTCTGTGCGCCTGCTCGACGAGGTCACGCGGTTCGTGCGTGTGCACAACGCGTCTGAATCGGGCCACACGTCGCTGGACAGTCTGAATAAGTACCGCCAATTGAAGGACAAGCGCTTCGACTGCGTGGTCTTCTATCACAACATCAACGAAATCCGAGCGAATAACGCGCCTGATTTCGTTTTCAAGGAGGACTACACACAGTACGCCTTCTACGACGAAGTCCAGACGATTTTCAGTCACGGCAAGATGGACGTACTCGTCACGCCCTTTGTGTATGAGCTTTTCCTGCACAGGTTGCAGCGGCGGATGGGGCTGCGGGAGGCGTTTCCCCAATTTGAGCCGAACGAGGATTGGGTCCAATACGGCGAGAGCGTCAAGACCGTCGCCTCTTTCCGGCGCAACCTCGAGGAAATCGTCCAGATCGCCAGGGAGAGGGGGGACCGGCTACTCCTGATGAAGTACGCCTACCACTTGCCGGACTCGTATTCGCTCGAAGCCTTTGAAAACGACGCTCTGGATTACGTCATCCCACCCAAGACGCCGATCCTGACCATGAGGTGCGAGGTCGAGCTTTGGGGTGAGCCGCCGAACGTCAGGAAGGCCCTCATCGCGCACAACGAGATCATCGAGGAGACGGCGCAGAAGTATCCGGAGGTCTGTTACCTGGACCAGGAGGCCCTCATGGCCGGGAACGGCCCCTACTTCATCGATGTGTGCCATCCCTCCGAAGAGGGCGCGCGTTTCTTCGTTGAAAACCTGTTACAGAAAATCCTTGAGTGCATTCCGATCCCGGGGTAGGGGGCTTAGGCTTTCTCGGCATCGGGTGTAGGTTCCTCGCTATCGGGTGTGGGTTCCTCGGCGTCGGGTGTGGGTTCCTCGGCGTCGGATGGGGGATCTTCGACATCGGGTGTGGGTTCCTCGGCGTCGGATGGGGGATCCTCGACGTCGGTTGCGGGGGCCGTTTGGGCTGGCGCTTGCTTGGGAAAGGGGAAGATCATGGGGGTGGTCTTCTTATATTGGGCGTAATCTTCGCCGAAGAGCTTGATCAGGTCGCGTTCCTCCAGCTGAATCGCCACTAGGATGTAAGCGGTCGTGACGACAGCGAAAAGGAGGTGGCCCATGGTCATGCTGGGTGTGGCCCAGAAGGCGAGGAGCCATCCGAGGTTGAGGGGGTGACGCGTGTACTTGTAGAAGCTGGGGTTGCTGAAGGGTTTGTCCTCATATTCTTTGCCTTGCCAATGCACCCATACTTGGCGCAAGCCGAATAGGTCGAAGTGGTCGATGAGGAAGGTCGATACCAGCACCAAGGCCCATCCCACCGCGAAGAAGAACCAGAAGATGGACGCGGCGGGCTGGCCGGCGACGTTCCAGAAGTCGCCCGTCATGGGCCGCCACTGCCAGAAGAGGAGAATCAGCAGGAGCGAGGAGAGGAACACGTAGGTGCTACGTTCCATCGGCTCAGGCACTATCTTCGTCCAGGCCTTCTTGAAGCCCGGCCGCGCCATGATGCTGTGCGGAACGGCGAACAGAGCCAACAGGATCAGGTTGATGATGATGGCCTGGGTCGTTGTGCCCTCTTCGCCCGAGTCGATACTCTTTGCGACGATGAAATTCCCGAGGAAACCTATCGCGTAAAGAAAGGTCCCAAAGAATATCGCGTAGCACACGATGCCGTAAGCCAGAATGAGGTTCTTCTTCATCGGTGGTCCTCCTTTTCAGAAAAACACGACTCGCCTCGATCTACATAAGCAGACCCCTGCCCCGAAGGCTATGCCCTACTGGAAGAAATGTCAAGGATAGGGTTTTAGGGCCGCGCGTTCTTCTTGCTTCGGGAGCGCTCGTGGCGGGATTAGCGGGGAAATCTCGCCTTCTTGAGACTTTGATGTCCCATCGTAGGGTGGTAGTGCCGCCTGACGACCGCAGAGGGCCAACATCCGGGACGGAGAGGACCTGCTGGATGGGCATGTTGAATCGGTGCAAGTACTGGAGTACGCGCCGAGTTTCTAGCTCTTCGATTTGGCCTTTTGCTGAGTTGGGGTCTCGGCAAGGACCCGCACGGCGTCGCGGATTTCGCTGGCTCCAAATGGCTTCTGAATGGACACATCTGCCCCCGTACGGCGCGCCCGATCGAGATTGGCCTTGATCCCCACGCCGCCGCGTCCGGAGATGGCGATTATCTTTACGTTGGGGAATTCGCGGCGAAGGTCCCGGATGGTCTCGATGCCGTCTTTTTCGGGCATGATGAGGTCTGTGACGACGACGTCGGCGGGCTGTGCCCGGTACATATCAAGGCCCACGGCGCCGTTTGCGGCCTCCTGGACGTCGTGGCCGTCCTCTTCCAGGATCGTGCGCATTACGTCGCGCATCGCCTCCTCGTCATCCATTATCAGGACACGAGCCATGCCACACCCCCAACTTAGCCTATGCCATCTGCCTTTTCGGCAGGTAAGCAGGTGCACAGGGCCCACGGCCCTATAGATGCCTATATAGAGTCTACCACATGGACCGGCGAGTTGCAGCGAAACACCTGCTTTTCTCTGCCGAAAGACAGTGCATTTTGGGGCTGTCCCGCTCGCGACTGCCAGCTAATAGGGACGGGGAAGACGGGGCCTACACACACTCTCCCTTTCCCGCCGCCACCTTCTCCGCCTCATCCAGAAGCGCGATCGCGTCTTTCCTCGCCACCCCCGTACACATTGTCCCGCCCGGCGCCATCACCACATTTGGCCCTTCCTCGCAGGTATCCATACACCGCGACGAACACACCCGGACCCTCCCTTTCAGCCCCCTCTTCTTCGCCATCGACCTCATCTTGGTATACAGCCCCCACGCGCCATTTTCCCGGCACGTATCCCCCGTACACACGAAGAGTAACGACCTATCCTGAAGAGGCTTCCTGTCCATGGCTCAAGGCTCCTGAGTCCGATACCAGAGATTGATTCGAGCTAACAACCTGTTTGACAAGAATATTCTCCTGTACGGCCCTTCGGGCTTCAAAGAGGGATAGTGGTGCAAATCCGAGCATGCAAGCGCGCTCAAGGACGCGATTCGCGACTACGTCTAGGGGGGAACAGGAGACCGGACGTGTCAAGCGCCGCTTCGTCCCGCTGCGCACGGCGGCCTCAGTCTCGAATCCGGTCCCAGACGATGTCGAGACGCTTCTTGCGGTTGTTCTTGTCGGCGGTCTCGATGATGGTGCCGACGAGACTTGTTCCGTCTTCGGAGATGGTGAGTTGGAAATCACGGAACCGCTTCTCGTCGTTGCCCGTCTGCGTCTTTAGTGTTAGGAAGGTGCGGCCAGACAGTACGCCGTCGCTGTAACGCAGATCTTCGCGATAGAAGCGTGCGCGCGGGCTGACGAAGAGTTCCGTGGCCACGCTCCCATCGTCCTCCTGTTTCAATTCGAACTTCCGGTTTCGCGCGTTTCCCTTCCAGGACCATATGCCCGTCAGGTTCTGATAGCGCTCTCTCAGTGCGGCGGCAGGTCTGTCCTGACCGACGGGCCATTTGGGGGGACGCGGACCCACGTCGCCGGCGCCGGCCGCTTTGCGGATAGCCGCGGCTTCGATCTCGGCGGCCTTTCGTAGGGCGTCGGCTTCGATCTGCGCTGCTTTCTTCAGCGCCTCGCTTCGGATACGGGACGCTTCTTCCTCGGCCTCGCGAATGATGGCCTTCGCTTTCGCGCGCGCGGCAGCGACTTCGTCGGACTCCTTCTTGAATGCCTGGGCCAGGCCCGCGGAAAGTGAGAGAAGGGAAGGGCCTGTCGACGTTGGTGGCGGCGGGGCCGCATTTGCCGTGGCGGCCATGCAGAGCGCTAGGAGTAGTGCGCCGGCCTTGGACAAGCCTGGGCGGGTCGAAGAGAAGACTCGAATTGCGGCCCGGGTCAGTGCGGAAGGATGCGTGTTCATGGCGGCCCCCTTTTGTTTTCGTGCCCGACTCTGTCAAGCATAGCAGCGGCCACGAAGCATGTTAAAGCGTTAGTCGATGGGGCTTCTGGGGACTCTCTCGGGACGGGCGGGGGGGCCAGCCAGCAGATTCTCAGGGTTTTCTTCGGCTCTGGTGCAACTTTTGGACCGATTTTTGGATAAAAGTCCCTAAGAACGGTTGACGATGGGGCGGGTTTTTGCTACCATCCTGCCGTTCGGGGGATGCACAGGATTGTTGTGTAATTGGACTGCACCCTCCTCAGATCACTGTAATTGGGAACCACGTGGAGGATACCATGAAAGAGTTCAACTTACGATCATTGGGGATCATCGTCTTGGCCTGCGTCATGGCTGTTGCGATCGGGGGCTGTAGCAAGGACCCGGAGGCAACAATCAATCCGGGGCTCAACGCGAGGGATCCGGGCAGCAGTTCAACGAACGAAATCACAACCACCGAAGGGCTGCCTGAGATCGACGCTGAATGGCTGTTCAGGGAGGCCGGGGGGCTGGAGAAGATCTTCTTCGACTACAACAGCTATGCCCTGCGGTCGGAGGCGTTGGAGATCCTTCAGGCCAACGCAGACAAGATCAAGAACACGCCGAATGTTGTGATCCAGATCGAGGGGCACTGCGATGAGCGGGGCACGCAGGAGTATAACCTCGCCCTGGGCGAGAAGCGTGCGCTGGCGACGCGGGAGCATCTCATGAATCTGGGCATTTCGGGCGATCGGCTCATCACGATCAGCTATGGCGAGGAGGACCCGGTCGACCTGGGCCATGACGAGTCGGCGTGGAGTCAGAACCGCCGCAGCCAGTTCAACCGTGCGATGTAGTATGCAGATGGCGAAGGCACGCGTGAGGAGTATCGTGATGAGGATCCGACTGGACCATTTTGCCCTTGCCGTGGCGGCCATGTTGCTCACATCAGGATGCGCGTCGGCCGGCGGTAGCAGCAGCCAGCTTCAGAGCACTGTTTACTCCACTCACCGTATGGTGCAGGAGCTGCATCAGAACTTGACGGGTACTGTGACGCAACTAAGCACTACGACGGCCGAATTGGTCGCCCGAATCGGTGCGAGCGATCAGGAGATGCGCGAACTGTTGAGTGTCGCGCAGGAGAACCAGTATAAACTGGAGCGGCTTCAGTACAGCCTGGATACGCTCACGGCCACGCTCTACCGTCACCTGAATCTGTCGCCACCCGAATCGTCGGTGCCTCCCGCGCCGTCGAGACCCATTGGCCGGGCGCCCACGAGAGGTGAAATTCGCGTCGAGCCACCGCTGGACCAGCCTCAGCCCGACGCCGTTACCCCGGGGCTAGCGCCTGAGACCAGCGCACCGGAGGCGCAGACGATTAGTGAGAAGGCGCATTTCAGGGAAGCGAGGGAGCTGTATGCGGATGAGAACTATGTTGATGCACTCCGCCATTTTGAAGAGCACCTAAGCCTCTTCCCAGACTCGCAATATACTGTGGATGCAACATATTGGCGGGCGCACTGCCGCTTCAAGATGGGTGAATACGCAGAGGCGATAAGCGGCTTCGACGAATTCAGGGAGCAGTTTCCCGACAGCGCCAGGACGCCATTTGCCATGTACAACCAAGCGGTGGCTTATTCCAGGCTCGGACAGAACGCGCGGGCCATTGAACTGTTTCAACGGCTCATTCGTGAGCATCCGGACGATGCGGCGACTGAGGGGGCGAGAGGAGCGCTCCGCCAACTTCGGAGCCTGAACTAGAGCCTTGCCAGGATAGAGTTTGTTTGTTCGCGCGGGACATTCCTCCCGCGCGTCTTTTCTTTGATTTGCTCGCGATTGGCGCTTCTGAAGGAGGAGCGGGCAACGACAACGCAATGCGGTGCTTCTTAAGTATGGATGTCGACGAGCTGTTTTGTGCGATATATCGCCGCATATTGGACCATGACGCTCTCGGGCCTATGGCGGAACTGGTCTTTGGGGCCGCCCTTGAAGGCGATGGCCCGGCCCATGCTATTCTTGAATGAGATGGACGGTATCTTGGCTCGATGGTCAGGGCCCTGTGGTTCAATGTGTTCCACGGGCATGGCGCAGCGTGAAGGACCCCTTGAATTATGAAGATTTCGTGTTCCGTAGGTGTTTCAGTCATTGTTTCATGCGCCATCTTGCTTGGGGGCTGCGGCAATGACGGTGCGTCTCTGGACGAAGGCGCCGATCCGGATGAGGCGTTTCTTCAACGGGTCAGGCAAGACGCCGTCACCGCCTCGGATCCAGAACGACCGACGGGTCTCATTCAACCGGGGAACCGGGTGGCCAAGATCGAGCTTGAGACGGGTGATTTTCAGATGGGCGTTGTCCCGTATGACCGGGTGAGTACGCGTGAGATGAAGATCTACAACCGGGGGAGCACGGATCTGGAGATATCAAAGATCACGACGACGTGCATGTGCACGGTGGGCGAGATGGTGAATAGGGTGATTCCGCCCGGGGAATTCGGGATCCTGGAGATTTCGGTTGACCCCGCCAGGATTTCTGGTTTCTTCGCGGTAAGGACGCTGACTCTGTCTACGAACGACCCCACTAACGCCAGCCCGACCATTGATGTGACGACGCATGTTGAGGCGGAGGCGGAGTTTAGCCCGGCTGAATTCAGGCTGGGGGTCCTCCCACAGGGTAAGGGGGCGGAGATGGTCACGCATGTGCGCCAAATCCATGAGACCCCCTTGGAGATATCTTCAGTGGCCTTTTCAAAGGAGGCGCCACACCTCACGGTCGACTTCAACGAGGTGCCTGAGCGCAACTGGCGTACGCCGGGCAAGAGGGAGTACCTCATCACAGCAAAGTTGTTGCCCAGCGCCCCGCCTGGTGAATACCGGGAGGTAATCCAGGTCCGCTCCAACCTTGAGTATCAGCCCAACGTCGCTCTTCTGATCCACGGGACTGTGAAGGGATAGGGCCCCGAAGCGTCTCCCAGGGGGCCGCCGACCGGGATATGCTGGCTGGCCGCGAAGAGTGCTTGACGGCAATCGTGCCCCATGTGCTATCCTTTACGGCGGCAAGGGTTTGTCTTGATCCAGCGCGGCGAGTCTGACCGCTCCGTGGGTGCTTCTGTGCGCAAGATTGCCGTACGGCAACGAGATGTAAAGGGACCTATAATGAAGATTCGTTTCTTGGTGGTGGCGGCGGCGATTACGGGCCTTGCGTTCCTCGGCGGATGCGGCGGTGGGGAACCTTCGGAGGACGCTTCCGTCGGCGCAGCGGAGGCCGAGACGGTCGCCCTTGGGGGAGCAGCGGCTGGAGCGGGCCTCCCGGCAGAGGACGCCGGAGAAGATGGGCTTTTTGGCGGGAGGGTCATCGCCGAAGTTACCTCGGGGGGGAGCGATCAGCCTAAGGGCGATCAGCCTAAGATCGAGCTTGAGACAGAGATATTCGAGATGGGGGTTGTGGCGAATGACAAGGTGACGCATGCCGAAATGAAGGTCTACAACCGCGGCACGGCCCCGTTACGTATAACCCAAGTGAAAACGAGTTGCGGCTGCACGACGGGCAAGATGCGGGATGAAGTGATTGCACCGGGAGAAACGGGCATCCTTGAGATCCAGGTCGATCCCGCGAAGATTCCCGCATACTTCGCCCAGAAGACGCTCACCCTTTCCAGTAACGACCCGGCGAATCCAAAGATTAAGGTCCAAGTGGCCACGCACGTCGAGCCCGAGGCGGAGTTCACGCCGATGACGTTTGAGTTAGGTGAAGTGGCCCGAGGCGAGGGCGCCGAAGCCGTCATCCATGCGCGCCAACTTCAGGATGAGACGATGCTGTTGGAGAATGTCACTGTTCGTCGGGTTTCGCCCTACATCACTGCGGAACTGGAGCCGGTCCCCGAGGAGAAATGGCGGGTTGCAGGCAAGGCCGAGTACACGATCCGGGCAAAGCTCTCTCCCGAGGCGCCTCCGGGCCGATACAACAACTACATCCAGGTGACGACCAACATCAAACGTCAGCCCAAGATCGGCTTGTCTTTTAGAGCGGTGATTCCTAGTGTCTATACTATTGCCCCGGCCAGAGTGATGCTTCGGAATGCCGTCTACGGGCAGGACTATAAGGGCGTGCTTTCGGTGAGTTCGGAGAAGGAATTTGAGATTCTCGATTTCAGCAATTCGAATGAGAGCGTCGAGGTGAGCCACCGGCTGAGCGATCGCTCTAACGCCTATGTGTTCGACATTGTTATCGATGAGTCCAATGGCTCCCGTCTCCAGAGAGACAAGTGGACCCTGAAGCTTAGGGTCGACGGCGAAGAGTTTACAGAGAACATCAACGTCTCGTTGGGCATGGCGCGCGATCAATAGGTCTGGCCGCGCCGCTGCCTGGAGATGACGGTCCGGCGCCACCATCCTTAAGCGCTGCTGGGGAAAAGGGGGCCCGCGTCCGCGGCACGAGTCGTTTGTGCGTGTGAAGGGGCTGTTGGCGTCGGCTGGACGAAGGCCTAACTTCTAATTGGGGGTGAATGGTCCATGAGTGGAAGCGGCTGGCGAGGCGAACTCGAACGGCGTGGTCAATCTCACGTGCTGCGTTTCTGGGACGAGCTCAATGAGGAACAGCAAAGCCACCTTCAAGCTCAGATCGCTTCGATAGATTTCGATCTGGTTGAGCGTCTCAGCAAGCAGTGGGTCCTAAGCACGCCGCCCCCAACGAAAGCGGCCGCCATCGAAGCGGTGCCCGTGGTCCCCGTCGCGACGCCCGACAACCCCGGCGCCATCGAAGCGTGGGAGATGGGGGAGAGGGCCCTGGCGGATGGCCGTGTGGGCCTCGTCCTCGTTGCAGGCGGGCAGGGGACGCGTCTTGGCTTCGATGCTCCCAAAGGGACATTTCCGATCGGGCCGGTGTCGGGCCGGACGCTCTTCGAGTATCACGCGGACAAGATCAAGAACGTGCGCCGCCGCTACGGCCACGACCTGCCCTGGTACATCATGGTCGGCGAGACGACCGAAGTGGACACGAAGGCCTTTTTCCGCTCTCACGATTTCTTTGGTCTCGGTG
>SDBV01007156.1_pt1 | contig 15300 bp, 13 predicted proteins | sample 2277081 | NCBI WGS metagenome assembly SDBV01 (sample SAMN10402039, study PRJNA504765) | marine sediment metagenome | isolation source: marine sediment core GS10_PC15, 223 cmbsf | place: Arctic Ocean: Southern Knipovich Ridge | collected 2010
ATAAAGAAAGCTATCATCGGCGAACTCAATCGGCAGGGGCAGGTGTTCTTTTTGCATAATCGGGTACGCTCGATCGAGAAAATGGCTGAGGAAATTCGTAAGCTGGTTCCTGAGGCAACCATCGATATTGCCCACGGGCAAATGCCGAAAAACAAGCTCGAAACCGCAATGATAAATTTTGTGATCGGAGAAACAGACGTACTTGTATGCACAACTATTATCGAATCTGGTCTGGATATTCCGAACGCAAATACCATTTTTGTAAATGATGCAGACCGGTTTGGTCTGTCGGAGCTGCATCAGCTTCGGGGCAGGGTTGGGCGGTATAAACATCGCGCGTATGCATATATGCTGCTGCCTATGACAAGGACGATCACTCCGATTGCGGCGAAAAGGCTCAAGGCGATAGAAGAATATTCACAGCTTGGCGCAGGCTTTAAGATCGCACTTCGCGATCTGGAAATTCGTGGGGCGGGTAATATTCTTGGCGCCGAACAGTCCGGTCATATTCAGACGGTTGGCTATGAGATGTACTGCAGACTTTTGGCAGATGCGGTGAAGAGGATGAAAAATGAACCTGTTGAAAAAGTGCCTTCGACAGTTTTCGATCTTGGATTTTCGATGTATATTCCGAAGAGTTATATTGCCTCGGACAGACAGAGGATGGATATTTACAGGCGGATATCTGAGGTAAGATGCGAGAAAGACCTTGAAAGGCTTGAGAGTGACATTGGTGATCTTTTTGGCCCGATACCTGAAGAGGTCAAACTTCTTTTGGATATTACTGATTTGAGAATAAAGGCGAGCGGCTGGAAAATAAAAAGTATTGTAAGTTCTGGCTGCAATCTGGTGTTTAGTTTCGAAGAAACCGAGGGAATAGATGCCTTATTTGCCCGGGCACAGGGGATTGTGCGGATATCTGACGCAAAGATGGTATATTTGAAGCTGGAGAAGAATTATTTTGAGCCGGAGACATTGATGGGCGTTTTGCGAAAAATTTTTCGCACACAAGCAATTAATACCATATAATTGCTCAAACTGACCATTGGTCAGTTCGAGAATTTAAAAATTAAAGTGTAAAGTGCAAAATTAAGGAACCCCGCACCAAAATAGCTTTTGGTGCGGGATGGCTGATTTTATTGTTATTTTTATAACACACAATACTTTGTCAAAAGGTGAGTTGAGAATTTAAGGGCGAGTAACGAGATGAGAAAAGCGGAAAATCATAAATCGATTAAGGCTTTGACTATTCTGTTCTGTGCGGTGCTGTTTATAACCAGCGGCTGTGAGCAGTTCTCCGATTTAGAATCAGAGCAAGAGTCGGAATTTTTGCTTGTTGAAAACTTGTCGTCGGATTATTCGGCACAATTTGTGGATTTGCCTGCATGCTCTGGCGGGCTGGTGCTTAAGATCAATGATGATACAATTGCTTCGGACGAAATCATAGCAGCAGCAATGCAATCTTTAAAACCTATCGCAAAAAAAACAAGCTTTGAAGAGTTTGGGGGACAGGCAAAGCCTTATCTGAGGCAGGTTCTGTTCAACAAGATCTCCAATGTTTTGATATACCAACAAGCCAAGCAGCAAGCACCAAGTAATATAGATGAAATGCTTGCAAAAGCTGTTGAAACTGAGGAGAAGAAATTTATTTCGAATTTTGGAGGCAACTACGCCGAGGCGGAAAAAAGTCTCAGACAAATGGGAATGGACTGGAAGGAGTTTCGGCAATACCAGAAGAAACTTATTCTGAGCCAGTCATATATTTCGACAGAGCTTTCTGGAGACCGGCCGATTACGCACGGTGAACTTTTGGATTATTATGACGAAATTAAGTATCTTGATTTTTATCAGGAAGCCAAGATGGAGTTTCGTCTGATAGATATTCAGCCTGGAAAACTGGTTGGCGAAGACGGCCAAGTCAATATTCAGGAACAGTTTTCCAGGGCCAGGGAGTTAGCAAAGAGTTTGCGTGAACAAATAGAAGCCGGTAAGGACTTTGGCGAGTTGGCCAGGAAATTTTCGTTTGGCCACAGGGCTTCAGTCGGAGGTTTCTGGAGTTCTGTGAGTCCCGGTTCGCTTGCAAAGCCTTATGATGGGCTGGAATTTTATCTTGGAAATCTGGAAGTCGGTGAGGTTGGTGGGCCTATAGAAGTTTCGGAGCATATTTTTATAGTGAAACTCGAAAGCAAGCAGCCTGAAGTTTTTGAATCATTTGAGGAAGTGCAAAAACAGGTTGAAGTCAGGCTTGTGATGCAGCGACGAAAGGATGCGCTGGATAAATTGATGGCTAAACTTATGGCAAAGGTGGATATGGGTAATATTGAAGGGTTTTTGGATTTCTGTGCAAGTCAAATTTATTATCATCAGGAACAGTAAATGAAAATAGTAGCTCATGGCATAGACCTTGTAGATTGTCCGAGGATAGAGGCGTTGCTTAGTCGGCATGGTGAGCGTTTTCTCGATAGAGTTTTCACAGCAGCAGAACAGGAGGTCGCTAATTCTGCTAAGAATCGAGTCGAAAAACTTGCCGGGCGCTTTGCGGTTAAAGAGGCGGTTTTAAAACTTATGGGTACGGGCTGGCGAGGCAAAATAGCATGGACGGATATTGAGGTTATAAATGATGCGATGGGCAGGCCGGAGGTAACTCTTAGCGGTGAAGTTAAGAAGATAGCAGGTGAATTGGGGATCGAGCAGTTGAGTGTAAGTATTAGCCACACGTCAAATTTTGTAATCGCATCGGCAGTTGCTTTGGCTGAGGCAGATGAAGGCAAATAATTTTGACTGTATTGTAATAGGTGCCGGTCACGCAGGCAGCGAAGCAGCGGCAGCGGCAGCGAAACTTGGTGTAAATACACTTCTTGTAACCATAAGCAAAGAGTCTATCGCAAAGATGAGCTGCAATCCGGCGATAGGAGGTTTGGCGAAGGGCCAAATTGTCCGCGAAGTGGATGCCTTGGGCGGGATAATGGCTGAGGCGATAGACGCAACTGGCATTCAGTTTCGACTTTTGAATCGCTCGAAGGGCCCCGCCGTTCAATCGCCGCGAGCTCAGGCTGACAAGTATAAATATCAGAAGTTTGTCCGCGACAGGCTTGAAAACACCGCGAATCTTACTATCGTCGAAGCAACCGTTACCGAAATATTGGCAGAGGATGGTAAGGTGTGCGGCGTCGGATGTAAAGGCGGCCAAATTTATAACGCACAAGTTGTGATAGTAACGACGGGGACATTTTTAGGCGGCGTGATGCATATCGGCGATGATCAGTTTGCAGGCGGAAGAGGTGGTGAGCCATCAAGTGTGGAACTTTCCGAAAGTCTGGCAAGATTAGGATTAAAACTTGGCAGGTTAAAAACCGGAACTCCTGCAAGAATTGATGCTTCGAGTGTTGATTATGGCAAAACCAGAATTCAAAATGGTGACGCTGAGCCTGTGGGGTTTTCGTTTATGACGGAGAAAATAGACAGGCCTCAGATTCCGTGCTGGATTACTTACACCAATAAGCAGGTGCACGAGCTTCTTCGTGAAAATCTGCATCGTGCGCCGCTTTACTCAGGCCAGATCAAATCTGTTGGTCCTCGGTACTGCCCGAGTATCGAAACTAAGATAGTTCGGTTTGCCGATAAAGAGCGTCATCAGATTTTTCTTGAGCCGGAAGACGAAAACAAAACAACGATTTACTGCAATGGGATAAGTACATCGGTGCCGAAGGACGTGCAGGAAAAGATGCTGAAGCTTATACCCGGGCTGGAGAATGCTCGCATCGTTCATTATGCTTATGCGATTGAATATGATTATTGTCCGCCGATGCAGTTGAAGCCGAATCTTGAGACGAAAAAAATCAAGGGTTTGTTTCTGGCGGGCCAAATCAATGGAACAAGCGGCTATGAAGAGGCCGCGGGACAGGGAATTGTCGCCGGGGTTAATGCGGCCGCAAAGCTTAAAGGTAAAGAGCCGTTAATTCTTGGCAGGGATCAGGCTTATATAGGTGTGCTTATTGATGATCTGCTGACCAAGAATATCGACGAGCCGTACCGGATGTTTACATCGCGGGCCGAGTATCGTTTGAGTTTGAGAAGTGATAATGCTGACAGGAGATTGACGCCGATAGGCAAATCGGTTGGACTTGTCGGCCAGGCCAGGTGGCGCAAGTTCAGCCAAAAGCTTGAAGATATAAATAAGCTTCGAAAATATTTACAAAGCCAGCGTCGTGATGGTCAGAGTATCTGGCAGCTATTGAAACAGCCGAACAGCAAAATGGCCGAAAGACTTTATGATGATGACAAAATCAAGGACATGAATCTTTCTGACGAGGTTGTTCGGGCTGTTGTTATCGATGCTAAATACGAAGGCTATTTGAAAAAACAGGCAAAACTGGTTGAGAATTTTCGCAGTCTTGAAAACCGTAAGCTGCCTGGGGGATTAGATTATAATTGTGTTGCACATTTGCGTGCCGAAGCCCGAGAGAAGCTTTCAGTATTTGGTCCGAGTACGCTTGGCCAGGCAAGCAGAATTGGTGGGATTACTCCGGCGGATATAATAGTTATCCAGGTGCACTTGAAAAAGTATTACAGTTAGCGGCCTTCGATTTGGATGACAAATTTCCGCTGGCTGCTATGGTAAGAAGCTTATTGTTTCCGACGGCTTTGGAAATCTGTGCTAATTCAGCTAATTCTTTATCCATGCGCATAATGTTATGCTACAGACTATGCAAATTCAAGTGTTCTGAAAAAAGATGGTTGATGGAAGTGTCCGTTTAAGAAAGCAAAGATGCTGCTGGTTCATCCAAAAATATGGTGCAGTTCGGGTGGGTTTGCAGTATTGATGCCGGGCACATATTCGTTACTTTTCCTTCCAGCGTGTTTTTCACAGCCTCTGCTTTTCTTTGGTCGGGCACCGAGACGATTATGCAGTCGCTTTTTGTAATCTGTCTGATACTCATTGAAATTGCGAGATTTGGTACCTGGTCCAAAGAATCGAACCAGCCTTCCGAGAATTGTTGCTGACGAGATCTTTGGTCAAGTTGGACAATTATAAATGGCTGTTCGGTTTGAAAATCCGCAGGTGGATCGTTAAAGGCCAAATGGCCATTTTCGCCTATTCCGACCAGTGCTACATCGATTGGATGTTCGGCGATGATTTCGCCTAATTTTTGGCATTGCAGTTGTGGGTCGGCGGCATCAGCCTGGACAAAATGGACTGCTTTTAAAGTCGGGAGTTTGTCCACGAAGCGCTCTTTTAAATATCTTCTAAAACTTGCAGGATGTTCGGCACTCAGGCCTATGTATTCATCAAGGTGAAACATGGTTATTTTCGACCAGTCTATTCCGATAACTTCCACCAGGTTCTTTAGCGTTTCAAACTGGCTTGTTCCGGTTGCTATAATGATATTTGCCAATCTCTTACTTTCTATCGCTGCCGTGATTTTTTCTGCAGCAAGCGATGCCGCTGCATGGCCCATTTGGTGTATTGTTTTATAAACAAACTTTTCCATTTTACTTTCTTGAATAAACAACATTGCCATCGACTATTGTTGCCTGGACTGTGACTTTATAATTTCCCTGTGAGCCGGTGATATCGAGCACGCAAAGATCGGCTTTTGCGCCGTTTGCGATTTTTCCGAAGCCTTTGTCTTTTAGGCCTGTCAACCGGCATGGATTAGTTGAATACATTTTAGTTGCAGCAGTCAGGGCATCTTCGAAATCGAGAGCAAGGTGCTTGCGATTCCAGATTCCATCTATGTCGCTGGTAAGCCAGTTGAGCATATTCTCGAAAGCCTGAAGCATAGTAAGATTGCTGCCGAAAAGCGTGTTCTGTTTGTCGGCTACGTTTATAAACCCGCTGTCATTATCTACTTGCCCTTTGATACCGCCGTAGTTTATTTGTTTTAAGGATGACCCTGCCACGAACATGCAGTCGGTTATGCCGAGGATTTTTTCGATGCCTTTGCGTTTAATAATGTCGCGAATATAAGCTGGATTGACATGGAAGCCATCGGCAATTAATTCGGCGTAAATCCGGTCGAATTTTAGAACAGCTTCAATCGCCCCGCCGCCATTGAATGGTTTGTACGAACCGCCCGTGGGACCGTTGGTAAAATGTATGCAATATTTAAGTCCGGCTTTTACAGCCTCTTCAAATTGATCGCACGTCGCGTCGGTGTGGCCCGCGGCGACTACAATGCCTTTGCTGGTTAGATACTCAATCAGTTTAATTGATTTGTCGCCGAAATCCGGCACAACGTTGGCCAGTTTGATTGAGTCGGCATCTTTAATCTGATCAAAAACTTTAGAGGACGGTTCAAACAAATGTTCAGGATTCTGAGCGCCCGCCATATCGGCGTTTATGAAAGTACCTTCCAGCATCCCACCAAGCAGTCTGGCACCTTTTGAGGGTGTAGTTTTTTCTTTGAGGAAGTCGGCCAGATGGCTATAACAATTTCTCAACTCGTCAACGGTCGCAGATACAGAGGCAAGATAAAATCCGGTTACGCCAAAGCCAGCCAGAGTATTGCTTAGCATATCGAAGCCGGTTTGATATGCGGATTGACTGTTATCGAAGCTGTCGGTTTTGGGATTAAATTTGCCAAACGTAAAATCGAAAAGACCATATCCATGGAAATGAATATCAACAAAGCCTGGCAGTATATATTTGCCGGATAAATTCATAGTCTCGTCACAAGTGATTTTTTTGCCCGACAAATCGATGCGGTCACCTTGTAAAACAACATCGCTTTTTAGAAGGCCTCGTTCGGTAACTAAACAAGCGTTTTCAAGCTTTATATTTTTCATTTTTTACCTGTTGGTATTATTTCAACCGCTGCCGGTTTTCCCTATTCAATCAAACTGTCAAAGTGATGTCAAGGGCTATAAGAAGTATGAAGTAGAACTGAATTTTTCTAATATGCGATTTTGAATGTTTCGATTAAATTGAGCAGTTTTTCTATACCAGACTGGTGCATAAGAGATCGTTCTTGAGAAGGTGACGCATCGAAAATGAAAATCTTTGATAGTTCAAGGTGATTTTGATAAGATTATTGATGCTGGAAGAGTTGAATTATGTTTTTTATCCGTGTAAATAGGAAATGTCAGCTTAGAATACTTCAAAGGTGAAAATATCGAGAAATCGAGTAATTAGTGAGGAGTGATAATGTTTTGCAATGTTAAGTCAAAAGCTACGGCAAGGGTCGGTTTTTTATTAATCATCTTATCGCTGTTTTCGCTGTTAAGCAGCGGAATATCGGGCGGCGAGCTTGTAAATCCTTTCTTAAAGGATGGGCAGTGGTATAAAGCGGCGTTTCATTCGCACAGCACAACTTCGGACGGGAAGGTCGAGTTTGCTGTTCGGGTTGATCAGTATAAAAAAAAGGGATTCGATATAGTTGCGGTAACAGACCACTGGAAGATGAACGATGTAAACGGAATGAGTAGTGGTGATTTTTTGGTGCTGACCGGAATGGAGGCGCATCCGGACAGTAATGCGGAGATGGCGAACCACCTTATATGTCTGAATATGCCGGCAGATTTTAATCTTCCGAAAGAGACGCCTGTTCAGGAGCTTGTGAATAAGGTAAACGAGAGCGGCGGTGTTGTGATTTATGCGCATCCGAACTGGCTTGGGCATAATATTAACGATATGAAAGAGTTCGGAGGTTATTCGGCAATCGAGGTTTACAACTCTGCGGTCGATCTTGGCAGAGGAAGAGGTTATAGTAATATTCACTGGGACCAGCTTCTTAACGCAGGTATTATTGTTGGTGCGGTGGCTGTTGACGATGTCCACAAGGCCGAGGAGAAGTATGTTGGGCTGGCTGGACGATTATCAAGGCGGACGCGTTGAGTGCCGAGGCAACTATTGAGGCGCTGCGTACGGGTAGTTTTTATGCATCTGAAGGTCCGGAGATTAAAGATTTTCGGGTTGAAGGGCGCGTTGCAAGCGTGAAATGTTCGGAAGCGAAGCAGATACGGTTTTATGGCCCGAACCGGCTTGGGAAAGTTTTTTTTGCGAAGGAGAATGAGAAACTGACGGAGGCGAAGCTGAAACTGGCGAAAGATTACCGCTTTGTGCGGGCCGAAGTGATAGATAGTAATGGAAAGCATGCGTGGACAAATCCGTTGAAGGTTGAAAACGAAAAAAGCAAGTCTTTTTAATACGCACTTTTGAACGTTTCGATTAAATCACGCAGTTTTTCGATGTCAGGCTGGCGCATATACAAAGGTCGGTGATCTTTCTCGTAGATACCGATACCATCTTCAAAAGTTTTTTTATTTTCATTTTTATAGAATACGCCGAGCGGCAATTTTTCTGTTTCGGTTGCTTTTTCAAAAGCCCGGTTTCTATCAGCAGGATCGTGTGAATCATCAAGATAACAGGTGTGCTCTTTGAACCAACGATAGGTGTTTATTTTGTTGAATGAGACGCATGGCTGGAATATATCGACGAGGGCATAACCTTTGTGAGTAATTGCTTCTTTCAATATTTGCCCTGTTTGTTTGGCATCTGCCGCAGAAGCCCTTGCGACAAAGCCGGCATCTAAAGCAATTGCAACTGCGATGGGATTAAACGGTTCGAGGATCACGCCGTTAATCTGCACAGGTGTTTTAAAACCAATTTGGCTTGTTGGAGATGCCTGCCCTTTTGTCAGGCCATAGACCATATTGTTGTGGACGATATTGGTTATATCGGGATTCCTGCGAATAGTGTGCAGGAAATGATTGCCGCCTTCACCATACATATCGCCGTCGCCGCTTTGGGCGATTACAGTAAGATCAGGGTTGGCGGCTTTTATGGCAGTTGCTGCCGGCAGTGCCCTGCCATGTAATCCATTAAATAAATTAGTCTTAAAATAATGCGGCAGTTTTGCCGCCTGGCCAATTCCCGAAACTAATACAAGATCTCTCTGTTCGATTTCGAGTTCAGTTAAAACCTGTTTTACTATTTCAAGAATCGGGAAGTTGCCACAACCCGGACACCAGGCAATATCAATATCACCCATATCAAAAATATTAGAATTCATAGCAATACCTTTAACCCAACAGTTTTTTTAATTTTCCTGTTAACTCCTCGACGGAAAAAGCCAGGCCATTGTACTTCAAGACCTTATTATCAATATCAATTCCTGTATTAATCTTTATGAGTTTGGCAAACTGGGCAGTTGCATTGTTTTCTACGATTATTGTTTTTTCCGCTTTTTTGAGATAATCTCCTGTTAGCTTATGCAATGGGTATACTTGTTTGAAATGTAGCATTGCAACGTCTTTCCCATCTAATATTTTTAAGGCTTCGTTTATAACATTGTACGTAGATCCCCAGCAGACGATTAATTGTTTAAAATCGGCTGGACCTACTAATTCTGGAGGGATTATTTCATTTTGAAACAATTCGGCTTTTTTTAACCTTTTGTCAACCATCTTCGTTCTTAAATCAAGGTCTTCTGTTATGTGCCCGACCTGGTCGTGTTCGTCACTATCGGCAACAACCAGCCCTTCACCGAATCCCGGTATTCCACGAGGCGACATGCCGGTCGGCGTTAATGCGTATCGTTTGTAAGCAGCAGCCGTTTCAATTACATGCTTTTCGACGGTCAGGCCTGACAGATCAAAAGAAGGGGTATTGTAGTAGGTATCCATGAGATACTGGTCGGTGAGTATGAAGACGGGGATTTGATATTTGTCTGCTAAGTTAAATGCTTTTTGGGTCAGGAAGAACGCATCTTGAATATTTCCGGGAGCGAACATTATTCTGGGAAATTCGCCGTGTCCTGCATAAAGGGCAAGTTCCAGATCAGCCTGTTCGGTTCTGGTTGGGAGCCCCGTTGCGGGGCCAGGCCTTTGGGCAAGGTGAATTACGATAGGACTTTCAAGCATGGCAGCAAGGCTGAGACCTTCAGTCATGAGTGCAAAGCCGCCTCCGGAAGTTGAAACCATTGCTCTTGCCCCTGCATACCAGGCGCCAATAGCCATATTTATTGCAGCAATTTCGTCTTCGGCTTGTTCGGCAATAATGCCAAACTCATTCATATGCTTTGCGAGAAAAACAAGTACGGCAGTTGATGGAGACATTGGGTAAGCGGATATAAAATCACAGCCTCCAGCCATGGCTCCAAGTGCAACAGCTTCTGCGCCGCTTAAGAGAATCTGCTCTTTGATAGCGGTATCTGTTGGCATATCAAATTTGATCTGGGAAAGATTTCGCAAATTAGTACCAAGTTCGTAGCCGGCTTTTGCAGCAGCGAGATTTTTTTCTACAACGTCTTGAGATTTTGTTGAGAAAAAACTGGTTACCAAGTTTTCAATCGCACCGTAATTGATTTTAAACAGAGCGGCAATTGTCCCAACGGCTACGATGTTAGCGTAAATTTTATTGCCGATTTTAGAGGCGATTTTAACAAATGGAGCATTAACAAATTCACATCCTGCAGTGTCTAAATCACTGCCAAAAGTTTCTTTCTCTGCGAGTATGATCGTGTTTGGCGTAATGCGTTTTTCGATATGTTTTAGGGCAGCCCTGTCAAAGGGGATAAGGATATCGATTTGATTTAAAAAAGCACGAACTGGAATGGAAGAAATTCTTATTTCTGTAGAATTTGTTCCTCCGCGAATACGAGACATATATTCTTTTGCGGCGAAGACATTGTAGCCGGCGGATTTGAAGATCTTTGTCAAGAAATATTCTACGCTTTGAATCCCCATGCCTGCCTGACCACACAAAACAATCGAGACACTGTCATTAATTTGAGATGGTTGGTCGCTATTCATAGAATTTTCATTTATCCAAATGACGTATCATTTTGTCACAGGTGTTTCGACGAGCTTAAACTTTAATTTTCGGCACTTCTAATCTATAGTCCAAAAATACCAACAGAAACAGCATTTGTACATCGTGGTAACGCCTGTTTTGAGCACCGGTTAAACTACCCTTATTTTTGTAGTGTAATCCCCCAAGTAACAAAACAGAGTCAAAAAACGAAAAGGCCGGTCTTAAGACCGGCCTTTTCGTTATCAAGATAAAAACTTACCAACTGTTTTAGAATTTATACTTCATGCTCAATTTGACATAGGAAATACTATCGCGTTTGCTGACTGATTCATCCATCGTTATCTGTTGATAAAAGCCAGGAACGAAGGATAGATTCTCGTCGATCTTAAACTTCGTCGAAAGACCGAAGGTTGCATATCCCCAATCGTGTGTTTTGTTTCCAAGGCCATCATAATAGCCAACTTCGGATGACAGATGCAGCGGTGCATGGAATTCAGGGACGCTGAGGTCGTAGCCAAGCAGAAAACGATATACCCAGCCGGTTACATTGGCATTAGCATAGTTACTTCCCGCTGGATATTCATAATGGACGATGTAGCTTGGTGTAAAGCCTGATGGTAAAATGTTCGGCCAGGCAAAGGCAAATATCCATTCGAAAGTGGTGCCTGCCCTGTCTCTAGCTAGGCCTGGGTAGTGTTCATACCCGACGCTAATATTATAGTTAGTAGCGTAAGGTTCGCCGGGGAAAAACTGGCTTTTGTAATATGGTCTGTAATCGAATCTTTGCATATCGACGTATCCGCTTGAGGTTGCGTTGCGGTGGGTAACCTTCAGACCAAGGCCTGTGCCATAAAAATCAAGATCAATAGTTTTGAAAATCGCACCCTGTTGGCCATAGGCCTGGACACCTTTACTCAGCCATCTACTGAGGTAAGTTAAATCCAAAGTAACACCTATTTCGTCCTGCTTAGCGTGCACAAATCCAGCTGTGCATATTAAAATTGTGATAATTAATAACAATCCCTGTTTCATTTTCTTTTCCTAAAAACTTATCTTATATTTTTGTTACATCGTGCAAAAAAGAGCACGTAGCTGGCATAAACCATAGTTTGTGCTCTAAAGGATTCCAGAGTCTATCGAGATATCAGTAAAAATCAAACAAAAAAGAACGCTTTTTTCATTTGACATTTCGCGTGAATAGTTGAACAATATTGGTTTTTCATGCCTTACATATTTTTGGGTGGAGAAGGTAAAAAATTATAAAAAGTAAATCTTTAAGCCGTACATAAAGGAGAGATCGTTATGGGTACAGAAGAAAAAGGTATGGATTCTCTTATGACTGAGAGTCGCAAATTTCCGCCGCCTGCGGAGATTAAAAATAATTCCTATATCTCAAGCGATGAACAGTACCAACAGATGTGGGAGCAATCAATTAATGATCCTGACGGATTCTGGCTGGAACAAGCCAAGAGTCTGAGCTGGTTTAAAGAACCGACTAAGAGCCTGGAATACACATGGGATACAAAGAAGCGCAAAATAGAGCATACATGGTTTGCAGATGGCGAATTAAACGTTTCTTATAACTGCCTTGACCGTCATCTTGGCACACCTGTAGCGAAGAAAACGGCGATTTTGTGGCAGGGTGAAGCTGAAGATGCGGTCAGGAAGTATACATACGAAGAGCTTCACAAGGAAGTATGCAAATTTGCCAATGTAATGAAATCCAAAGGTATCGAAAAGGGTGACCGTGTTGCGATTTACATGCCGATGGTACCGGAATTAGCAATTGCGATGCTTTCCTGCACGCGAATCGGTGCGATCCATTCGATTATTTTCGGCGGTTTCAGTGCTGATGCGATTCAGGGCAGAGTTAACGATTCGGATTGCAAGATGCTGATCACATCGAACGTTTCGCTGCGAGCCGGCAAACATATCAGGCTTAAAGATATTGCGGACGAAGCCCTGAAGAACTGCCCCACTATTGAAAACGTTGTGGTAGTTAAGGTCAATGATGAGCCGTGTGAGATGAAGGACGGCAGAGACGTTTGGTATCACGATGAAATAGCTAATGCCAGCCAAGACTGCGAAGCTGTGCATATGAACGCTGAAGATGAGCTTTTTATTCTTTACACTTCCGGCTCGACCGGCAAGCCCAAAGGCGTTGTTCATACCACGGGCGGCTATTTGCTGCACACGACTATTACCCACAAACTGGTTTTCAATATTCACGATGATGATGTTTACTGGTGTACAGCAGATATCGGCTGGGTAACAGGGCACAGCTATATCGTTTACGGCCCACTTGCAAACGGCGCAACTTCACTGATGTTCGAAGGTGTTCCAACCTATCCTGATGCCGGCCGATTCTGGCAAATCTGTGACAAATTCGGCGTTACCGTTTTTTATACCGCACCTACGGCGATTCGCGCGTTGATGCGTTTAGGTGAAGAATGGCCCGCAAAATACAAGCTTGACAGCCTAAGAATTCTGGGCTCGGTCGGTGAGCCGATCAATCCGGAAGCGTGGATGTGGTATTATGAGAAGATAGGCCGAAATCGATGCCCGATCGTTGACACGTGGTGGCAAACAGAGACCGGCGGCTTTATGATCACGCCCCTGCCTGGAGCCCATACGTTAAAGCCTGGCAGCGCGAGTCGTCCTTTCTTTGGCGTCGATTCGGTTGTTCTGCGTGATGATGGTTCAGAGTGTGATGTGAATGAAGGCGGCAAGCTTTGCATTCGCAAGCCTTGGCCCGGAATGATGCGAACGATGTGGGGAGATCATGACAGGTTTGTTGATACGTATTTCACGATGTATAACGATATCTACTTTGCAGGTGACGGCTGCCGGATTGACGCCGACGGCGATTACTGGTTGATGGGAAGAATCGATGACGTGGTTAATGTTTCAGGCCATCGTATCGGAACCGCTGAAGTTGAAAGTGCTCTTGTCAGCCATGGCAAAGTTGCCGAAGCAGCAGTTACGCCCGTTCCGCACGAGATAAAGGGGCAGGGTCTGTATGCATTTGTGACTCTGGTTAATGGTGTTGAGGACAGTGACGAACTGAAAAAAGAGTTAGTAATGCACGTTCGCAAGGAAATTGGCCCGATTGCCGCACCCGAGGCCATTCAGTTTGCACCGGCACTTCCAAAGACTCGCTCAGGTAAAATTATGCGGCGAATTTTGCGTAAGATAGCAGAGAAAAACACAGATAATCTCGGCGATATAAGCACCTTAGCAGATCCGCATGTGGTTGAGGAGTTAATCAAAGGCCGAGAATAAATCAAGGCGATAAGTAGAAAACCCCCTAAGGCTGGATGTTTATTTTCATGTGCATTCAGCCTATCTTCAGATAAAAGGACTAAATTATATTATGAGTAAAGAGCTCCTCGAGCCTCAAGAGGCCATTGAAAATTATGGTTGGCGCACCACCTTTTCGGGAATGGGCATTAACCTTGCGCTCGGTATACTATATACATGGAGTGTTATAAGCAAACATGTGCCCGATGAGTGGGGATGGAACGAGGACGACAAGTCGCTGCCGTATATGTTCGCCTGTCTGATCTTCTCGCTGGTAATGGTTCCAGCGGGCTGGATGCAGGATAAAATTGGCCCACGTATTGTTGCCACGATTGGTGGTGTTCTGGTTGGCGTGGGCTTTATAATGGCCAGCATGACGACATCTCTTTGGGGATTTGTAGTTGGATTCGGCATAGTGGCAGGTGCCGGTATAGGTTTTGGTTACGCATCTGCGACGCCGGCGGCGGTGAAGTGGTTTCCTCCCGAAAAAACTGGATTAATTGCAGGTATCGTGGTTTCCGGTTTTGGCCTGGCATCAGTCTACGCCGCCCCTCTTGCCAAATGGCTTACAGGTGTATATGGACTCCAGAAAATGATGTTAATATTTGGAGTGGCTTTTTTTGTTGTTGTTGTGGGCCTGGCTCAATTACTCAAATCGCTCAGCAACCTCGCAAACGCCAAAACCCTCATCTTCGTAGACAAATTCTCCATTACTAACGATGAAAAAAAACCGGGCAAGTTGAAGGTCAACATCACCTTGGCCACTCTCGCTCGGATGCCAAAGGCTTCCTCATGATCGCAAACAAACAACACCTGCTCCGTATCTCGCGGCTCACCACCATCGCACTGGCCTCCCTGCTCACCATCTTCGCCCTGGTCGCCCTGGCCTCCAGCCTCAAGGGGCAACCCGAAATCGCCGCCCTGCTCGACCGCTACAGCCCCGTCGCCAAACCCCAGCCCAAGGAAGAGGACAAAGACAAGAACAAAGATAAAAAGCGACTTAAATAAGTGGAAGTTCGAAATCAAGATAAAGGACCCAGCTTTCACCGTGCCGGACAATTCGGTAACGATCAGTATCCAGATTGGGAATGATCTAGGCGAACAAAGCATTACGCTGACGGAGAAGGACGGGAAGTGGGAATACAAAGGCTAATAACTAACCAGGAGATAAGTAAGAAAAAGCCCACTTAACGATTTCGATAGTCCAGCGTGAGTTTATTATAAATCAGAAGAGAAGTTATACT
>SDBV01007157.1_pt1 | contig 15298 bp, 13 predicted proteins | sample 2277081 | NCBI WGS metagenome assembly SDBV01 (sample SAMN10402039, study PRJNA504765) | marine sediment metagenome | isolation source: marine sediment core GS10_PC15, 223 cmbsf | place: Arctic Ocean: Southern Knipovich Ridge | collected 2010
CTGATATACACGTATTTTTATGATATTTTTAAAGTAAAGGAAGGACGAATGTATTTAGTATACTTTATCAATGCATTGAAAACTATTTGATTGGAAAATCCAAAGGGATTTTGGAACAATAGAAAATGACTATTTATATATCAACAACGGCAATGGCACTTTCACTGAGCGCTTGACAGAAATGCTGGCGCACACAAGCAGATCCTCCATGGGCAACGACGTTGGAGACATCAACAACGATGGCCTGCTGGATGTGGTGGTTCTGGATATGTTGCCTGACGAGCAGAAAATTCTGAAGCAATCGGGCGGGGAAGATGACAATGAACTTTTTGAAATTAAATTAGAATACGGGTATTATTACCAGTTTGTGCGAAACACCCTCCAACTCAATCTGGGCGGGGGAATGTTCAGTGAAATAGGACGGCTGGCCGGGATTTATGCAACCGACTGGAGCTGGTCGCCCCTGTTTTGTGATGTGGACAATGACGGATGGAAAGATCTGTTCATTACCAATGTTTTACCAACAATGGCCCAGTTTTCTCCGGTTCGCGATATTTATGTCCATGATTTTAACCTTGATGGCCGGCCTGACCTTGTTCTGGTCGGTAACAATTATTCCGTGAGACCTTCAGTGGGTCGCTATGATGCCAGTTATGGCTGGTGTTTACTGGGGACGGGGCATGGTTTTAAAACACTGACCCAGGTGGAAAGCTGCCTCAGGATTGACGGAGATGCAAGAAGAATACTTCCAATCGAGATAATGGGAAAACATATGTTGGTGGCAGCAGTGAATGACGGGAAATTCTGTGATTAGTTGTAACTTGTACTTGCTATGAGGAAGAGGCTGAAACGTCGTGATTTTATCAACCGTATTCTTGCCGCCACTTTTACAGGTGCAATGCTGGGTGGATGTATGACCAGGGAGAAGGGTAACAGCATTGGATCCGTTGACGATCCGGCCAGCCCTGCCATTGAACCAGATGGATCAGGAGCTGAACCAGTTAAATCAACCTTTGAAGATGAGCTCTCCAAAAACCGGGAGTTGCCCGGGGACCTTGTAATGAAATTGCTTGATCAGAAAGTAAATCATTACATGCAAATCTCACACAATTGTGCACAAAGCAGTTTTTTGGCTTTGAAAGAACAGTTTGGTCTGGAAGGCGACGAAATAGTGAAAGCTTTGACTCCATTAACGGGTATCGCGGAAAGAGGGGAAACATGTGGAGCTGTTACCGGGCCGTTAATGGTTTTTGGATTGATCTATGGCCATGGTAAAAATCAATTAAGTGATTGGGATACTTACAGAGAATCACTCATCCCTTCCGGTAAATTTTGCGCACTTTTTGAAAAAGAGTATGGCAGTACCATGTGTCATCATATTCAAACGGTGAAATTTGGCAGGTGTTTTCAATTAACCAACCCGGGAGATCTTAAGGAATTCCAGGAATCGGACGCCACAGAACGGTGCAGTGCGGTCGTACGGAAAGCCGTACGGATTGCAGCAGCTATTATCCTTGATGATGCAACACTTCCCTGAACCTTTTTTCTTTCTCCAGTATACTCAAACGTCACTGAAAATTATTGCTTCGCAATTATTTATAAGTGACTTTGTTGAGTATCCTTCCGAAAGAAAACGTCAGGTCGCTTATCTGTCAAATGTAAGGATTATCCGGTTTTCATTTTCAGCCGGAACCATATATTTTGAGCCTGCAGGATACCCACATGGATATCAGGTGATGTATGTTTTTCCATTATCTGATGTGAGACTTTAAATGATTAACCAGTCCTCCAAACCGGAGGGTTGAAAGGGAAACCTGTGAGAAAATATCCACGATATCCTCCCTTGTAATTTTATTGAAATCCTTTTCCAGGGGTGTGATCAGTGTTCCGCCCATATCAACCGAAGCCGGACTCAGCATAATGTGCTTCACCCCCTCTTCAAAAAACTGCCAGGGACGGTGCTTTTCCCTGGGGAAAACCAGGATCTGCCACCCATCCCGGTAGTAAGCAAGCACATTGAGCATGGGTTCATCACCGTTATTATACTCCCTTGCAAACCCGGAGATGTGCAAAAATGCATCCTCCAATGATGTTTTGTGGCCTGATTCCAGAACAATAAACCGCCGCAATCCATCATTCACGACAGTCGCTGTAAGATCGGCAGACTGTACCATGATTTCGCCGTACCTCTTCAGGATGGTCCCCATCTCATCCTCAATGGGCATAAAACCCCTGCTTCCAGCCTGGAAATGCATGTGATCAGGAGCAGATGCGCCACAGGCCGGGGCATTGTAAAATACCACCAGGTCGGGCAATGCCATGCTCAGGTCAAGGAAACTGGAAAACTCCGGATCAATCACCTGGGGTGTATGGGCCAGTTTCGCTATGGTAAAATGTTCCTTAAAAATGGGGAACGGATTGCAAAGGATCTCGTATTCTTTACCGAACTCCACCTGTGTTTGTTCGGGAGGTCGATTTTCAGAACAAAGGAAACATTTCCGGCTTTCGATGGATTCTTTATCAAGCCTGGCGGCCGAAGAGGTAATTCGTTTTGGATTGAACTGAACCTGGATGGTGAAACCATCAAAACCAATGTGCTTCAAACGGGCTGCTTCCAGTTGATTCCAGTTGGCTCCCAACAACGGCCAGCTTCTCTTCTGATCCTCAAACAATGCGTTAGCTTTCTGCTGGCCGGTCATGGTTAACTTTTATTCAGATTCATCCTGGCCGTAAGTTCAAAAGTCCTCAGACGGTCTTTATAGTGGTTGTGTTTGTTCATTGCCTCAATACTGAGTGAGGCATCCGAGTTGTCTTCCCAGCGCCTGCATAGATAAATCGGTGCGTAGATCCTTCCAATCTGATGGTGCCTGCTTATGGCAAGACCCACCCCATAGTCTTCCCCATAACTTACATTGGGTACATTGATCTTTCTTATGACAGGGGTATAAAAGGCCCCGGGTGCACCCAGACCATTGATGCGCAACGCATTGTTCCTTCCGTTTTCGGGGGTCCACTCCCTGTGGTCAATGATTCCCGGGGGAATCTCTTCCAGCTTGAAATTGGTCATCCGGTATGATCCGATCACCTTCAGGTGGGTGGTCGCAGCGCTTTCCATCTCAGCCTGAACATCCCTGTTTTTTGGATCCACATAATCAAATATCTTTTTTCCCGATTCCCGGGTAATGACCATGGAGTAATTTCCCCCTGTGGAATGGTCTGCAATTTTTTTCAAGGTATCGGTGCTGAAGAGAGCTTCGGCCTTGATAAAACCGCACCCTTCAGACCCGGTTTCAGGCTTTGTGTGTCCGAGCAAATATACCTGGTTTATAAGGCTGTGTGAGGTCAGCTCTGCAAGGGTTTCTTCCCACACCCCCGGCCCACTGAACGGTAAAAAGCAATTGATCTTACTCATCATACCTATTTATACAGGTAATACTTCATGGACCATTCCCTGAAATCGTTTGAATCTGCAGTCCAGTATTCCCGCAACTTTTCGAAATTATAGTCCTCCATCATGGATGTGCGCAGCCTGTCCGATCCGCAACCATAATCAAACATCCGGTACCGGTCCTCCTTGCCGGCAAAAACATCGAACCCCGGATCGATCTTGTGTGCTTCCTGTAAAAAATAAAACTGGATCTCGGTGAGCACCGCATTCCCCGGATCTGTCAGGTGGATCTGCACCCCCTGCAGTGCCTGGCCTTTCTTTGCCATGTAATATGGTTTCAGATGAATGGGACGAAAAATAACTCCTTCCAGTCCAAGTGCATTCATGGAATCTGCCAGCATGCCGGCATCAATATGCCCGGTAACCAGTGTCTGGAATGGAAGGGTATAGCCGATTCCGATCATGCTGGGGTCCAGCTCCCCGATGATCCCGGTGGCCGGGTAATAAAATGCAGTGCGGTAATCGGGGATATGGGGTGAAGTCTGGACCCACTGCAATCCGGTACGATCAAATGTCATCTCCCTGCTCCAGCCTTCCATGGCAACCACCTGTAATTTGCATCTTACTCCTTCATCCAGCATTCCCTCTCCATTTAAGAACATGGCAAGCTCTCCACAGGTCAATCCGTATATATATGGAATGCTGTACTGGCTCACAAAAGAGAAAAACCCCTCCTCCACAAGGGGGCCCTCCACCCTGATGCCGCCCAGGGGATTGGGGCGGTCCAGGATGACCACCTCCTTATCCAGCCCGGCAGCTGCCTCCATCACCAGACCCATGCTACTGATATATGTATAGGAGCGGACCCCTACATCCTGGATATCATATACGATCACATCCACCTGCTCCAGTGCTTTTCTATCCGGTTTCCTGTTCTTCCCATACAGGGAGTAAACGGGAATGCCTGTTCTGCCATCCACCTGGTCTCCCACATGGTCCCCTGCAGAAAAATCACCACGCACACCGTGCTCCGGTCCGAAGAGTGCTACCAGTTGAACATGTTCATGGAGAATATCAATGGTGGAGCGTAACTGGCTATCCACCCCGGTAGGGTTGGTTACCAGTCCTACCCTTTTGCCCTTTAACAGATCAAAATCTCTCTCCCTGAGTACTTCAATGCCCGTTTTCACCTGTGAGGATGCTTCAGGAATTGCGAAGCTAAACAGGGCTATGACAAGGATCAACATGTTGGAACAGCTCCTTTTCATGGAGGTCTGGATTTGATATGCAAAGATAATATTTAACTTTATAAATTATAAGACATCATACAAATTGCGCATGAGGATCAAGGCATGAAACGAACATGTTTTCTTTTATGAAAAACCTCTATCAAAAACTGGAAGATGGCATTGGAAAAGAGCAGGTATTTACCGATGACCTTACATTGATTGCCACTGCACCTGATGCGGGATGTTACAGCAAGGTTCCAAAGATTGTCATTAAGCCAAAGGGGGAGCAACAGGTCATTGAATCACTTGGTATCCTTTATGAAAACCGAACACCCGTAACCTTTCGGGCAGCGGGTACCAGTCTCTCGGGCCAGGCTATATCCGACTCGGTCCTGCTTCAGGCAAGGGGTGATGGGTGGAGCAAGTACGAGATCCTTGAGAACGGGAGCTATATAAGGGCTCAGCCAGGAATTACAGGGACAAGACTCAACCAGGTCCTCGCGCCTTACCATGTGAAATTCGGACCAGATCCCGCTTCCATCAATTCGGCCATGGTTGGGGGTATCATCGCCAATAATGCCAGTGGAATGAGCTGTGGGATACATGCCAACAGTTATGCCACCATTCAATCCGCCAGGATCATTTTTGCCGACGGGACATTGCTCGATACCGCAGATCCCGGAAGCCGGAAAGCTTTTACCGGGAAACAATCCCAACTGATCAACACCATTAATGACCTGAAAGAAAGGATCACATCCAAACCTGACCTGGTGAAAAAGATCAGCGAGAAGTACCGGATCAAGAACACCACCGGTTATGGCCTCAACTCATTCCTCGATTTCTCCGATACCCTGGATATCATCCTGCACCTGCTGGTGGGATCGGAAGGGACCCTGGGTTTTATCTCGGAGGCCACCTTCAAAACAATACCGGTGAAACCCTTCAGGGCCTCTGCACTGATCTATTTCAAAAACCTGGAGACAGCCTGCAATGCTGTACCCCACCTGAGAGAAACAAAAATGTCAGCCATTGAGATCATGGACCGGGAAGCCCTGCGTTCTGTGGAAGACAATCCTGGTATCCCGGAATACATCCGGACATTTGACAATGAAGTCACCGCCCTGCTCATCGACCTGGAAGCGGAAAATCAAGAGGCTCTTGAGGATTTGATCATGGAAACTCAAAAAGCGCTGGCCGGATTTGACCTGGAGCGTGATTTTGAGGTAACCGGTGACAGCCGGCAGATTGCAGCTTACTGGAACGTAAGGAAAGGTATATTTCCATCGGTGGGGGGCATGCGGAAACCCGGAACCAGTGTGATCATTGAGGACGTAGCTGTTCATGCGGACCATCTTACCGAAGCTGTCCTGGATATACGCCGGATGCTCGACAACCTGGACTATGAAGATGCGGTGATCTATGGCCATGTGCTGGACGGGAACCTGCATTTCATATTTGCCCAGGATTTCCATGACCCGGATGGGCTCGTGAAGTACGAAAACATGATCGTTCAACTGACCAGGCTCATCGTTGGTAAATACAACGGGTCGCTAAAAGCAGAGCATGGTACCGGATTAAACATGGCTCCGTTTGTACAATATGAATGGGGTGAAGAACTTTATGGGATCATGAGGGAGATCAAAACGGCTTTCGATCCCCGGGGTATACTAAATCCGGACGTGATCATCACCGATGATCCCAAACTCCATTTGAAGCATTTTAAACCCATGCCCATCGTGGACGAATCGGTGGACCAGTGTATTGAATGTGGATTCTGCGAGATCAATTGCCTTTCCAGCGGATTCACACTCTCTGCACGCCAGAGGATCGTGGTTCAACGGGAAATAGAAAGGCTCAGGAATGCAAAGGAAAACCCCCAACGAATGCAAAACCTGGTGCAATCGTTCCGGTATGCAGGAAATGAATCCTGTGCAGGTGATGGGCTCTGTGCTGTCACCTGTCCCCTGTCAATCGATACAGGGGTCATGATCAAGAACATGAGGTCACGGGAAAATGCCGGTAAAAAAATCAATCTGTTGCTTGCATCCTGGATTGCCAATCATTTCAAAACAACACACTGGTTCATACGCACCGGACTGGGCACACTGGATCTCCTGCGCAGAATGTTTGGGATCAGGTTCCTGAAATTCATCATGTCCATTGTAAGGTTCCTCTCTTTCAACAAGATTCCAGCTTGGGATCAGCACATGCCAGGACCGGTTAAATCAAAACAGAAACCATCCCCTTCGGTCAGGGAAAGGGAACTGAAGGTGGTGTACTTCCCCAGTTGTATCAACCAGAGCATGGGGCCCTCGGCCGGTGATCCGGATAAAAAACCGGTGGTCCAAGTAACCATGGAGGTGCTGGAAAAAGCGGGATACCAGGTCATATTCCCGGAGGAGATGAAATCTCTGTGCTGCGGCACTCCGTGGGAAAGTAAAGGCTTCATGGACATCGCAGATGCCAAATCCACTGAACTGGAATCAGCATTGTTAAAGGCCAGTGACGGAGGCAGGATCCCGGTATTGTGCGATACCAGTCCATGCACACACAGGATGAAAAAGGTTATGACGGGAGACCTGGAGCTTTATGATCCGGTGGAATTCATTCATGATCACCTGCTTGATAAACTGAAACTGACAAAGACCGATGAGAAGCTGGCATTCCATGTGACCTGCACCAGTACCAAGATGGATCTCCATGACAAATTTGTAAAGGTGGCTGAAGCCTGTACGAAAAATCCACTGTTTCCCGAAGAGGTGGGTTGTTGTGGATTTGCCGGTGATAAAGGTTTTTCCATTCCTGCATTGAACAGGTGGTCGCTGCGTAACCTGGAAAAACAGACCCTGGACCAATCTGCCGGCTATTCCAACAGCAGGACCTGTGAAATCGGACTCTCAAGGAACAGTGGAATTGATTATAAATCAATCATGTATTTAGTGCATTATTCAATAAAAAGCGAATCATGAACCATTTCAAACCAGGCTATCTCATTCCGGTGGCATATATTCTTTGTTGCATCCCGTTATGCAATTCCTGTAACACCACAAATAGCGACCTGGCCACCATCCAGGAGACCATAGATGGCATAAAAGACTCCTATGCTCCTGACACCAGGGTCTGCTATTTTGACATCCAGGTTGATCGAAATAACAATACAACCAGGATTCACGGAGAGACCAACCTGGAAGCAGCGAGGAACGAAATTATCTCTCAAATGGAAGAACAGGGACTGGCAGATGAGATCGATATTACGCTGTTGCCTGATGCTTCCGCCAGGGATAAACCCTACGGAGTAATTAACCTTTCAGTGGCAAATATCCGCTCAGAACCCGGTCACAGATTTGAAATGATCACCCAGGCGAACCTGGGTACGCCCGTCAGGGTTTTAAAGGAAAAGGATGGATGGACACTGATCCAGACTCCCGATGGTTACCTGGGATGGGTGGATGGAGCGGCCCTTTACAGCTTCTCAAAGAATGGGTTTGATGCGTGGAGCGGTTCACGTAAGGTGGTCTTTACCGGGCATACCGGATTTGTGTGGGATCCATCAGGTCAGGACCAACCCGTGTCGGATATTACCGGAGGATCCATGCTTATGATGACAGGTGAGACCGGTAGTGATTTCATGGTTGAGTTCCCTGATCAGCGGAAAGGTCTCCTGCACAAATCCGAAGCACAGGAGTTCGACATGTGGATGGAGAACCACAACTTCTCAAGCTCATCGATCATTGAAACGGCCATGAAATTCATGGGTCACCCCTATCTGTGGGGCGGAACTTCCACCAAGGGGGTAGATTGCAGCGGATTTACCAAAACTGTTTATTTCCTGAACGGGATCATCCTTCCCCGTGATGCCAACCAGCAAGCCAGCTATGGGGAAACCATCTCCATAGAAAATAACTTTGAATTCCTTGAACCGGGAGACCTGCTCTTCTTCGGATCCCCGCCTCCCGATGGAGGAGAAGCCCCCATTACCCATGTGGGTATATACACAGGTGATTTGCAGTTTATCCATGCATCCGGCAGGGTCTGGCTTGACAGCTTTGATCCCGGTGCTGAAAACTACAATGAAGCCCTCAGGAACAAACTCATAGTTGTGAAACGGATCTTAAATTTCGTGGATTCGAAGGGAATTACACGAATTACCGGTAACGAACTTTACCAAATACAACCTTAGGTGATTATGAGTTCACAAAAAAGTCGCAGAAACTTCTTTAAGACATCGGCAGCATTCGCCGCCCTTGGGATCTATGGCAATTCATTTGGCCTGTCTTTAAGCAATCCCTATCCGGGAAAAATGGAAAAATGGAACAAAATAAAAGGCGGTAAAATAAAACTGCGCTTCAAGCCCTATGAATTGCAACTCAAACATGCCTTCACCCTGGCTTCAAGTTCCCGGACCACCACGCCTGTCATGCTTACAGAAATTGAATTCGAAGGCAACATCGGGTACGGTGAAGCTTCCATGCCGCCTTACCTCGGAGAATCCCATCAAACAGCCACAAAGTTCCTGAACCAGGTGAAGCTGGACCGTTTCAGCGACCCGTTTCGCATGGAAGAGATCCTTGAATATGTGGATGCGCTCGCTCCGGGCAACCCCGCAGCCAAGGCCTCCATAGACATTGCCCTGCACGACCTGGTTGGGAAGCTTATGAATCAGCCATGGCACAGGATCTGGGGATTCAGCAAAGAAAATACTCCCAACACTTCGTTCACCATCGGCATCGATGACAAGGAGGTGGTTCAAAAGAAAGTAAAAGAAGCCGGACCCATGAAAATCCTTAAAATCAAACTGGGCCGCGGCAACGACAGGGAGATGATCAACTGGGTCAGGTCTGTTACAGATGTTTCTCTCTGCGTGGATGTTAACCAGGGATGGAAAGATAAGCACATGGCACTGGATCTCATTCACTGGCTGAATGATCAGGGTGTTATTTTTGTAGAACAGCCCATGCCTAAGGAGCAGCTGGACGACCTGGCGTGGCTCACCGGGGAAAGTCCTCTCCCGGTTGTTGCCGATGAATCTGTACAACGGCTTAAGGATATCATGGAGTTGCATGGCGTATACTCCGGTATAAACGTAAAACTTATGAAAAGCACCGGTATGCGGGAGGCTTTTAAAATGATTAATGTGGCCAAAGCCCTGGGAATGAAGATCCTGATGGGATGCATGACTGAAACCTCCTGCGGTGTATCTGCAGCTGCCCAATTATCACCGGTTACCGAGTGGGCCGACCTGGATGGGAACCTGTTGATCTCCAATGATCCTTTCACAGGTATGAAGGTAATCGACGGCAAGGTGACATTGAATGACCTGCCCGGAATCGGTATCAGTCAGAACCTCTGATTTTCAAACAACTTTTATAATAAAACCACATATGAAAACTAGCATTCACACTTTGTCCTACTGGTTATTGGGTGTTCTTCTGTTGACAGGCTGCGGAACTCCCACGGAAAAACCCAATATTGTATTTATCCTGGCCGATGACCTGGGCTATTCCGACCTGGGATGTTTTGGGGCTGAGATCATTGAAACTCCCCATATTGATGAACTGGCGCGGGACGGACTCAGATTCACAAACTTTTATAACACAGGAAGGTGCTGGCCTACACGTACTTGCTTACTCTCAGGGTATTATCCTCACCAGGTGTTATCTGATCAACTGGAAGGAGTCGATTATAAAACTGGCACCTTCAGAGCGGTCAACGATACCTGGCTGCCTGCTCTTTTGAAGGATCACGGGTACCGCTGTTATCATTCCGGCAAATGGCATCTTTTCAGAAGGTTTCCGCAGCATACTGAAATCCCCTTTTCAACCGTGGGATTTGATCGCTCTTACAGGACAGAGGACGGACGGCACTTACGTCCAAAGAAGCTGATGGAGGATGGTGAATTGCTCCCGGTCCCCGGACCAGGCTATGAAGCATCAGTGGCCATTGTGGACCATGCCATCAAGTATTTAAGGGAGCATGCTGATAACCATTCAGATGCACCCTTCTTTGAGTACATAGCATTCATTGCACCTCACTTTCCGCTGCAGGCATTGCAAAAGGACATAGACATTTACAGGGGTAAATTCCTCGCCGGGTGGAATGAACTCCGGGAAACAAGGGCTGAAAATATGAAAAGCCTGGGATTTGAAGTGCACGATATGGAAGCCTTTGAGCCGGAAAGATTTGCCCCGTGGAACCTCTCCCCGGAAGAGCTCATCACACAGATCGATTCGGCCGATGTGGGCAGGGCCATACCATGGAGCGACCTTACTGAAAGGCAAAAGATGTTCCAGGCAACAAAAATGGCCATTCATGCAGCCATGGTCACGAGGATGGACCATGAAATCGGGCGTTATGTGGATGAACTTAAAAAGCTGGGGTATTTCGAAAACACAGTTATTATTTTCTGTTCGGACAACGGGGCAAGCACCGAGATCATGAACAGGGCTGACAAGCATACCATCGGTTCAGAACCGGGATCGGCCGATTCTTACATCTGTCTTGGTCCGGGATGGTCAACCGCCTCCAACACCCCTTTCAGGTTACACAAGACATGGCTGCACGAGGGAGGCATATCAACACCCATGGTTGTTCACTGGCCTGCCAGGATCAAGGAGAAAGGCGCTTTCAGGAGCATGCCTTCCCACATTATTGATATGGCCCCCACCCTGCTCGAACTGGCAGGAGGCGATCCGGATGAGTTGGATGGCAAATACAACACTCCGGGTATCAGTTTGGTCTCTTTTTTAAAGAAGGATGTGCAGATTGACAGACCGCCCCTGTTTTTTCACCATGAAGGAAAAAATGCACTCAGGCACGGAGACTGGAAAATCGCCACCATTGAATCCGGAGGGGAATGGGAGTTGTATGACCTATCGAAGGACCGGGGCGAAACCAATAACCTGGCCGGGGTAAATGAGGATAAGCTCACAGAGATGGTTCATCTATGGGAAGGTCAGAGAGAAACGATTATTCAACAGATAACCGATCGTCCAGATTGACTCTCTTCGCAGCAAGCTGCGAGGAACCATCGATTAATTGTTTATTCAATACTGCCTTCGATACCGAAGGATGGAGTGGTCATCCGGGTAAAGAATAAAACGACCAGCGACGATTGGTATTTCAAAATTTATACTTCAGATGTCGGATCAATATTGATGGATTTTGCTCCGGCTATCCAGGATGCTGAATTTGTGGAATATACCATTGATTTAGGTTCCATTGCAGAATGGCAGGGAACCATTGACCAGATAGGCTGGCTGGTAGCACGGGAGGCAGGGGCAACCATCTTTGCGAATGTATACAAGAATATGACCGCCAGTGCAGTTGCTGAAATTCAATTGAAAAACACACCATCCGGCATTTCCCGGAAACAACTAAGGACATACACTTGAACATATGCTTTAAAGAAGTGCAATAAGGACCCTGTTAAAATACTGTTAAATTATCACTCAAGAGTATAACCAGCTCAGAAGAAGCATATTTTTACGATAGTCCGGAAGCATTTAATACAAGAGAGGGATGAAAAAGATTTCGAATATTTCCAAAATCAGAGTTTTAGGGATATGCTCAATTGTCATCCTGGTTGTACTAACTGTTTCTGCATGCAATATGAGAACGTCAAGAAACGAAATTACAGTCCCACAGATACTTGAACGGGTCCGTTCACATGAATTTCATCCACTGGGACAACACAAGTCAATGACATACGATCGGAACCTGGAAACAGCCGGGATAGCCGACCTGAACAATGATGACTGGCGCATTCGTCTTCTGGCAGTCAGAGACCTGGTTCGTTCCGGTATTGATTCTGACAATGAGATTATTGCTGGTTTGAGCGACAGCGATGAACATGTACGCCAGGTGTGCGCAATGGCTCTGGGGGTTCTAAAATCACAGGCTGCTATTGGCAGCCTTGAGCAGATAGTTAGGGGAGACGAAAATGCCATGGTCCGATCCCAGGCAGTTATTGCCCTGGGGCAAATTGAGTCCAGGGGATCGCTTGAACTCCTGCATAAGAGAGTGAAAGATGATCCATCGAGGGATGTACAACATCAGTGTGAACTGGCAATGGATCAGATTGAAAAACAGATGGGAACCACAGAGAAACAACTGGCTGCATTTCTATCTTTAGATACCGCAAATTTTGAGTCGGTACGGGTCGGTGCCCGGGCAGCTGATTTTACCCTGGAGGACACCGAAGGAAAGGAATGGAAACTTGGTGATTTCAAGGATAAAAAATGGGTCGTTCTGATTTGGATCTTTGCCGACTGGTGCCCTGTCTGTCACGGTGAATTCCACGATCTGATGAAAATGCAGGAGGAGTTTAACAAAGAGGAAGTGCAGGTCTTCACCGTTGAATGCCATGATCTTTTTCGAGGGCGTGTGATGGTCGGGAAAGAGCTAGAACCCTCCTACTGGTTTGCGAAGGAGTCTTTCAAAGATGCATATACAGAACAAATCAAATGGCCGCACTTGCTGGACCATGCAGGAAAGGTGGGAGCAATGTATGGAGTGGATCCCATGGCTTTTGCTGTTCATGCTGAATATATCAACAGGCCCTCTACGGTGATCATCAATAAAGAGGGCATTGTCCAGTTCTCATATCAGGGGACCTACTGGGGCGACAGGCCAACAATCGAACAAACAATTGACATGATTCGAACGGGGAATTTTGAATTTGAACACCCCAGCCGGTTGAATTAGCCAGTCAGATATAAATGTATTCGTTTTCTTTGGACTAACTTTGTAGTGACTAGAATATGAAATACCTATTGCAATTTTACTATATAAAACGGAAACTATTATGGTAGTATTTAATGATTTGCTGAGGTTCTTACATGTTATGAGTTTTGTATTCATGAGTGTCCCTTTATTCAATTTAATTGTTGTTAATGAACGGTCCTTACTTGGCGTCTCCTTTAATTACTATGCCGACCGTTATATGGAGAATATCATAAAACACGGGGCATACCGGTGCTTTGTATTTCAGTCAACAGTTTTAGTAACAGGAATATTGCTGCTGGTTACCGGGCCAGGAATCGAAGTCCTCTGGACAAATTGGATCATCATTGTTAAAACATTACTGCTATTCATTTTAATGGGATTGCTTTCCTATGTTCACTTCATATTGCAACCAAAAATTGAATCATTGCTTTCCGGTATTTCTCCCAACTCCAGTGTACCGGATAATCTTGTTTCTCAATTAAAACCATACAGAGTCCGCCGGAAATGGTTAGCAACATTCTGCCTTTTTCTGGTCATAACATCTATAATTTTGGGATTACAGGTTTACGCACGCTACAATGCATTGCTTACTATTATTTTAATTGCATTTGCTGGATTGTTTTCATTAAAAGTTAACAAAACTCTTAATCGCTTTGGTTGGATATAAGAGATAAACTCTAAATTACCTGAGGGCCAGGTTGACCAATCATAACCAATCGTGTCTCCCATCAACCATTTACAGGGTGCCTCAGGAGTAGCCAGGTTCTTTCTTCGTCAGTCTTTTACAAAAATGTCTTTGTCAACCTCTGCAAAATTTTTAATTATCTGGTAATTCCAGCGGCTATAATCACCATCATTCGAATCTACAATAATAATTTTCCCCGCTTCTGCATTTTCTGCTGCCATAATACCCGAGATTGAATCTTCGAAAATCAATATATCAGTCTCTTTAATTCCCAGAACAGCAATTGCTCTTTGGAAAATCTGGGGACTGGGTTTACTCAACATACTGCCATCATCGTATATTACTTTTGACCGGTCAAAAAAGGAATGCAAGCCCAAATGCTTAAAGTAAAAATCAACATTGCCAAGTTCGGAAGCAGTAGCTATGGTACAGGGAATGCTTTTTGTCATTAGAAAGCGCAGGAACTCTTTCACTCCTGGAGCAAGCTGCATATCAGTCATTAAACACAAATCCTGATAAATCCGCTCCTTTTCAATGCTTAGTTCTGAAATATCCTCATTTGTCAGTGGTTTGGAAAACAGACTGCTGATTATATCTTTATTGTTCTTACCATGTATTTTTTCGACCTTTTCCTGATCGGTCAAACGAATTCCCTTCTTCTCAAGAAATATATCCCAGGCTTTGTTATGAAGTTTGGTATCCCAGAACAGGGTACCATTGAAATCAAAAATTACACCTTTTAGTGTCATAAAATCATTTTCATTATTAAACTCTCAGACCTTACAAGTAAATATAGAAGAAAAGAAACAGTTGTGCCCGTACAGTTACTGTAAAGGAAGAGTTAAAACTAATTCGTAGTTTTAATTCAAATATAATACGGATAATATGACCGGCTTTTTAGAATTATCACAGATTTTCATGTACATATCCTACCCTAAGTTTACTTTCTACAGTTTATCCATATCTTCCTAATACTCTTGCTCTTACAAATATTTCCCATTTAATAAATAGGGTGCTTAGAGTATTTTATAATGATTTTACCGGCGCTTTAAATGATCTTCTCTTAGACCAAGAAGCCCCGTAAACTGCATTTTAACAGGCTGTTGATAAGATTCGTGATTTTCTGGTGTCTTTTTAATGAATTATAAATATATTTGTAATATACAAAAAGCACCCTATCATGGAGCCGTTTGATTATTTTGCATTCCGTGACCCTGTAATCAAAAAGAAGTATGATGCACTGAGAGATTTCTTCTACCATAACAAAAATGC
>SDBV01007158.1_pt1 | contig 15298 bp, 11 predicted proteins | sample 2277081 | NCBI WGS metagenome assembly SDBV01 (sample SAMN10402039, study PRJNA504765) | marine sediment metagenome | isolation source: marine sediment core GS10_PC15, 223 cmbsf | place: Arctic Ocean: Southern Knipovich Ridge | collected 2010
AAAATCTTTACTGAAAGGCCTCCAAATGTTCTAAAAACCCATCCGTTCACTTCCGAACCAAAAGTTAGACCATCTGAATCAATATTCCTTATTCCGGTTAAATTTTCGATGGCTTCTAAATCATTAGGATCTATATTGTAACTGCCATTAACTTGCAGGCCATCAGTTAATAGGCCTCCACCTACATCTGACCTGCCGTATGATGCTCCGGCGCCGATATACGGCGTAAAAATAAATAGATCCCAGCTTGCCTGTACTTTTGTATCTATAGTCCAGGATGACATTTCAAAATAAAGATCCGGATTATCCAGAGCAATAGTATAACCAGGGATACTAAGTATATCTAAAGTTGAACTACCTCCATATATATCCGGTATAGTATAAGATGTGTTCATATAATATAATCCGCCGCCTACAGACAGGTCCGGCCTGAAACCCTTATTCTGTAATAAAGCAAATCTTACATCACCTCCGATAAGAAGGTATTCCATATCTATACCATAGTTTTCCTGTATAACTCCCTGCGCCTCCTCTGGAAGTACTCCTATTTTAAATCCGACATCAAATGGAATACCAAATCCACCCAGTCTTGCATCAATTGTATATGCAGGATAAGGATAACCAAATTGAGTAAGAAAATCAGGGAAATAGTCTCTAAAATCTATTCCAAACAACACTGAAACCGCCTCTGTTGCTTCCCACGGTATAGTTGTTGCGCCTAAAGTAACACCAAGCCCGAAATTCGGGAACTGGCCTATATATGCATCTGACCATGTAAGCCCAATTGACGAGTAAAACGGAAGGCTGTTTGCAACTTCTTCGGAAAAAACATCAAAAGCAGCAATTGTATCATCTATATCAACCGACTGAGCAAACAGAAACGAAGCTGCACTTAACATTAATATAATAATAATTATAGATAGCCTTTTCATTGTATCCTCCTTGAAATACACTATAAACTATAACACACTTTTTTTAAAAATCAAGGAACATTGAATAATTTAATCAATATATATTCCTTACCTTTTAAGTATACAACAATATAGAACTATTTTCCAATGGATATATTCGACTTATTGGAGATTTTTTAGTTTTTTTTCTGGATAACCTGCAAAAGGCTGACTTTTATTATAATTAAGATAGTGTAGGTCAAATAATACTTTAATAATCTCTTCCTTTATTCCTGCTTTCCACTATGATAAAAGTCAAGCGCTTTTTATCTTCTCCTTCTTTTTTATAAAATATTTTATTTTAACTTTTCATTTCCAAACTTAGTTTACTCTACTCCTTAGTGTCTAAAAAATCTGTGTTAACCCTGTAAATCCATGTCAAATTTATAATTGCTGCCTTATGATAGTTTTTGTCTCACTATAAAAACCGGTTCTTGAAATCGCAGGCTTTAAAATATAAGGCAGCGATGATGATCTAAATAAAATTTCGGTGTGTTAGGTATATTCGGTGTTCTAAAATAAATATATATCAAAAAGCGAGAATCTTTCTCCTAAAATATAAATTACTACAAATATTATATAAATTATAACAACAAATAACCGCGAATTATCACGAATAAATGTACAATCTTCCTATTATTATAAAATATTGATGTGAATAATAAGTAACTTAAAATTTAAATACAAACTGATATTCTTATTAAATTTCGGTGTATTCTGTTTCTACTGTGGTTTTATCTTGAAAATATAAGTTTAACTTTGTATTTGATAAGTTATTTTTTTTGAATATACTTTTATTTATGAATAAGTATATTTTAGCTATAGACCAGGGCACGACAAGCTCCAGGGCAATAATTTTTAATAAAAATGCGGAAATTATAACAAGCAGCATGAAGGAGTTTACTCAGTATTATCCCAAACCAGGGTGGGTAGAGCATAACGCAGAGGAAATATGGGAAACTCAATATTCTGTTGCAAAAAAAACATTAGAAAAAGCAAATCTTGGCCCGGAAAACATAGAAGCAATTGGAATAACAAATCAGAGAGAAACAATAGTCGTCTGGGAAAGAAAAACCGGCAAGCCTGTCTATAATGCCATAGTATGGCAATGCAGAAGAACAACTCACATATGCAGGAATTTAATGGAACATGAGAAACTGTTTAACAGCAAAACAGGCTTAATAATAGATCCATATTTTTCCGGTACAAAATTACACTGGATGTTTGCAAATATACCCGGACTGCTGAAAAAAGCAAAAAATGGCTCCCTTTGTTTTGGCACTATAGACTCCTGGATATTGTTTAAACTTACAGGAAACCATTTTACAGATCCTTCAAACGCTTCCAGAACACTTCTTTATAATATTCATTCTAATGAATGGGATAAAGAACTGCTCGATATACTTCAAATTCCTGAAAATATTCTGCCCGGAGTACTGGAATCAAGTGCGGATTTTGGAAAAACAAAAAAAGAATTATTCGGGAAAGAAATTCCGGTTTACGGAATTGCAGGAGACCAGCAGGCTGCACTATTCGGACAGGCATGTTTTGAGAAAGGAGATATTAAAAATACATATGGAACAGGTTGTTTCACATTGATGAATACCGGTACAGTTCCGGTATCATCTAAAAATAGATTATTGACAACAATAGCCTGGAAAATTAACGGAAAAACAGAATATGCATTAGAAGGTTCCGTATTCATAGGCGGAGCAGTTGTTCAGTGGCTGAGAGATAACTTAAATTTTTTTAATACTGCTTCGGAATCAGAAAAACTTGCATTAAAAGCAACTGATACGGAAGGAGTATATTTTGTTCCCGCATTTACAGGACTTGGAGCTCCATATTGGGACCCGGACACAAGAGGCGCAATCTTTGGAATTACCAGGGGAACATCTAAAGCACAAATTACAAGAGCTGCGCTGGAAAGTATTGCATTTCAATCATTTGCGCTAATAAATGCTATGAAAGATGATTTTAATCATCAAATTAAAAAATTAAAAGTAGACGGAGGAGCAACACAGAATTCGTTCCTCATGCAGTTTCAGGCAGATATTCTAGGTATTCCTGTAATACTATCAAAAATCTCCGAAACAACGGCTTTAGGAGCTGCATATCTGGCCGGATTATATTCCGGCTATTGGGAGGATAAGAATGAGATTATTAATAATTGGCAGGAAAAAAGAAAGTTCAAACCCACAATAAACACTGATATCAGAGCCGGGCTATTAAACAACTGGGACAGGGCTGTTAAAGCTTCACGGACGTTTACCCAGCACCAAATCATTGAATGAGAATTGAAATAATTTAGCAGTGTAATCGATTTGGTGCCGGATTATTGGGTATCGAGCCACTTCATAAAGAGCTCTACGCTTTCCGGACAGAGTTGAGTGCCCCTTACATCATGAATAATCTCCAGTGCCTTTTCCTGAGACATTCCTTTTCTATACGGTCTGTCACTGCTTAAAGCATGGTAAGTGTCTGCAACCGCAGTCATTCTGGCCCATTTATGAATTTTATTTCCCTTTAATCCTTCGGGATATCCCCTTCCATCTATGCGTTCATGATGGGAATATACAATCGGCATAATTTTAGAAAAGCTTGGTATAGATTTAAGTATTTCCGCTCCAATAACAGGATGCTGTTTTATATGGTCAAATTCTTCTTCTGTTAACTTACCCGGTTTTAATAAAACACTGTCTCTAACACCTATTTTGCCGATATCGTGCAGCTTACCTCCTATTCTCATAGTTTCAACATCTTCTTTACTTTCACCTGCAATTTTAGCTAATCCACTAATAATTGCTGCAACATCTTCTGAATGCCCTCTTGTATATGAATCTCTTGCTTCGAGCGCGGAAACCAGGCTTGTTATACTTCCTAAAAGAAGCCTTCTTTCTATTTCTAGATTTTCCCGCTCTTTTATAAGAATTATATATTGATCCGACAGCAGTTTTTCTACAAGTATAACAAGCTCATCAATATGAAACGGCTTAACAATATATGCAGCAGCTCCATACTGCAGTATCCTTGTCATATCACTTCTTTCAAAACTTGTGCTCATAACAATAATCGGGATTGCGCTGTTCTCCTGATCATGCTGAAGCGCTTTACAAAGCTCAAAACCATCTATATTGGGCATATAGATATCTGTTACAATTAAATTCGGCCGATAAGTTTTTAGTAATTCCAGAGCTTCCAAGCCGTCATTTGCAAGTACTGTTTTAAAACCAGCCATAGATAGGCCTTCTTCAACAAGAGTAAGAATAGACCTCGAATCATCCACAACGAGTATCATTCTATCCTGATGAAACTTTGATTTTGTTAAAAGCTCCAGAGTCGTATTATATAATTTATCCTGCACTTCCTTTATCGGAATATACGCTTTTGCGCCTGCTTCGAAGCCAAGCTCCACATCTTCGTCTGAATCAAAAGCACTTACCATTATTATTGGAATACCTCTTGTGTCCTGATTGCTCTTTATCTTCCTGCAAAAATCCACTCCATTTAAAATCGGCATTTTTATGTCAGAAATAATCAGGTCAAATTCACTTTTGATTGCTATATCATAACCTTCCTGCCCGTCTGATGCTTCTTCTATACTAGCTTCCAAAGGCTTTAAGAGGTCTTTTATAAAATTTCGCGTTAACGTATTATCATCAACAATTAATATATTATATCTGCTCATTATCTATTCCTATTGTTAAAACATGCTCTTCCTACAATAAAATCTTAATTCTATTTGGAAATAAATGCAAAAAATATTTGATTTTTTTTTTTTTATAAATTTGACAGGGATTAACAGGATTTAAATATAAATTAATATCAATAAACTCTCCAAAGTAAATCCGTGTCAAATTTAGAATTACTACTTTAATACATATAAATATTGACAATATTGATTTTTCCATTATAGTGTTGAAACAATATGGAAATTAATTCAAATACAATCAAACATATTGCAAAATTAAGCAGAATAGAATTGGATGAAAAACAAATAGTTCCCTTTTGCAAACAATTTGCAGATATTTTAAATTATTTTGATAAATTAAATGATTTAAATACAGACAATGTTGAGCCATTAACACATGCAGTTGAGCTTTTTAATGTTATAAAAGAGGATATTTCGGGAACTTCCCTGACAACAGAGGAGGCATTGCAGAATGCTCCGGACAGTGATAACAGTTTCTTCAGGGTACCCAGGGTTCTGGGAGACAGCTAATGAACTCTTTAATTAACCGTACAGCAGCAGATATGGTAAAGGCAATTTCAGAGGGCAGCGTAACCTCTGAAAGATTAACAAAGGAGTACCTCGAAAGCATAAAAGCCAGAGAAAAAAACATTCAGGCATTTAATGAAATCCTTGAAGATAGAGCTCTGGAAAAAGCAAGACATATAGATTCGTTACAGAAAAAAGGTGAGAATCTTCCTGCGCTGGCAGGCCTTCCTATTGCAGTTAAAGACAATATCTGTACAGAGTTCTCTTATACAACATGTTCTTCCAAAATGCTCATCAATTACAAACCTCCGTATTCCGCAACTGTAATTGATTTACTTGAAAAAGCAGGCGCGATTATAATCGGAAAAACCAATATGGATGAGTTTGCGATGGGTTCATCCACAGAAAACAGCAGGTTTAAACCTACTAAAAATCCATGGAATACAGATCATGTTCCGGGCGGCTCTTCCGGAGGTTCTGCTGCAGCTGTTGCAGCAAAAGAATGTATCGCGGCAATAGGCAGTGATACAGGAGGCTCGATCCGTCAGCCTGCGGCTTTCTGCGGAGTTGTAGGATTAAAACCCACATACGGGCGAGTAAGCAGATATGGATTGATTGCCTATGGCTCGAGCTTAGACCAGATTGGAACTCTCACCAAAGATGTAAAAGACTCCGCGCTAATTGCTGGAATTATTTCAGGCCATGACCAAAAAGATTCAACAAGCATTAAAGAACCTGTACCTGACTATCTTTCTAAAATCGAAGAAATACCTGCAAATTTAACTATAGGAATACCAAAAGAATTTTTTACAGACACCCTTAATTCAGAGATTAATAAAAGTATTTTATTAGCAATAGAAACATTTAAGTCTGCCGGAGCAAAATTTATAGATATAAATCTTCCAAACAGCAGGATAGATATCGGGTCTGACGGAAATATCAGCTCCTATGCAATTTCATGTTACTATATTATTGCAATGGCGGAAGCATCGAGTAATTTATCAAGATATGACGGTGTTCATTATGGATACAGAACAGATAAAAAATGTTCTGATATTATAGAACTATATACAAGATCCCGCTCCGAAGGCTTTGGAAATGAAGTAAAGAGACGAATTATGCTCGGAACCTATGCCTTGTCCAGCGGTTATTATGATGCATACTATGTAAAGGCGCTAAAAGTACGAAGGCTTATTAAAAATGATTTTGATGAAGCATTTAAAAAATGTGACCTGATTATCTCACCTGTAACTCCAACAACAGCATTTAAACTCGGATGCGAGGTTAATGATCCCCTTACAATGTATCTCGAAGACATTTACACAACAAGCTTGAATTTATCCGGATTGCCCGGCCTTGCATTACCTTGCGGAATGGCAGAAAACGGACTGCCTATAGGCATGCAGCTAATAGGCCCGATACTAAGTGAAAGCCTTTTGTTGCGTACGGGCAGGGCCTTCGAAAAAGCTTCCGGTATAAGCTGTTTAAATGCTCCGGCAGATAATCCGGAAAATCAAAGTAATTGAGGCTCATATGATTATTAGAGGAAAAGACAGTATTCTTCCTGTCATAGGATTAGAAATACATATACAGCTTAAAACAAACTCAAAACTCTTCTGTAAATGTAAAAACAACTTTGGTGATCCCCCTAACTCCAATGTATGCCCTGTGTGCATAGGGCTGCCCGGTTCTCTTCCTGTAATAAACAAGAAAGCAGTAGAGTTGTCTATAAAAGTCGGTTACGCATTAAACTGTGAGATTGCCGAATTTACTAAATGGGACCGTAAGAGCTATTATTACCCGGATCTCCCTAAAAACTATCAGATAAGCCAGTATGATCTTCCACTTTGTATGAACGGATATATGGATGTGCCCATAGATAAAGGGGAATCAAAAAGAATCAGGGTATTAAGAGCACATTTAGAAGAAGATGCGGGTAAGAATTCTCATGATAATCCGGATCATACGGATGTAGATCTCAACAGAACCGGCATTCCCTTATTAGAAATAGTATCTGAACCGGATATGAACAGTGCGGAGGAAGTATTGTTCTATGCGAGAACTATGCAGAAGATCGTACGCTGGTTAAATGCAAGCGAAGCAAATATGGAAATGGGGCATATGCGTTTTGAACCTAATATAAACCTTCATATAACAAGAAATAATAAAACATATAAAACTCCAATCGTAGAAGTAAAGAACTTAAACAGTTTTAAATCTCTGGAACTAACTATAGACTATGAGATAGAAAGACAGTATGAAGAATGGTCAGAAGCACCGGAAGAATACTCTATAGAACGCTTAAGCAAACAGAACAGAGGTTTTGATACGAATTTGGGCATAACAGTATTTCAAAGGGAAAAAGAAGAAGCCCATGACTACAGATATTTTCCGGAACCGGACCTTGTACCTATAAAAATAAATATAGAATGGAAAGATCAAATATTAAACTCTGTTGGAGAACTTTTTTTTGAACGGGAAGAACGCTATAAAAATGTTTATAATCTTTCTGACAGAGAAATTACTACTCTTACCTCGGAAAAAGCAGTTAGCGACCTACTGGAAGATTCAATAAAAAACTCAGGAGACCCTAAAAACTGTGTTAATATTTTGCTTGGCAAAGCAGCTGCAATTGCAAATCAAAAGAACTCCACTATCAGTGAGCTCGGAATAAAACCCGAACAGCTTGCTGAGCTGTCAATAATGATAAAACAGGGAAAAGTAAATGCAACAACGGCATCCAATAAAATTTTCAGCGTCATGATAGAAGAGCAGGTTATGCCTTTAGAATATGCAAAATCTAAGGGGCTTTTAATTGAAACAGATCTAAAAAAGCTTGAAGAATGGGTGTGCGAAGCAGTTGCAGCCAATCCCAAAGTTAAAGATGAAATACTTAATGATATTAAAAAACAGAAAAAAGCCTTCGGTTTTCTTATGGGGCAGGTTATGCAGAAATCCCGGGGAACAGCATCCCCTATGGAAGTAAAACGAATCTTAAAGAAAAAATTAGGATTACAAGAAAACACTGATTTGTAGATCTCTGGTAATCAACTAGGGAAAATTCAGTTTCTGAGAAATCTAAAAAAGATTATAATTTTGTGAAATCTGAATGAAAAAGAAAAATTTTAATAACTTATAGAATAGATTCACACTTTTGGCACCTATCCTTCACCAAAATTAAGCTTCTTGTGGTATTAAATGAGTCACTATGCTATCAGGTGGAAAAACATACCCCCCGAAGCATCAGAACATGAATGGCAATATCTAAAAATATCCCTAAGTCTCGTTCTGTTCTGCGAGGGGGGTATGTTTTTACGCCTGATAGATCAGTTTTATTTAACATCGCAAGTTGCTTATACAAAATTTTCTTCTTGCATATCCAATAATTTATCTATATATTGAATTCACAAATTTTATATGTATTTATACTCACTATACGTTATATTATTAATTAGCCTGACAGTGAAATTAAATCTAAACAGTATCAGTTATTTATTATAGCAGGGAGTGTTTGTGGCAAAATCAACGAAAAAAGGATTTCCAAAGGTGCATTTTTATGACCAGCACTTTGTAGATACTTATAATCATACATGGAATTGGATTAAAAACTCATTTAAGTCCGGCACAAAAAACAACGGATTTGAAAATCAGTACTTTAATTATCCTCAGAATAATAAAATAAACCAGTTTGAGGCATGTTTATCTACCTTTTTCCTTGTTTACAGTAATAATATTTTTCCAACTATCCCCAACATAAATAATTTCTATTCCAAGCAGGAAGATGATGGAGCTATTTGTGGAGAGTATAATGAATCAGATGGATCTCCTGTTTTTACAAAAAACAATCCGACTGGCGTGATGCCGCCTTTATTCTCATGGGCAGAATACAATATTTACCATAAAATAGGATTTAAAAAACGGATTAAAGAGATTATGCCTGTATTGGAGAAATACTTTTACTGGCTCGAAAATAATTTTAAAAAAGAAAATGGATTATATTCCGTACCATTTGAAGCAACAACAATGGGAAACTCGCCAAGATCGGATGCATACTACCCAATCGATTTTAATACTCAACAAGCTATAAATGCACTTTATATGTCCGCATTAGGCGATATAATGAATGACAAAGAAAAAAGCTATAGATTTAAAAAGCACTATTTCTCAATAAAAACAAGAATAAATTCTTTAATGTGGAGTACAACAGATAATTTTTATTATGATCTTGATAAAAAAGAACGCAAGATAAAAATTAAGTCCGCCGCATCCTTCTGGACTTTATTAGGAGAAATACCAAATAAGGACAGGGCAGAAAAGCTAATAGAACATTTAACAGATCCGGATGAATTCGGGGGAGAACATCCCTTTCCATCTCTATCCTACAAACAGAAACACTTTAATAAATTGGGGCACGGTTATAAAGGGTCTGTATTTCCTCATTTAACTTTTATGATAATTAAAGGACTGGAAAAATATAATAAGTACGATCTGGCACGCGAATGCTCAATTCGACATCTCTACTATGTGCTCGATGCACTGCATCCGGAAACAGGTATGGACGGTAATTTGTGGGAGGCATACCTTCCATTTAAAGAGGGGCCTGCGCAATGGCCTAAGAGAGGAGATTTTCCAAAGCCTCTATTCCTGCCTTATGCGGCTCTTTCTACTATAACTCTTATGATAGAGAATGTTTTAGGTTTGTACGTTTCTCTTCCACGAAAAACAGTAGACTGGATCATTCCAACACTTGAGATTATGGGTATTGAGAATTTATCCTTAAAAAGAAACCTTATAACTATTCTAAGCAACCATACTTCCAGAGGATGGGAAATCAGGCTTGAATCAGAAAAACTTTATTATTTCACAATTAATGTTATAAACATAAAGAAAAAAACACTGCCCATCCCCTCTGGTAAGTGTTCTATTTTGCTGGATAAATTGTAGATATTTATTTCACGCCCGCTTGCGCTCAAGTTCGCAAAGGACGCCAGGTTTTTAATTCTAATTACGTTATTCCTGTAACTTTTGTATATTCATGTACCTTCTTTTAGGTATAAATATATATTTATTTATGAGAAACTATGTAAGTTTAAAAAATAGAAATAATGTCTGTAAATTCCAGCTTTCATGCCTTCCTTATTAATTTTTAATATAAGTGTTTTCGATATCATCAGTTAAACACTATAAATACTTCCTCCACTTTCCTTTGCGGGCTTGGCGGGCTTGGCGAGAAATTTTTTAAATAGGAGTTATTAGCATCTTCAGTTTAGCACAAAAAAATCCTTAGATTTTTATTGCATCTAAACAATATTTCGTCCGGCAAAAGCCCTTGCCAGTGTAAGTTTATCCGCGTATTCCAGGTCTCCGCCAACAGGCAGGCCTAAAGCAAGTCTTGCAATAGAAACATCTGTTTCCTTTTTAAGCAGGTCTATTATGTAAAGAGCTGTTGTATCACCTTCTAATGTGGGATTGGTTGCAAGTATAATTTCTCTTATTCCTTCGGAATGGATTCTGCTAAGAAGCGAGGATATCCTGAGATCTTTAGGCCCTACTCCATCAATAGGAGAAATCACTCCCATAAGAACATGATAGAGGCCTTTATATTGATTGATAGATTCAATAGACAGTACATCCTTGGGTTCTTCCACAACACAGAGTGTAGTATGTTCACGTGAGTGATTGGAACATATTCCGCAGGGCTGTGTTTCTGTATAATTACCGCATTTAGTACAATTTGATATTCGCCTTTTTAACTCTGTCAGATCCTTCGAAAGATTTTGAATATAAGCTTGATCTGTTTTTAATAAGTAATACACTATTCTCGAAGCGCTTTTTTTCCCGACTCCGGGAAGACGGGAAAAGTTTCCAATTAATTTCTCTATTAAGTTCAAGTTTAAAGCCCCATCATATCAGGCGGTATATTAAGTCCGCCTGTAGCAGATGACATTTCATCTTTTAATTTCTCCTTAACCTTGGAATGAGCATTAGATAAAGCCGCAACAACCAGGTCCTGAAGCATTTCGATATCACCCGGGTCTACTACCTCTTTAGAAATATTTATTTTCCTTACATTCATCTGCCCGTCCATCTCTACCTTTACCATGTCCCCGCCGGACGAACCTGTAACCAGTATGTCCTTTGTTTTTTCCTGCATGTCTTTTAAACGTGATTGAATATCTTTAAAGTTTTTTAAAAATTCCAATGGATTTATATTCATATTAATTTCCTTTTATTATTTCCCCTTTAAATACTTTTTTTACCATCTCTACTTTATCATCAATTTTTTCCGGAGAATTATTATTATGGTTATTTATTTTCTCTAAATATTTTATCTTTACTTTAACAGAATAATTTAGCTCCCCGGATGCCGCAGCTGCGATCTCATCGACATCCTTTAAAACCATTTCCGCAGAAAACTTATCTTTTAAATTGTAAACCATAAATAAAACTTCGTTTTCTATAATCCATTCTTCTGCTTTAATTAATGCGGAAGCTAAAGCGAGTTTCCGTCTTTTTAATTTATTATAAATATTATCAATTACTGTTTTATCAATTACTAATTTTTCTTTTGAATTTTTTATTGTTTCATCGTTTGTATCGGACATTTGATTTTCTTCTATTTTTTTATCTGTAGATTTTCCAGTTTCTGTTTTTTCCTCTTTTTTACTGCTTTGCTCTGTATTATTCTCGATAAAGTTTCCAGAAAACAGCTCATTTTTTATTGATTGTATTGATGATAAAATTTCCTCACTATCTATGAGGTTTTTCAATTTTGCCAGTTTACTCATTACAAGTTCAAATTCAAATTTCTGATTTAAAGAGAAACGCAGGTTCCTGTATAATTCAAATAAATACTCTATTGCTTTTTCAAAATGAAAGGACGAATACCCATCCAGATATTCAACAGGAAAACATTCTGAAGGATATCCTAAAATATTTTCTTTTTTAATTCCATTCTTTAATAATAAAAGATTTCTAAAATAAGATGCTAAATCAACTACAAACTGCTCTACTGCAACTCCTTTATTTAAAATCTCATTTGTAAATTCGAGAACCTTATTAACATTACCGGAAGAAATAGCTGTAAATAGTTCATTTAGCTCATCCAGTCCTACAATGCCAAGTTTATCCTTTATTCCCTTTAATGTAATATCTCCATCTGAAAATGAAATCACCTGATCTAGAATTGTATAAGCATCTCTTAAAGATCCGGTTGACTCTTTTGCAATCCACAACAAAGCTTCTTTTTCCGCATTATAATTCATTTCCTTTACTACTTCTTCAAGCTTTTCTTTTATCTCACTAATTGAGATAAGCCTGAAATTAAACTGCTGGCACCTTGATCTAATAGTTGCAGGGACCTTATGTATTTCTGTTGTGGCAAAAATAAACACTATATAAGGGGGAGGTTCTTCTATTGTTTTTAACAGCGCATTAAAAGCACTGTTTGAAAGCATGTGCACTTCATCTATTATATATACTTTATATCTATAACTATTCGGAGAAAAAAGCACTTCATTTCTTATTTCTCTTACATCATTTACACTTGTATTTGATGCTCCGTCAATTTCAATAACATCAAGAGACTGTCCTCTTGTTATTTCATTACATGGAATACACTTTCCGCACGGAGTATCTGTCGGGCCGTTCTCACAATCAAGAGCTTTTGCAAGAATCCGTGCAGCAGAAGTCTTACCAACACCCCGTGGTCCGGAAAAAAGGTAAGCATGCGCAATATGTTTCTGGCTAATCGCACTTTTCAGGGTTGCAACAACAAATTCCTGTCCCACAAGCTCGTCAAAATTCTTAGGCCGTTTTCTTGTGGCAATTATTTCATAAGCCATTTTCTATATTTTATCCTGAAATATTTATAGTAATTTAATATATACAATACTAATTAATCCAGATTATAGCAACAGGAATTTGCAATAAGCAATTTGCAGTGTTAATATTTTTGTATACAATCAGGCGGAAAAACATACCCCCTCGCAGAACAGAACAATACAACTAATACTTTTAGATATTATTTTTAACAGTTCTGATGCTTCAGGGGCATGTTTTTCCGCCTGATTACAGTATGCTTATTTTAACACCATAAAATGATTATTTTTGGTTGGGGGGAGTACTTAAAATGTGGATTTATTCTGTAAAATATAAGGATTTTTCCTGTTTCATACAGATTTTACTTGCTATATTGATTATGCAAATAAAAAACCTCTTTAGCTCAAATATTGAATTGAATTGACGGCTACATAAAAAAGAGTATGGTTAGGATTACCGTATTTAAAACAGTCTCTATAAGTTTCAGCTTAAACTTACTCATTATAGAGACTTATATTTCTTTATCCGAATACTCGGACAGGAACAGATCTGGACTTTTTATGCTCGCTCTTCTTTTCCTTAAAAAAGAAAACTCATGGCTTTAAAAGTATTTGCTAAACGGAAACCTATGTTGTTGTTCTCGTTGTTCGGGTTGTTGTTGTTCCGGTTGCCTACCTGCAGGTTGTTTGCATTGTTGTTCCAGGAACCACCCCGTTTTATACGGTTTGAGCCGTTTTACAATCTATCCCCAAACTATAAACCTAAATTCATAGTTATTCACACTATTATAAAACTTTATATGATCCAGTATTTTATTTACTAAATTTTTATTTTCTTTTTTCCCAGAATATCCGAGCCATGAATTAAGAGAAAGCAGTATATTTTTAAAATCAATCTCTTTGTTTTTATAAAGATAGCTTTTAATCTTCATTCTCTTTTTAAATCGTTTAAGGTTTTCTCTTAACAATCTTTTATAAGTAGTAAATATATGAAATCCCAGAAATTTAACTCCATTACTACAATGTATTATCTGGCTTTTTTTCTCATTTAATTTTAAACGGTATTTCTGTAAAAACATCTTAATCTTTACTACCATTTCTTTAAGAGTATCTATTGAATTACTAAAAATAAGTGCATCATCCATATAGCGCAAATAGTTTTTTATTTTAAGTTTTTCTTTTATAAATCTGTCAAAAGGCGAAAGAAAATAGTTAGCAAATAGTTGACTTGTCAAATTTCCTATCGGAAGGCCGCGATCCCTAATAGCGTCAAATAAATCATCCTCTATAAAATTAAAGTAATATTTACTATCACTCTGATAAGTTTGCAAAATAACAGATATTAGATCTAATGTCTTTTTATCGCTTATTTTCTTTTTTAATAGAGAGAATAAGATATCATGGTCTATGGTAAAAAAATACTTTTTTATATCTATTTTTAAAACATACTTATTCTTTTGTAAGAAATTTTGCGCCCTTCCAACCGCCCTGTGGGTTCCTTTGTTTGATCTGCATGCGTAACTGTTAAAAATCATTGTTTTATCGAGTATGGGTTCTATGATGTTGCAAAAAGCATGATGAACTACCCTGTCTTTATATGGTGCTTTTGCAATCTCTCTTTCTTTCGGATCTTTTATTACAAATGTTTTATAGCCTCCGAATTTATATGTTGCACTCTTTAATTCATGCTGTATATCTATTATGTTTTTCTCAAGATTGTATTCAAATTGTGAAACTTCAGGTTTTTTTCTTTTTCCGCCTCTCCTTGCGTAAAGGCTTGCGTTTAATATGTTTTGAAAGGAACAAATTTGTTCATACAACCTTTTATATTTTTTCCCCATACTCTTTACCTTTACTGTACTTTTCCCATCCACCGACCATCTTGCCGATCTCGTTTATCTCTTTTGCCAGATATTCATATTCATTTAGCGAAATACATTGAAGATCTTTGGATAATCTAACCATAAGCCTTAATTTTTCCAGAACTATATTTGTCTTTCGCAAAAAATGATATTTTTTTTGCGAATACTGCGCTTCTATAATATTTTCGATAACTCCAAGAAACAGATCGGTAATCCGTTCCCCCAGGTTATACTTATACTTTTTTGGATAATAAGTTATTTTTTTACTATACCAGAGTATCAGATCATATACCCTGGGCATTATAGTAAGTTCTTTGCCCATAAAAATCCTATACTTTATTTAAAAGGATTTAACCTACTTTTCTTTTAACAAAAGAAAAGTAGCAAAAGAAAAGAATAAAAGATTAAAGTGCAAAGGTTAAAAAGTCCTTGCTAAACGGAAACCTA
>SDBV01007159.1_pt1 | contig 15296 bp, 14 predicted proteins | sample 2277081 | NCBI WGS metagenome assembly SDBV01 (sample SAMN10402039, study PRJNA504765) | marine sediment metagenome | isolation source: marine sediment core GS10_PC15, 223 cmbsf | place: Arctic Ocean: Southern Knipovich Ridge | collected 2010
GGTATCATTCTCAAAGGGATAGTGCCACTGGGCTACCGGCATCGCTCCTGAATCAAACCAGCAGTCAATTACCTCGGGAACCCGTCGCATCTTTGCCCCACACTGGGGGCAATCAAAGGTTAGTTCATCAACAAAGGGGCGGTGCAAATCTAAAGGTTCTTTTAGCCCAGTAAACCCAGCCTTATCTTCTAACTCCCCCACACCACCCACACAATCATATTTGCCACAAGACTCACAACGCCATATATTGAGGGGCGTTCCCCAGTAGCGCTCCCGAGAGAATGCCCAGTCAACATTATTCTCCAGCCAATCGCCAAAGCGACCATACTTGATATGCTCTGGATACCAGTTTATTTCCTTGTTACCAGCAATAAGAGATTCTTTAACCGCCGTCGTCCTGATATACCATGTCTCCTTGGCATAGTAAAGGAGAGGTGCCTCACAGCGCCAGCAGAAGGGATAAGTATGGCGAATCTTCTCACTGCGGAAAAGGAGCCCCCTTAACTTAAGGTCCTCTAAAATAAGCGGGTCAGCATCTTTAACAAACTTGCCAGAGAAAGGATAGTTGCCAGTAATAATACCCTGTAAATCTACTGGCTGGACAAAATCTAGGCAATAATCGGGATGCATTCCAACTTCAAAGTCAACCTCACCAAAGGCAGGGGCAATATGAACAATCCCCGTCCCGTCCTCCATCGACACAAAATCAGCAGCAATTACTTTATAGGTTAACTTTTCTCTAGCCTTCTGTAATATTAACCGCGGTGCTCCTAATACGTCAGCTTCATTAATGAACTCTAAACGCCTACGCTCCATATCAAACTGGTGAGGATTATAGAGCGACTCATAATTTACTCCAGTTACTGTAGCTAAATCGCTTCCCTCCAGCCTCTCCACTACCTTAGCATCGCCAAGCCCGGCTGGTTCAAGCAAGGCTGAAGCTAAAATTAGATACTCATCATTTTTTTTAACCACAACATACTCAGCGTCAGCAGCTACTGCTAAAGCGGTATTACCCAGTAGTGTCCATGGAGTAGTCGTCCAGGCAAGTAAATAGGTTGGCTTATCTCGCGAAAGTTCATAAAGCTTCTTCTGTCCAGCAGATTCAGATACCGGTGATGATAAAACCCTGAACTTTATGTAAACTGAAGGGTCTTCAACATCATCCTGATAACCCAGGGCTACCTCATGGGAACTGAGTGAGGTGCCACAGCGGGGGCAGTGAGGAGTAACCCGGTAGCCCTGATACACCAGTCCCTTATCCCACATCTCCTTTATTGCCCACCAGACTGTTTCAATATAGCTATTATCCATAGTGATATAAGGATGCTTTAAATCAACCCAGAAAGCGATGCGTTCGGTCATCGCCTCCCATTCCTTAAGGTAGCTAAAGACACTCTCCCGGCAGCGGGCATTAAATCGGTCAATTCCATATTCCTCAATCTGCGCCTTGCCGGAAAAGCCAAGCTTCCTTTCCACCTCTAACTCCACCGGCAATCCATGTGTATCCCAACCGGCAATGCGCGGGGTGTAATAACCCTTCATTGCCTTATAGCGCGGTATAATGTCCTTGAAGACACGAGCCAGCACATGATGTATACCCGGGCTGCCGTTAGCCGTCGGTGGTCCCTCATATAACACGAAACGCGGGCCACCTTGGCGAGCTTCTACACTCCGCTCAAAGACATTATTGTCTTTCCACAAACCAAGTATATTCTCCTCAAGCCGTGGAAAATTCACTTTACTGCTTACCGGCTGGAACATAACAAAAAAACCTTTCTATATAAAAACCCCGTCCCTAAGGGACGGGGTTTATCATACCCGCGGTACCACCCTATTTCCCCCACCACAGGCGGGGGCACTCTTTAAAGGCACAGCTATATATACCCTCGTCTATGATAACGGCCGACGACACCGACCAAGTCTACTGAGTAGCACAAATGCCACTGTTCAGTTGGTGGCTCAGGAGGGATTTTCAGAGAGGGGACACATCTGCTTCCACCATACCAGATTCGCTAGGTGTCCGTAATCTCCCCTACTCGTCTCCGTCACTGCCTTTTCAGCTAGAGGTTATCACACTCCAAACAATAAATCAAATTGGGATAGGACTAACGAATCTTACTCCACTGTATCTTTCAGCTCGTCAACAATGGCAAACTCCCCTATAACTAGCCTTCCATATCTCTTACCTTATTCAGCCTTCGCTGGTATCTCCCACCCTCAAACTCGATGGTAAGAAAGGTATTGATGATTTCGGGCAGTGTATCTTGTGTCTGCCCCACCCCCATACAGAGGATATTAGCGTCATTGTGCTGACGAGCTCGGCGGGCGCAAAAAGCATCATGGCACAGAGCAGCTCTTATTCCCTTAACCTTATTAGCAGCAATGCTCATACCGATGCCAGTGTCGCATATCAAAATACCATATTCAAAATCACCACTAGCCACCACTTCAGCTACCTGTTTAGCAACATCAGGGTAGTCCACTGAATCAGTAGTATAACAGCCAAAATCCTCATAGCTATGCCCGGATTCACTAATTAGCTTCATAATAAATTGCTTGAGATTTAACCCTCTATGGTCGCAGCCGATAGCAACAGGCATTACTTAGCTTCCCGCCTTAAACACAATGCTCCCGCACACTTGCTTGAGTTCCTCCCTTGATATAGCGCCTTCCCGCAAAACTACCGGCACCTCCCCAGTCACATCAACTATAGTAGATTCTCTACCACCCAAGCACCGGCCACCATCAATAATTAAATCTATCCTGTCGCCAAACCGAGAGTAGACCTCATCAGCAGTCAATGCACTCGGCTTACCACTCAAATTAGCACTTGTGCCCACAATAGGAGTTCCCAGACCCTCAGCAAGAGCAACCGGAACCGGATGAGCCGGGATACGAACGGCTACGGTCATACCTCCCGCAGTAATGATATCAAGGACTGAATTAGCCTTATGTAAAACAATGGTCAAGGCGCCAGGTAAGAAGTTATCGGCTAAAAGTAGAGCAACCTTTGGCACCGGGTAAGCAACCTCCCTTATTTGTGAGGTATGAGCCAGAAGCAAAGGGAGTGCCATATTCCTTGGTCGTCCCTTTACTTCATAAATTCGCTTCACTGCCTGATGCAGTTTAGCCCCAGCACCTAGCCCATAGACCGTATCAGTAGGAAAGGCAACTATTCCTCCCTGTTTAAGAATAGAAATGCCCTGCTCAACCTGCTGCTGAATATCTTGAGGAGTCTTAGCAATCATTCTCCCTGATATCTACTATGAATGATTTCTCTCTTGACGATAGTATACCATAGTGGTAACCTTTGATAAATGAATATAGCTAAGGGCGAGTCAAAACAAGCCTCAAATGATAGTCGCCGAGTAGCTACCAGTGGCGATATCGAGGTCTCCACCTATTTGGAAATTGCCAGGGAGATACACGGCGAGCAGCCTACTGCAGCTAAGGAAGCGGTATCTGGTGCTGAGCGAGAGGCTATAATTGTCATTGATTTTGGCTCACAATATAGCATGCTAATTGCCCGACGAGTACGCGAGTGCCAGGTATATTGTGAGTTACTGCCTCATGATACCCCCTGGGAAAAGATAGCTCCATTGAATCCCAAAGGATTTATCTTCTCCGGAGGACCAGCCAGCGTCTACGAACCCGGTGCGCCTCTGGCTCCGTCTTATATTTATGAGAGCCATTTACCAATATTAGGCATCTGCTACGGGATGCAGGTTCTTACCAAGCAGCTGGGGGGACAGGTTATGCCAGGAACAAAGCGTGAGTATGGTCATGCTATCCTTCACTTGAGTGATGCCGATTCGCCTTTATTTGCTGATTTACCCACCTCCTCCCCGGTATGGATGAGCCACGGTGACAAGATTGAACAAATACCACCTGGTTTCACTTCCTTAGCCTATACGGAAAATTCACCCTTTGCTGTCATGGGCAATGGAGAGAAAATATTCGGTCTCCAGTTCCACCCTGAAGTTGCCCATACCCCTGAGGGAAAAACTATCCTGAGAAATTTCGTCTACCGAGTATGTGGCTGCCAGGGAAACTGGACAATGGGCAACTTCATCAATGAGAGTATAGCCAGAATCAAAGAGCAGGTTAGCAAGGACAAAGTCATCAGTGCTCTCTCCGGAGGGGTTGATTCGTCAGTAGTCTCCACCCTCATCCACCAGGCTATCGGTGACCAGCTTACCTGCATCTTTGTTAATAATGGGCTACTGCGTCGTGAAGAGGTAGAAAGAACCTTTAATACCTTCCGACTTAATCTAGGCATGAATATTATCTATGTTGACGCCAGCGAAAGATTCCTCCACTGCCTAAAAGGGGTAGTAGACCCAGAGGTGAAACGCAAAGTTATCGGCGAGGAATTTATTAAGGTATTTGAGGAGGAAGCCAACAAAGTGGGCAAGGTTGATTTCCTTGCCCAGGGAACCCTCTACCCTGATGTCATTGAAAGCATCTCCTCGGTAACCAGTGCCTCAGCCAAGATAAAAACCCACCACAATGTTGGTGGCTTGCCCGCTAAGATGACGCTCAACTTGCTTGAGCCGCTGCGCTATTTGTTTAAGGATGAGGTGCGCCAGGTAGGACTAGAGCTGGGTCTCCCGGAAGAGATGGTATGGCGACAGCCCTTCCCCGGCCCAGGTCTGGCTATTCGCATCATTGGTGAAGTAACCAGAGAAAAACTTGAAATGTTGCGAGCGGCTGACTGGATTGTGATGAACGAGATTAAAAAGGCAAAGCTATACCGCCAGCTATGGCAGAGCTTCGCCGTACTCACCGATGTCAAGAGTGTGGGGGTAATGGGGGACTATAGAACCTATGGCTATCTGGTTGCTATCCGTGCCGTAACCAGTGAGGACGCCATGACTGCTGACTGGGCACGCCTCCCCTATGACCTGCTGGCTCGAATTTCCAATCGCATTGTTAACGAAGTCCCCGGCGTAAACCGCGTCGTCTATGATATAACCTCCAAACCCCCCTCAACCATAGAGTGGGAGTAAGGGAGTAATAGTAATGCTGGCTAATAAGATTTTAAAAATTCTTAACACCCCCATTACATTTCTTCTATTAATTCCAGAAATAATCACGACATTTATTCTGGGGCTCATTATTGCTATACCACCAATCGGATTTATTTACAGCATAATTATGACTATAATTTGGCTCCCTTTTTATGGTTTTATGTTTGGCACTAGCTGGCTATATAAGAAAGTCCCAATCATAGGAATTCCTTTGTCATTAATAGGGGTGCCTATTGTTCTCGCAATTGATATGTTCCTACAGCTTATGCCTAATCCCGAAAGAGAAGATAAGTATAATAAAGCGACAATTTGCGAGTCCTTCCCATTCTGTATGCCGTCTCAGTTGTCAGGAAAGTTTATTGACGAATATACTAGCTTTGAAGACGTTGCGAGATTCGAAAGGTCTTCTCGTCAGTCTCATCCCGCAAAGAAGAGGAAAACTTAACAAAAGTCGATTTGAATTGGTTGTCGGCGAGGGAGCATATGTTAACATTTGGGCAAGAATATAAAAAGCGAGCATAAGTGAGGTTCAGAATCATGCAAAGGAGTAAAGAGGACATTATTAATCACTTCCAAGAATTCATTTTTGACTTCATTTACCATGATATTGAGCATTGTATTGAAGTTCGCGCTAATTATGCCGTTGCGCTAGCATTACTTTCCTATACGGAGTACATAGGTGGACTGATTAGCGGGTATCTAGGATTGAAGAATAAAAGTAAATCAAATTTTGAAGAAGCATTAAAGTATTTTCCCAAAGAATATAGCGACGTTAACATAACACTGAAAGTTGAATACCGGGATGAAAGGGGACAAATAAAGTCAGATACAGGAATCTACGGTTTATTTAGGTGCGGAATGGTTCATGAATACTTTATAAAGGGACTTGGGACAGTTATTAATAATCCAGACGGGCATGCCGAAGCACATCGCATAGGTGTAGAGGTCATGAAGGTTGAGATGTTATCCACAGGCGTAGAGGAGAAGCTTCTAGTTCTTCGCACTAATGAGTATTTTAGAGATTTCAAAGTAGCTGTTGAGAAAATCTACAAGAGGTTGATTTTAAATTCCGACCCTAAGCTATTGAAAGGATTTAACAAGAGTCTGGACAGGATTGATGCACGGAGAATCTTATAGCTCTGCAGTAGAAGATTATTCAATGACGGAAGCTTGAAGGGGCTTCGCCCCTTCAGGTCATTGCGAGGAGCGTAGCGACGAAGCAATCACAAAAGGAGATTGCTTCGCTTTGCTCGCAATGACAGGGGAAATGTTTGATAAGTTGCGTTGATGGGGTGAGGTAGATAAGAACTATATTGGGAGGTAAACTCTGAAGATATTAGTTGTTGGGGGTGGGGCCAGGGAGCATACTTTGGTCTGGAAGCTAGCCCAGAGCCCTAAAGTTAAGGAAATCTATGTCGCTCCGGGCAATGCCGGCACGGCTAAACTAGCCCATAACCTGGATATTAGCCCTACTGACATAGAGGCAATTCTTAAAATACCTCGGGAAAAGGGAATCGAGCTTACAATTATCGGACCAGAGGCACCTCTGGCTAAAGGCATTGCTGACCAATTCCTGATTAGGGGTATGCTCGTTTTTGGCCCGACTAAGGCAGCGACCCAGATAGAATCGAGCAAGGTATTTGCCAAGGAGCTGATGCAAAAGTATAATATCCCTTGTGCCCAAAGCACCAGCTTTTCCTCATATGCTGAGGCAAAGGAGTATATCCAGCAACAGACGCCGCCCATTGTAATTAAAGCCGACGGGCTGGCTGCCGGCAAGGGGGTAACCGTAGCCAATTCAACACCAGAGGCGTTAGATACTCTCTACAACCTCATGGAGGCCAAAGCACTTGGTGCCGCTGCTGACAAGGTAGTTATTGAAGAATATCTATCGGGAAAGGAGATGAGCGCCTTCGCGTTCACTGATGCCCATGCTGTGGTTCCGATGGTACCTGCCTGTGATTATAAGAGAATATATGATGGAGACCAGGGTCCTAATACCGGGGGTATGGGAAGCTATAGCCCGCCGCACTTTTTCAACACAGAACTGGATAAAAAGGTAAACGAGACCATCCTTGAACCAGCAGTAAAGGCAATGCATGATGAAGGAAAGGCTTACCGAGGTGTTCTTTACGGTGGGTTAATGATTACCAATGACGGACCAAAGGTGATAGAATTTAATGCCCGGTTTGGTGACCCGGAGACACAGGTTACCCTCCCTCGGCTCAAAACAGACCTGGTGGATATTATCCTCGCTGTGGTAAATCGCAATCTTGACCAGATAAATGTAGAATGGAGTGAAGATGCCTGTGTGGGGGTAGTAATGGCATCAGCCGGATACCCCGGTAGTTACCAAACGGGCTTCGCCATTACCGGGCTGGATGAGTTAGATAAAGACATTCTGGTATTTCACGCCGGCACCAAGATAGACTCAGAGACGGGACAAGTATTGACCAATGGAGGACGGGTGCTTACTGTAGTCGCTACCGGTAAGACCCTCGCCGAGGCAAGACAAAAAGTCTATAACAATATTTCACGAATTCACTTTGAGGGCTGCCACTACCGCAAAGATATTGCTCTGGTAAAGGAAGGTTAATATGTCATTAGTAGCTGTAGTCATGGGTTCTAAATCAGATACTGAAGCGCTCAAGCCAGCACTGGATGCTTTAGACGGACTTGGTATTAGCTATGAGGTCTCGGTGATATCAGCCCACCGTAATCCGGAAAAGGCCCGGGAATATGGATTAGCGGCACGGGGTCGGGGAATTGAGGTCATAATCGCTGCAGCCGGGGGAGCTGCCCATCTGCCCGGGGTTCTAGCTAGCTGGACCACTGTGCCTGTCATCGGCGTGCCACTGGCTACCAGCGAACTAAAGGGTATTGATGCCCTCTACTCTATAGTGCAGATGCCCGCAGGGATACCAGTAGCCAGTGTGGCTATTGGGACAGCTGGGGCGAAGAATGCTGCCTACCTGGCTGCCGAAATTTTAGGCCTGAAATATGATGAAATACGAAAAGCCTATGAGAAATATAGAAGTGGTTTACAGGAAGTTAACAAATGATTGAGCGATATTCTAGACCCCAAATGAAAAGAATTTGGTCAGACGAGAACAAGTTCAATAAGTGGCTTGAGGTAGAAATTGCTGTTTGTGACGCATGGGCTGAGTTAGGTGCTATCCCCAGAGAAGCCATGCCTAAGATAAAGCTAGCCCGATGCAATCTTAAACGCATGGAGGAGATTCTCAAAGAAACTCATCACGATATGACCGCCTTCCTTGGTTCAGTGTCAGAAAGTCTGGGTGATGAATCGCGCTTTATCCATCTTGGTCTTACCTCTTCCGATGTCATAGATACTGCCCTCAGCTTGCAGCTCGTTGAAGCCGCCGAGCTACTATCACAAGATATAAAGGAACTCATCTCAGTATTGGCACAAAAGGCAATAAAACATAAATATACAGCGATGATTGGCCGCACTCATGGCGTTCATGCCGAACCAACTTCCTTTGGTTTGAGGCTAGCACTATGGACTGAGGAGATGAGACGCAATCTACAGCGGCTCACTGAAGCTAAAAGAGCAATCGCGGTAGGTAAGATTTCAGGGGCAGTAGGTACCTATGCCACTGTATCTCCTGAGATTGAAGAAAAAACCTGCACCAAGTTGGGACTTGCCCCAGCCCCGGTATCAAGCCAGATTTTACAACGTGACCGCCATGCTCAATTTGTTACCACTCTAGCTATAATCTCCAGCTCACTGGAGAAATTTGCCACTGAGATTAGGGCACTGCAAAAAACAGAGACGCACGAGGTGGAAGAACCATTTAGTGCCGGACAGACCGGCTCGTCAGCCATGCCCCACAAACGGAATCCAGAGCTTTGTGAACGAATATGTGGTCTAGCCCGACTGGTACGAGGCTATGCCCTCACTTCAATGGAAAATATCGCCCTGTGGCATGAGCGGGACATCAGTCACTCCTCTACCGAGCGCATTATCCTGCCCGACTCCTGCCTGATACTAGATTACTCCATCGCCCTTTTCACCTCAATAATGAGGGGCTTGCAAATTTATCCGCAAAAGATGAAACAGAATATAGAGCTTACCAAAGGCTTAATCTTCTCCCAGCGAGTAATGCTAGCTCTCATCGACAAAGGGTTAAGTCGGCAAAAAGCCTACGAACTAGTGCAGCGAAATGCCATGAAGGCATGGAAGGGGAATAAAAAATTCCTTAGCCTGCTGAAGTCTGACCCCGAGGTTACTGCCATCCTGCCACAGTCGGAGCTTGAGCCACTTTTTGACTATCAATATTATTTGCGTCACATAAATGAGATTTTTGAACGACTGGGTTTAACCGAAGCACAATGGAAAGGCAGTATAGCTGAGCCTACAGAGCTAGCGCCTAGAGCAATATAGTGGAGCGAAATATCCTATGAGTATTAATTCAGTCCTGCTAAATACAAACCTGCCACTGCCTTTATTTTTCCGGGGTAAGGTGCGGGACACCTACAACCTGGATAACCTGCTGCTGATTATAGCGACTGACCGAATCTCAGCCTTTGATGTTGTTCTACCCTGCGGTATTCCTGATAAGGGACTAGTGCTTAATCAGCTCTCTGTCTTCTGGTTTAATGAGACCAAGAGTCTAGTGCCCAACCATTTAATAGAAGCAGTCGATGAGGTTCATTGCCTTGACGCCTATTTTCCCACCGAAAGCCACTTCCCCTACCCTTCTTACCTAGTTGGACGGTCTATGGTTGTTAAGAAGGTAAAGCGTCTGCCGATTGAATGTGTGGTCCGTGGCTACCTTGCCGGCTCAGCCTGGGCAGAATATCAACAATATGGCACTGTCTCCGGAATAGCTTTACCCAAAGGCTTACAGCAAAATCAGGAATTGTCCCAGCCACTATTTACTCCCACTACCAAAGCTGAAACCGGACATGACCAACCACTCAGTATGGAAGAGACGAAGAGGCTAGTTGGTGAAACTCTGGCTGAAGAGATGAAGGACAAAAGCCTGGCCATTTATAGCTATGCCCAAGAATATGCTCAAGCCAGAGGTATTATCATTGCTGATACCAAGTTCGAGTTTGGCCTGGATGACGACCAACTTATCCTTATTGATGAGCTACTCACCCCGGACTCATCTCGCTTCTGGGATGCCAGCCAATATACAGTTGGGCAGTCCCAGCCCAGCTACGACAAGCAGCCGGTTCGAGACTGGCTGGTTCAATCAGGCTGGAACAAGGAACCACCCGCCCCCATGCTACCACAAGAGGTCATTGAAGCTACCACCAAGAGATACGAGCAGGCTTACGAGAGGTTAACCGGCAGAAGATTAATATATTAAGCAAGACTCACCCTGCTACCGGTAATATAAAGAATCCTTTTCCATACCAGAAGCGATAAGCTTGTCCTCTGCAAGGTAGAGCTTCCCGTCCTCAGTTGTCTGTATAATCTCAGCCTTCATCAGAGCGCTCAAGGCATACTTTTTATAGTCACGCCCTTTAAACATCCCCTCCATCATACTTCTGGGCCTGAGCCCCAGTTCGTCGATTGTCCTGCCATTCTTAGCGCCAATAGCATTATGCTCTCTCAAAATCCGTATCACCTGGCGAATAGCCCGCCTTAGGCGCCACTGGGGAATTATAAGCAGCGCCGCCAGCACCAGAACCGCGATCAGGACAATAAGAATTACGTTGCTCATATCAAACCCTACTCCTCTAGTAAACCCTTGGTGCTGGGAAGTTCGCCACCAATCCGCTCATCAATTCTGGTAGCCATATCTAAGGCTCTACCCAATGCTTTAAACAAGGCTTCAGCTTTGTGATGGTCATTGGTGCCGTAAATCACCCTGGCATGGAGGTTGAGCCTGGCCTCAACGGCAAAGGACTCAAGGAAGTGGCGGATAAGGTCGGTGGAGAATCCAGCCATATCGTTATCACTAAAAGGCAGCTCTAAAACCGTATATCCCCTACCGCCAATATCCACTACCACCATAGCCAAAGCATCATCCAGTGGCACGGTAGCATCAGCCATCCGAACAATGCCCCGCTTCTCCCCCAGGGCTTCACCGAAGGCTCTGCCTAAACAAATAGCAACATCTTCCACCAGGTGATGCGGGTCATCTCCTGAAGCTGAAATCGTTATGTCAAATACTCCGTGCTTAGCTAACTGAGCCAGCAGGTGGTCAAACATGTTAATTCCGGTATTCACCTCATACTGACCAATACCATCAATATTAAGCTCTACGCTAATATTGGTTTCTTTAGTCTCTCGTTTGACAATAGACAGTCTATTAGCCACTTACTCCCCTCCTAATTCCCGAAGTGCTTTAATTAAGGCATCAGTATGTTCCGGTTTGCCCACACTAATGCGAATGGAGTTTCGCAAAAGAGGTAAGTCAAAGTAGCGAACCAGTATGCCCTTATTCTGCAATCTTTGCTGTAATTCCTTTGACTCACCATTAAGGACTGAACAGAAAATAAAATTAGCTCGTGACGGGAAGGGTTTCAAGAATTTCAGCTTCCCTAATTCCTCAAATAGCCTTTCCCTTTCAGCAATTATAGCTCTGACTGTACTCATAAGATATGCGGTATCGGCTAGTGACTCCCGCACCGCCACTCTAGCTGCCACACTGACATTATAGGGAAGCTTAATTTTCAACAGGTAATCAGCGATTTTAGGAGGGAAAATACCATAGCCAATTCTCAGCCCAGCCAGCCCTGCCCACTTGCTAAAAGTACGTAGCACCATCAAATTCTCATAGTGGCTAACTAAAGGAGCTACTGTTTCCCCACAAAACTCATAGTATGCCTCATCAACCAATAGCAGCACCCCTGTATCCGCTAGCTCTAAGATGCCTGACTTTGGGGTAACAGTTCCGGTGGGGCTATTAGGGTTAGCCAGAAGTATGATTTTGGTTTGGTTATCTATAGCTGCTTTAACTGCATTTACATCGACGGCAAAATTTTTATCCCTGGGTATATTCACCAGCTCGCCCTTGTTTATTAGTGTTCTGAAGCGAAACATATCAAATGTGGGCACACAGTTTATTACCTTATCACCAGGCTCAATAAACAAGCCCAGAATATCATCTATAAGCTCGCCACTGCCGTTGGCCGCGACAATACACTTGGCATCAATCCCGGTATATTCCTGCAATTGCCGACGAAGCTCGGTCTGCCCGGCGTCAGGATAAATATGCAGATAACGGCATTCAGCTAATGCCTGCTGAACACGAGGAGAACAACCATAGGGATTCTCATTAGCATCCAGCTTGATAATACTCTCCACCGGCACCTCAATCGTCCCTCCTAAAGTCTCGAGAGACTTACTGGGAGTGTAATCACCGGAGGTAATCAGATGAGACCGGATTAATCTCTCTATCCCGGCAGAAGACTCAGAAAAAGCCATTAGTAGAGTACCTCTTTAACATAAGACCAACTAAGTACCTGCCCATTTTAACAGGAATTTATAGCTTATTTCAAAGAATTATTTATTACCTGCTGCCTGCCGCTTTTCCACCGCCCGAGCGTGAGCCTCAAAACCCTCAGCCCGGGCAATAATTGATGCCGCTCGACCTAGTCGTTTTAAACCAATCTCATCTATAGTAATCAAGTTTATCAACTTAATAAAATCACTTACATTAAGCGATGAGCAAAAACGGGCAGTACCCCCTGTCGGCAGAACATGGCTCGGTCCAGCCACATAATCGCCCAAGACCACAGATGAGTTCTCGCCAATAAATATGCAGCCGGCATTATAAACCTTGTTAATGTAGGAGGCGGCTTTATCTACCACCAGGCAAAGGTGTTCCGGAGCATAAAGGTTGGCTAATTCTACAGCCTCATCTACATCGGAAACCACTATTATCATCCCCCTATTTTCCAAAGATTCTGCGGCTATAGCTTGACGTTGCAAACCTTCTAGCTGTCGCTCCACTTCCCGGTTCACTCTATCGGCTAACTGCCGTGAAGTAGTTATCAATATAGCTGAAGCTAAAGGGTCATGTTCAGCCTGGGCTAAGAGGTCGGCAGCACAATACTGAGGATTAGCAGTGTCATCAGCTATAATTAACACCTCGCTTGGTCCCTGCAAACCATCAATATCAACCACCCCATATACCATTTTCTTAGCCATCACTACAAAGATATTACCCGGGCCGCAAATCTTGTCCACCTTGGGGATAGACTCAGTGCCAAAGGCTAAGGCGGCAATTGCCTGAGCACCGCCGACAGAAAAAATGCGGTCAACCTCAGCAATATCGGCAGCTACTAATGTAAGCGGAGGAACTTCCCCATTTAATCTTGGTGGGGTAACCAAAATAATCTCGTTGACGCCGGCGACCTTAGCCGGTATAGCTGTCATCAAAACTGTTGATGGATAAGAGGCAGTACCACCGGGAGCATAGACACCGACACGCTGTAACGGGCGTATTAACTGACCTGAGCCCAGCCTAGAGACCTCTCCGTAGATATTACGCTTCTGTGCACTGTGAAAAGAGCGTATTCGCCCTGCTGCCCATTTAAGCGCTGACACAATCTCAGCGTCCACTCCTTGGTAAGCAGCAGTTATCTGGCCACTAGTTACCTCCAGTGTGGTAAGCTCTATCTCATCAATCCTCGATGTATAATCGAAAAGCGCAGCATCCCCTCTATCACACACGTCATTAATAATTTGTCTCACCACTTGCTCTAGGTCAATATCGGCGCCAAATATCTCTCTTACCCTTTGCCTTAGCTCCGATGAAAACGAATAAATCTCCGCTAGGGGTTGCCTTGATAATGCTGATTTTGCCGGCTGAAAACCTTCAATGACTATCACTTTAGATGTCCTCCACCGCCGCTTGCAGGGTTTCAGTAATAGACTTTATCCTTTCATCCTTACTAGAACTGCAAGCACTGGTAGTATTACCAATCAGGCAAGCCGTTGATTCAAAAAGGGTATCAATAATCCTGAGGTTATGCCTGGCTAAGGTCTGCCCGGTCTCAGTATTCTCAATTAGCAAGTCGGCATCATCAGGCAAAAAGGCTTCACTGGCTCCCCAGGTAGGAACCACTCTATACAATCCGGGGTGATTATCCCTAGCATACTTATCGGCTATATTTACATACTCTGAAGCTACTCTAAATGACACTGAGCGTTCAGCATAAAGCTTTATCAGGCTATGGACATCATCCACAGATAAATCCTCACTCACTACAGCTACTATCCTTACCTTACCAAATTTGAGGTCTAGAAGCTCTGTCACCGGGCTGGATGGAAACCGATAAAGATGCTCCATAAGCCAGTCCCTCCCGGTGATAGCCAAATCAAAATTCCCATTAGCTACCTGTGATGGCATATCCTGAGGTCTGATTACCTTAACCGTGACTCCGTCTAAGTTAACGGTTGGCCGGCGATTTTCGGCTGCTGACGAGTAATCATCAATCTGAATACCAGCCTTATTCAATAGGCGAAGGGTGGGCAGTTGCTGATGTCCATCAGGTAAGGCCAAGCGAACTATATCCTCAGCCGCCTCCTCAGAGAGGTGCTGACCAGATTTTTGTGGCGTTAGCACAGTACCTACAGAAGAGGAACACTTCTCAACGGCACCCACCCCGTCATAAAGAGTAGTCAACACCTTACCCATATCTTTTATCTCCCAACTGCCCTTGTTAGCTATTAGAAAAGCGCTAAAATCCAGGACTTTACTTACCGGCAGCAGCCCGTAATTAAAAAGCTCCTCCTCTGTCCTTCCCGAGATTAGTGCCAATTCAGCGCTTTCTGGGGGGTAAACCTCAGCCGCTCCCCATACGGGAAAGATACTAAACCGTCTCAGCCGATTTCTTGCCGCAAAAGACTCGGCGAGGTTAGGATATTCACTGGCAATACGGACAATGCCTTGCTTTGCCTGCAATTCATCCAACGTAGCTGCCGCCTCAGACTTGCTGGCAGCCATATACAAGGCACCATCCCCATACCCCAGCTTTCTCACCTTCATCAAGGCACTACTCGGGTATTTAACTAAAAGCTCTTCAACCCAATCCAGGCCACAAATTCCTAAATCATAATTTCCTATTGCTACCTGAATAGGGATATCCTTCTCATGGAACACTTTGGCTAAAAGATTGGGAAATTTTCGGGATTTAAGGCGATAAAAACGCGCCCCCTCATGATAGCCACCGAGTTCCCAGCCGACTCTCTGGAGCAAAGTGGCTGTCCCATCTAAAAGACGCCCTTTAGGTAAGGCTATCTTTATCAGCACCTTCCTCCCCCAATAATGTCAA
>SDBV01007160.1_pt1 | contig 15296 bp, 9 predicted proteins | sample 2277081 | NCBI WGS metagenome assembly SDBV01 (sample SAMN10402039, study PRJNA504765) | marine sediment metagenome | isolation source: marine sediment core GS10_PC15, 223 cmbsf | place: Arctic Ocean: Southern Knipovich Ridge | collected 2010
TCGCCTTGATAATAGGCCAACTCATCCAGCCGGTCGGCGGCCACCACCCAGCCACGGCAGTTGGGGCTGCCGCAATTACAGGCAATGGCGTCTTTGGCGGGCCAGCCGTAATCTATGGTGAGTTCTTCGCCCGGCTGGATGTTGCGGATAACCTCGACCCACATCTCGCTGGGATCTTCGATGAAACTGGCCAATTCGCAGTTCGGCTCACAACTGTGGTTCATAAAACGGAACGGCTCGTTCGGTTCAAATGAGTTTTGCGTATCGAGTTCGATGCAATAGTCGGATTCGTAGTCGGCTCCCTCGATAATCGTGCCCGCAAGCTCCCCCACAACTTCGTGTATCTTCAACTCTCTGGTGGCAAAAACACCCTGCCCATTGGGCGAATCGCCCACGCGTATCAATTCTAAATCATTTCCCGTACTCAATCAAGACACTCCTATTGGGCGTTGCACTTCAGAAAGTGCAATAGTATAAAAGGCAGACAGTATGACCCGCCGATACAAATTAGTCAACCGGCCACGCCAAAGGGCGTTTACATAATTGCGAAAACAAGCTATCACATCTAAAATATATGCTATCATCGGCATTGTCCCGCAATCAATACACATAGAAATGGAGAACAAAATGACGGACCTGACCGACGCCGACCAGAACCCGGCCGCCGAGGCCCAAGCGGAACCCAAAGCCGGACCACGCTGGGGGCCGCTCAACTCGGTCGACCGCCGCGTGGCCGGCGTTTTGGCCGAAAAAGCAAAAACCACGCCCGACTCATACCCCCTTTCGCTCAACGCCGTTTGTAGCGGTTGCAACCAAAAGAGCAACCGCGCGCCGATCATGCAACTCCAGCCGGAGGACGTCGAGGAATCGCTCGACCGGCTCCGCGAAATGGGCGCGGTGGCCATAGTTCAGGGCTACGGTCGCGTCTCGAAGTACCGGCATTACCTCTACGATTGGCTGGGTGTAGACAAGTTTGAGATGGCGGTGATCACCGAACTGCTGCTCCGCGGCGAGCAAACCGAGGGCGAGTTGCGGGGCCGGGCGGCAAGAATGGAACCCATCGCCGGCCTCTCCGAACTGCGACCCATCCTCGCCTCCTTGAAGTCGAAGGGGCTCGCCATCTCCCTCACGCCCGAAGGACGAGGGCACACGCTTAGCCACGCTCTCTACCAGCCCCGCGAGTTGGAGCGGCTCAAAGAACGCTTAGGGACTAGTACAGCCCCGCCCGCCGGCACACCTGCCCCCACGACCCCAGCGAGCCATCCGCCCCCAGATACTCAACAACCGCCGCCGCAACCGCCGCGGGGACAAGCGCCGCCGCTAACGGTGGCGGCAGCGGCAGGCTCGATCGATAGCGACGTCGTCGAGGCACTTCGACGCGAGTTGGGCGAACTACGCGGCCAGGTTGCACAAATGCGCAGCGATCTGGACGACGTCAGCGCAGAGCTTCGCCAAACCGAATCGCAGTTGCAGGAACTAAAAGACGCACTCGGCGCTTAAACCGTAGGGTGCGTCCGCGACGCACCACTGAACTCCTGGTGCGTCGCGGACGCTCCCTAGAAATGTGACTTGCATGGAAATCCTCGTTATCAACGCCGGGTCCAGCAGCGTTAAGTTCGCTCTGTTCGACTTCGAGTCCCTTCGTCCCATCGCTCGGGGGATATTGGATTGGGCCGGCGACGCGCGACGGGCGACGCTTACGCTCTCGCCACGCAGTGGAAAAGAAATCCGTCGGCGGCTCGACGCGCCCGACTATCGCGCCGCTGTTGTCGAGGCCATGGAGGTGATTTCGGGGCTGGAGCTTGCCGGTGAAGGCTCCCAGCAGGGCGGCCGATCGCCGCAAATCCGCGTGGTCGGCCATCGGCTGATTCACGGCGGCGAAGCCATCCGCCGCCCGGTTCGCATCGACGAGGAGATGAAAAAAACCATCGCAGGCGTCGCGCATCTGGCGCCGTTGCACATTCCAGCCGGGCTACAGGCGATCCGCGCCGCCGAAGACGCCCTGCCCCAAGCAATGCAGGTGGGCCTCTTCGACACGGCGTTCTTCGGCAACATGCCCCCTTGTGCTTATCTCTACCCGGTGCCCTACGAGTGGTACGAGGATTGGGGCATCCGACGCTTCGGCTTCCACGGCACCAGCCACGCCTATTGCACGCTACGGGCGGCAGAAATGATGGGCCCCGACGGGCTCGAAGGTAACAACGAGCCCGTCGAAAAATTGATTATCTGCCACCTGGGCCAAGGCGCCTCGGCAACCGCCGTTCGCAACGGCACCGCCGTGACAAACAGCATGGGATTCACGCCCCTGGAAGGGCTGATGATGGGCACCCGCAGCGGCACCATCGACCCCGGGCTGCTGCTGTACGTACAGCGACAGCACGGTCTGTCCGTCGACCAACTCGACCATATCCTCCACAACAAATCCGGGCTGCTGGGCATTTCCGGCGTCTCCTCCGACTTCCGACAGGTCGAAGCCGCGGCGGCCCAGGGTCATCGCCGCGCGCGACTGGCTCTGGACGTCTATGCTTATCGCGTCCGGGCAATGGTGGGCGCGCTGGCCGTGGGCATCGCCGGCATCGACGTGCTGGTCTTCACCGGCGGCATCGGCGAAAACTCCGCCTGGCTCCGTCGCCAGGTTTGCGACGGGCTGGAATGCCTCGGGGTTCGGCTGGACGAGGGCCTCAACGAAAACCGTCGAGCCGACGCCGATATAGCCCAGCCCGAATCGCCCGCCCGAGTGCTCATCATCCACACCCGCGAAGATCTCATGATCGCCCGCGAAGCCCGTCGGCTGGCAATAGACGATGCAGTCCAGGGCATCTAGAAAACATGGCAGAGCCCGTGCTGACAAATTTGCCTCTTGATCGTCGGTAACCAATCATATTTTGTAGAATAGTAAGCATTGTCGGTGGGGGGTGGTTTCTGCCACGACACCGATGGCCTATACTTGCCACGGCGACAGTGGCGCAATCTGCGGCGCTATCCGTTCAGATTGCACTGCTAGGGGAACAGCTCCGCAGAAAAGGCGCGAATATCATGACTGCCGAACGGAAGCCACAGGGTGAGCCTGGAAAGATGCCCGAGTCCAACAAAATACACGTCAAGATGCCCGTGCCTTGGCGGATGTATCTGGCGATCATAATTCTTGGTCTGACCACGATTTCCATGGTCTCATACGGCTTCTACAAGGGCCAGACAATGGCCGCCACGTACGCGCCACTGGTAGACGCCGCGATGGAGATCAAGTTCGAGGCGACCACTTCTCACCTGTTGCTTGAAGAGATCCTCAACGAGGAACGCTTCGGCGATATCGATCCGGTCTGGCGGCACTTGGACCAGGCCGATTGGTACGCCCAGGCCATGCTTGAAGGCGGACGCAGCGCGGAAGGGATCTTTGTGCCTCTTAAAGACGCCCACTTACGCGCCGAGATCCGTAAAGTAAGGAAACAACTGCTAAAACTACGAAAGGCAACCCAACAGAGGCTGGACGCCGGAAAGAGGGGCGGTATTAAAAGTGAAGTCGACTGGCTGTACAACGCGGCATTTGCCGATCTCATCAAACAGGCCGACGATGTGGAAACGCAACTTCAAATATTGCTCACCAGCGATCTGCGCCGCTTTCGTCGGATGCAATGGGCGCTGATTGTGATTTGTTTCCTGCTTTGGCTTACGATCGGGCTGATCCTGCACCGCTTTGTGCGTCGCCAGTCGGTCTTGCTGCGGGCAAGCAACGAAGCCAACGAATCACTTGTGGTGGAAATTGCCCTGCGCGAGCGGACCGAAGAGGAACTGCGGGCAAGCAAAGCCATCCTCCAGGCCGCCATGGACAACTGCCAGGCGGGCATTGCCATCGCCGACGCGCCCGACGGAAAACTCCGCTACGTCAACAAGGCGGGGCTTATGATTCCGGAAAAGTCTCGCGAGGAAGTTGTTGAAAACGTGGACCTTGAGCATTACGCAGCCATCTGGCAGTTATTCGATTTAGACGGAAAACCATTGGCTGAAGACGAGGTCCCTTTGACGCGATCCATCAAATACGGCGAAACTTGCACGAAGGAAATCATCGTCCGCAGATCGCCGAACGACGACCGCATCGTGTGGGCGAATTCCGCCCCTGTTTTCGACGACCAGGGTAAGATGACCGCGGGCATCGCCGTGTTCCTGGACATTACCGATCAGCGACGGGCCGAGTTGACGCTGCAAAAAACCCAGACGGAACTCATCGCCCGAGAACGACGCGAGAGAGAACTGGTCGAGACCGAGCTTGCCAAAACCCGCAAGGAACTCGTCAGCGCCACCCGTCTGGCCACCCTGGGTCAACTGACCGCAACGGTCAGCCACGAACTTCGCAACCCCCTGGGAAGTATCCGCACGGCCGTTTTCTCGGTGGCCGAGGAAGTCCGCGGCCATGCACCGCTGGTAGACCGGGCATTGGCCCGCGCCGAACGCAACATCATCCGCTGCGACCAGATTATCGAAGAACTGCTGGATTATACCCGCACAAAAAAACCGGAACCGAAACTGACTGATATCGATCCTTGGCTGGGCAAAGTCCTCGACGAACAGAACATACCGGAACACATCGAGCTTATCCGAAATTTCAATGCCGGCGTCGAAATCAACGTCGACAGAGAACAACTACGCCGTTGTCTAATCAACCTGCTCACAAACGCATTCCAAGCCATGCTAGAACCCCAAGCCAGCCAAGCGCGATTGACCGTCGAGACGCTGCGGGAAGAAGGTCGGCTGGCGATCCACGTGCGCGACACGGGTCGCGGAATATCAGCCGATAAGATGGAAAGAATCTTCGAACCGCTATACACGACCAAGGGCTTCGGCATTGGTCTGGGCCTGCCCGTTGTCGAACAACTCATGAAGCAACTCGACGGCGGTGTCACAATCAAAAGCAGGCTCGATCAGGGCACCACGGCCAGCCTGTGGTTGCCCCTGGATCCGCAAAAAGATCAGCAAGAGAAAGATGAATCATGACGGCGACCCATATCCCCAACTCCACTTCGACCGATGGCAAACTGCGCGTACTCATCGTCGACGACGACCGCGATCAGGCCGAGGGACTGGCCGATCTGCTCGAACCGCGCGGGCACCAAATTGCCGTTGCCCACACCATCGAGGAAACCCGTCGGCGACTGGCCGAATTCGACGCCCAAGTGGCGGTGATCGACCTGCGCCTGGGCAGCGAAAGCGGCATCGACCTGGTGCGGGAGCTTAAAGATTCCCACCCCCAGTTGAAGTGCATGTTGCTTACGGCGTATGCCGACCTGGACAGCACCATCGAAGCTGTCAAGGAGGGCGTTTTCGACTTCCTCCGCAAGCCGCTCAGCCCGGCGTCTTTGTTCCTTTCGCTGGATCGCTGCGCGCAGCAGATCCGACTGGAACGGGAGAAGACCCATGCCGAGCAGCAGTTGAAGCTCAACGAGGCCCGCCTGGGAGCATTGGTGGCACTGGGCCAGATGGCCAGAGAACCAATCAAAAATATCACGGATTACGCCCTTGAAGAAGCGATCCAGTTGACGAGCAGCCGGCTCGGCTACTTGGCGTTCACGGAAGACGGCGAAACCATCCTCTCCATGTACAGTTGGTCGAAGGCGGCAATGGAGCAATGCCATTTAGCCGACGAACCCTTGATCTATCCGGTTGAAACAACGGGTCTGTGGGGCGAAGCAATTCGCCAGCGCAAACCGATCATAACCAATGACTATGCCGCGACGAACCCGCTGAAAAAAGGATATCCCCAAGGCCACGTCAACATCACACGCCACATGAACGTCCCCGTGTTCGACGGCGACAAGATTGTGGCGGTGGCCGGCGTGGGAAACAAGGACAGCGACTACGATCAATCGGATGTGCGACAATTGATCATGCTCATGGAGGGAATGTGGAGCTTGCTGCAGCGTAAGCAAGTCGAGGAGCAATTGCAACACGAGAGGGACTTCTCCGCACAGATTATCAACAGCTTGCCCGGCCTCTTCTATGTGTTCGATGAGCAGCGGTTCGTTAAATGGAACCCGCAATGGGAAAAAATCACCGGATACACCTCCCAGGAACTCGGCAAGCTATACAGTCCGGATTTCTTCGAAGGGGACGACAAAAAACTGATCGAGGAGCGCATGGGGGAGGTTTTCCGCGAAGGCGCCTCGGTTGCGGAAGTGGAAATCGTGACAAAGGACGGCAGCAAGATACCCTACTTCTTCACCGGAGCCCGCTGCATATTCGAAGGAGTCCCCCATCTCGTCGGTCTGGGTATCGATATCACCCAGCGAAAGCGGATCGAGGCCGAACGCGAGCAACTGATTGCCAAGCTCGAGGCCCAGAATGCCGAACTGGAACGGTTCACCTACACCGTCTCACACGACCTCAAAAGCCCACTGATCACCATCAAGGGATTTGTCGGCATGATGCATCAGGATTTGGTCAGGGATGACTCCGTGGCAGTCAACAACGACCTGGCACGCATCGCCAACGCGGCCGACAAAATGGACGAACTGCTCAAGGATCTATTGGAACTGTCGCGAATCGGCCGACTGGTCAACCCCTCGGAGGAAATTCCATTGGAAGAATTAACCAACGAGGCCTTGGAACTCGCCCACGGACAGATCGCCAAACGGGGAGTGGAAGTCGAAATCTCGCCAAACTTGCCCGCCATCTACGGCGACCGCCGGCGACTGCTCGAGGTCCTGCAAAACCTGATCGACAACGCGGTCAAGTACATGGGCGACCAACCCCGCCCGCGCGTCGAAATCGGCTGCCGCCGGGACGGCAACGAAACTGTCTGCTACGTTCGCGACAACGGAATGGGAATCGAGCCCGGCTACCAGGATAAAGTATTCGGCCTTTTCGAACAGCTCGACCAGCATGTGGAAGGCTCCGGCATCGGCCTGGCATTAGTCAAACGGATAATCGAGATACACGGCGGACGTATTTGGGTGGAATCGCAAGGCATCGGCCACGGCTCGACCTTCTGTTTCACAGTCGCACAAAAAACCGAGTCCCATTAACAAGTTGCCGACTCTAATCCTCGGTGTGCAGCCCGCATTCGGTTTTCCGGCTGCCGCTCCAACGCCCGGCGCGCTCGTCCTCGCCCTGGGCCACGGCCCGGGTGCAAGGCCGACAGCCCACACTGGGGTAGCCTTGGTCGTGCAAGGGGTTGTAGGGAACCTTATCGTCCACTATCCGCTTCCACACCTGCTCCTTGGTCCAGTTGGCCAAGGGGCTGATTTTCACCAACTTGAATTTCTTGTCCCAACCGACGATGGGGGTATTGGCGCGGTGCGGGCTTTGGTCTCTGCGAATACCGCTCATCCAAGCGCTGTAATCGGCCGCCACACGATGCAAAACCTTCAGCTTCCGCTCGCGGCAACAAAGGCCCGAATCTATCTGGTGCAACGGACCCTCGTGCAACCGCTCGAACTCACGGACCGTCAACTCGTGTCGCTGGTAGTCCACCAGAATCCCGTATTTTTCGGCAATCCGCTCGCGGGTCCGCAGCGTCTCCTCGAACTGATAACCCGTATCCAGATTGAACACATACATCCCTGGAGCGATCTTGGCGATCATCGACAGGATCAGGCAGCCCTCGGGCCCAAAGGCGGTGGCCATGGTCAGCTTGTCCGAAAACTGCTCCACTGCCCAAGCGATGATCTCCTCCGGCTGGGCATCCTCCAAGACCCGGCTGTGGCGAGCTATCTCGTCAAGTTGCTCCTCGTCGGGTGGCTCGTGCTTCGATATATCTCTTAATTTCCACATTTCGATTGCCATCGCCTTATCCTCAAATATAGTACATCATCCGTTCTTCACCCTGAACGTCTTCCAACAAGTCGGCGAAAGATATTTCGGCCAGCAACTCCTCTTCAACCGCGTTGATCCGCTGCCACGTTCGCGACAAAACCCGGACGGTTTCGGAATCGTTTTCCAAACTACTGCTTGGCGATGCGCCGTCCGTGGCGGCAATCACCTGGGCCAGCGAAACGTTTTCCGGCAGCCCCGCCAGGCTGTATCCGCCGCTGGGGCCGCGCCTGCTCGTGATCAGCCCGCCACGCTTCAACTGCAAGAGAATCTGCACCAGAAACTGCGAGGGAATACGGTGTTTCTCCGAAATCTCGCGGATGCTTACAGGGCGGTCCGAGCCATGACGGGCGGCCAATTCCATTACGGCGATACAAGCGTAATTGATTTTTGCGGTGATGTGCATTGTCCCTTGCCTTGGTTTCTATGGCAAAAGTCGCCGAGGCTCTCACCCGCTCGGCGCTCTCGTTGAAAGGATGTAAAAATCGGCATAAGTGTCGGCACGAGATCTTCCAGCGGAACCTTGTGCCGCCAAAGGAATCCCAGACGGTCGCCCCACAGACGCCCGCCCAGATGTATATCATATTTGCCGAAAGTACGGCCCACCAGACCGATATCGGCGTTGTACGGACGGGCGCATCCGTTGGGACACCCCGTCATCCGCACCGTGAACACCTCGTCGTCGAGCCCCAACTTCGAAAGATGCTTCTCCAGCGAAGCGATAATCCCGGGCAAGGCCCGCTCGCTCTCGGTGGCCGCCAGCGGACAAGTCGGCAAAGCCACGCAGGCCATGGCCCAACGCCGCACGTTGGAAGTCATGCTCTCCGGCAGCACACCGTGACGCCCCAGGGTGTCGTCCACGGCCCGGCGATCTTGCCGGTCTATGCCCGTAAGCAAGACGCTCAACTGTGGTGTAAGGCAAACGCCCGGCGCAAAAGTTTCACAAATCTCTCTTAAGGCCGATTTCCAAAACGGACCGCCATGGTCGGCCACACGCCCGTTTTCGATAAATAGACCGCGATACCAAAGCCCCTTGCCCTGTTCGTGCCAGCCGAGGTGGTCCTCGACTTTCACTGCCTGAACCTCTCTGGGCTCGGCCAGAGCACGGCCGTAGCGCCGCTCCAATTCGGCCTTGAACTTATCCAATCCCCAATCGGCGATCAAATACTTCAACCTGGCTCGCTTGCGGTCGGCACGGTTGCCATGGTCTCGAAACAACTCGACAACGGCCAAGGCCACGTCGATAACGTCTTCGGGCATCACAAAAGCCAATTCCTCGGCCAAGGCGGCAAAAGTATCCGGCCTGCTTGGCGTAACTCCCAACCCGCCACCGACCAAAAGATTGTAGCCCACGATACGCCTGGCGCCACCGTTCGAATTATCCCCGGGCGACGGCTCACAAACTGCAATTAGCCCCAGGTCGTTGGTATAAACGTCGACGCAGTTGTCCTCGGGCAAGGCGATTCCGATCTTGAATTTCCGCGGAAGGTATGATTCGCCATAAAGCGGTTCGCCCTCTCGGCCGCCGGCAGCCTTTTTCAACAGTCCCGACTCGTCGAGCCAAATATCGCCGTATGCCGTGCAGCGCGGCAGCAAAACCGTGGAAAGCCGAACCGCCAACTCCTGCATTTGCTCCCGAACCGCCGATCGTTCATCCGGCGCCGGGCAACACGTGACATTTCGCTCAAGATCGCCACAAGCTCCCAAGGTGGTTAGACCCAACTCGTTGATGCGGCGAAGAACCTGCCTCAGATTGGCTTTGGCAACGCCGTAGATCTGAATATCCTGCCGCAATGTCAACCGCAAGGTCCCGTCGCCATATTCATCGCAAAGGTCCAGATGCCCCAAAAACTGGCTGCTGGTAAGCTTTCCGCCGGTCACCTTCGTGCGGACCAGCATCGAATATCTTTTGGTCGCCTCATCCTTACCACTCTGAAGGGGTGCTCGCTGCCTACGCTCACGCTGTTGGTACGTACCATGATGCTTGAGCAATTGGGCGGTATCATTACTAAATCGGTCGCCACCATCCACCAACTCTTCCGCAATACGACCACGCAAAAGGTCGCTGCCCGTCTTGATATCCTCAATTGCACTTAGCTGTTTCATCTCTAAGTCCTTCCTATGTAAGCGGATACGCCACTTCTAACCAACAACGAAAAAGACGGGCCAACATATACCTGATTTATCATGGTAGTTTTATCATGTACAATTCTATATCGCAGTATCCGCCCTGTCAATCCATCCAAAGCGGATTATTGACAGTTTTGCCTATTTTTTCCCGGCCCGCACCGCAATTTGACTTGACCGAACCTTTAAGATTGACAAAGCGGTTACAAACCCATCCCCAAAAAGCCGCCCTGGTCGTCGCTCTGCTGCTCCAACTTTTCAAGTCGCTCGATAGTCTTACGCAAATCACCCGAGCGGATATAGCGGTCGAACTCGACGACGACTGCCTGGCGGATGGTTTCCACAAACCAGAGGACAATCGGCTCGTTTATCCAATCGCAGGTGTCCCGCTGCAAAACGGCATTCAGGTCGCAGAGCAGCGTTTTGCGATCTTCCCCGTCGGTCAAAGCCGTGCCTTCGAAACTGAATTCGAGCATGCCCACCTTTTCGCTGTTGCTCAAGCGAAAGACGCACTTGGCGTTGTGCAAATAATAGGCGTTATGTACGCCGTGCTTTTCGATCGCCGCGCGGATGCGGCCGATCTTGTCCTCCATTTCGTCCGGTGCGTCGAGCGGCACATCGAACCGCGTTATCGATCGTAGCGGCAGACAATCGAAGGAGATCTCAACAGCTTGCTTCTCAACGGGCTGGCTCATTATTCTTCCTTTGCAAAAGAGGTTATGGTTTGTCCGATAAGATATAGACTTTAGTGGACGTCTTGATGGCAGTGGTGTTCATTTCCCGCCTCATCGAAAATCCGATCGAACCGCCGCCGCGTCTCTTCCCTATACCGCCGGCAATCGGCCAGCAGCGTTTCGACGTCGGGGCTGCGCATGAGGTGTGCCAACTTGGCGAGACTGGTTGGACTCTCGGGCAAATGGTCGCGGGCCGTCGTACTGATCAGCCTCAGGCGGCTTTGCAGCGTGCGCAAGAAGCGATAGGCATCGATAAAGAAACTTGCGTCGTGGGGCGAGAGCAGTTCGGCTTTGGCCAGCGCTTCCAGGCCTTCCACGGTGTTGGGTGTGCGGATTTTCGAGTTTCTTCGCGCCTGTGCCAGTTGCTTCATCTGTACGAGAAACTCGATGTCTACGATACCGCCGGGCCCGCGTTTAATGCTGGCCGGCTGGGCCGCCTTTTCCAGCCGCCCGCGCATGCTTCTAATCTCGTCGGCGTCGCTACGACTCCAAGGATGATCGAAAGCGGCCTTGGCGATAAGCCGCGTGGTGGCTTTGGCCATGGCCGGCGTGGCATACACGATTCGCGCCTTGCACAGCGCCTGCCGCTCCCAAAGCTGCCCGTCGCCGGCGGCGAAATAGCGGGCGAACTCGGCCGCCGAGACGGCCAGGGGGCCGCTCTGGCCGGTGGGGCGAAGACGCGCGTCGATCTTGTAGAGTTTACCGTAAGGGCCCAACTCGCTGACGGTTTTTATGATCCGCTGACCCAATTGCGTAAAAAAGTGCTGATTCGTCGTGCTTTGATCGCCACCCGCGGTGTCGCCCTCGGCCTCATAGATAAAAACCACGTCGAGGTCGCTGTGGTAGTTCATCTCCCGGCCGCCGAACTTACCCATGGCTATAATAGCCACTTCGCTCCTGGTTTTGACGTCGAACATGGGCCGGCCCAACTTTTTCAGCAAGCGGCCGTAGTGGTGCTCGGCGACCTGTTGCAGGCAGGCTTCGGCAATGGCGCTGAGCGCTTGGGTCGTGGCCCGGATGTCCTCCTTGCCCAAAATATCGCGGACGCCCACGCGAAGTTGCTGGTCGTTTTTGAAACTGTTCAAAATGGGCGCCAGATCCTCGGCCGCATAACACAACGCGGCCAGCCCCTTGCACAACGATTGGCTGCTGGGAAGCTTGTCCAGAACGAGAGAGTCCATCAAACCGTCGGCCATGCCGGAGTTGCCGGTGAGAATTTCGCAGAGGTAGGGGCTATAGGCGCACAACTCGACGTAAAGACGCAGCGAGGGTGGATTGAAACTGAACAGTTCCCAAAGTACGCCCTTGCCACCCAGCGAATCGCTCACCTGGCCCAGATTCACAAGCGTGGAATCGGGGTCGGGCGTGGCGGCGATGGCCTTGAGCAACTGGGGCGCAATCGCCGCCAGAAAGTGTCGGCAGCGGCGCGTCGATAGAAAACGGATATTCTCCTCGCCCAGCGACATCAAGTTGCGATAGGCCTGGGGGATGTCGCTGAACGGATATCGCCCCATAACCTCGGCAATGCGAGATTCGGCCGGGTCGGGATCCAGCACCAGGTCGGCCTCGGCCTCGGTCTGGGAATCGTCGACAAAGGCGTCGTGCAAAAGGTGATCGAGAATGCGTCGATTGACCGCGGTGCGCTGTCGATAGTCGTGCTCGAAAGCCGCGCGGGCGTCGCCGGGTGAATCTTCGCGTTTGCGCGACGCGGTTTCACCTTTCCATGCGTCCCGGCCGTGATCGTCCGGTCGGTGGTCGCTGGGCCGGTTATCGCTTGTCAAGACGATGCCATAGCCCATCCGCAATGCAAGCTTGCGGATCTCGTCGGGCGATTGGGGCAAGAGATGCGTTTGCAAATCGAACATGATCTGCAAGCAGTGCTCGATCTTCCGCAGAAAAGAGTAGTTTTCCTCCAGCAGCGTTCGTTCCAGGTTGCTCAGGCAGCCGACTTTTTCCAACTGCGCGATGGCTTCGATGGTGTTTCCGGTTTGCAAGGCCTTCAGATCGGCCCCGTTGAGAAGCTGTAGAAACTGAATGACGAATTCGATATCGCGGATGCCGCCGTGGCCCGTCTTAACGTCGCGGTCGTCGACGCCTTCGTCTTTTGTGCGGCGTTCGATTCTTCGCTTCAGCGTCTTGATGCCGCTGATATCGGCGCGGCTCAGATAGCGGCGATAGATCCAGGGCCGAAGCGCCCGCAGAAAGTTGGCGCCGGCCGAACGATCGCCCGCCACCGGCCGTGCTTTGATGTATGCCTGGCGCTCCCAAGTGCGGCCGCGAAGGTCGTAGTACTGCATGGCCGCGGCCACACCGCGCACGATCGCACCCCGCTGTCCGTCGGGACGCAAGCGAAGGTCGACACGATATGCGCTACCCAAGTCGGTCCCCTCCGACAAAAGACGCATGCACTCCCTGGCCAAACGGCTGAAATATTCGCCGTTGGTAATCGCATGACGGCCGTCGCTGTGGCCGTCCTCATCATAAAAAAATATCAGGTCTATGTCGCTGGAGTAGTTCAACTCGGTGCCGCCCAGCTTGCCCATGCCCAGCACGAAAATATGGGCCGGCCGGCCGTCGGCCTTGCGAGGCACACCGTGTTTCTTTTGCAGCTTGCGGTCGGCCGCGCGAAGCGACGCTTCCAATATGGCGTCGGCAAGGAAAGATATCTGTCGCGTAACAGTCCGCAGTCCCTGTTCGAGAACAATATCGCCGTAAGCGATCCGCAGTGTCTGGCGATTCTTGTAACGCCGTAAAGCTCCCAAGACCGCCTCGTCGCTTTCCATGGCGTCCACCTCGGCCGTAAGGTTCTCCACCAAGGCGCGACGGGCCAAAGGTTTGCCTCCACTCAGCCACAGCAGGTCGAAACTTTCCGGATCGGCAACCAACTGGTCGCTCAAGTGCTGGGAGTTTGAAAAAATTTGGATCAACGTGGGCAATACGAAATGGTCGCGTTTCATAAACGCTCCCAGGGCAAGCGGATTTCGCGCGGCGGCCACAAAGTGGTCGAGATTGTTCAACGCCATGTCCGGATCGGGACAGGCGGGCAGAAGCACCTCTAGCTGATTGCAGATCTCGGTCAAAAGGTCCATGGTAACGCCGGAAACGGCGATTCCAACCAGATTGGCCCGTGCCCGCCGGATGTCCACCAGCCCCATCCCCCGCAACCACTGGGCCGCCGTGGAAGCATCGTCGAGATACCCGCGGATAGTGTCGATTTCCATGGTTTTTTGCGGTTAATGGATTGGGGGAGGTTGAAATCTACCTTCTCCCAAAAAGCGTCAGCCCAGCCGCTTGCACGATCTCGACCGAAACAATCTGGCCGATCAAATCCCGCGGGCCGTCGAAGACGACGATGCGATCACATGTCGTTCGACCGCCCAGCTGCGCTGCCGAGCAGTTATCGGCCGCCTCCTGTTTCGCGCCGACCTTGCTGGGCCCTTCCACCAGAATCTCCACGCGGCGGCCCAACAACCGCGAGTTCAGTTCCTCGGTAATCTCGTTTTGCAAGGCCAACAATTCGTTGTTGCGCCGCTGCTTCACCTTGTACGGTACGTCGTCATCGTACAGTTCGGCCGCCTTGGTGCCGGGGCGGGTGCTGTATTTGAATATGAAGCTGTTCTTGAATCTCGCCTCCCGCAGCAGCCGAAGAGTGTCTTGGAACTCCTCCTCGGTCTCGCCGCAAAAACCGACGATGAAGTCGCTGGTCACCGCCGCCTCGGTAACCGTGTCCTTGATCCGCTCGAGCATCTCGCGGTACTGGGCCACCGTATAGTTGCGATTCATGCGACGCAAGACCGAGTCCGAACCGCTCTGGGCGGGCACGTGGAAATAGGGCGCAACCTTGGGCAACTCGGCCACGGCGTCCAACAACGGCTGCGTCATATGCCGCGGGCAATTCGACACGTACTTCAAGCGGGTCAGCCCTTCGATGTCGTGCAAACGACGCAGAAGATCGGCCAGGTGAACTGTATGATCGGCCCCGCCATATCGATAACTGTTGACCGTCTGCCCCAGCAGCGTCACCTCCAGGCAGACCCCCTGGCCAGCCGCCTGGCGGGCCAGTTGCCGCACTTCGCTCTCGATCTCCTGGGGCGGGCGGCTCTGCTCGGGACCGCGCACGCTGGGCACTATGCAATACGTGCAAAACATATCGCAACCGAACATGATACGCACCATCGCCTGATGGGCCGCCGGGCGGGAGTCCAAATGTCGGTCGGGGTTGAAGGGCGTGAAGCTCTCTTTCGCGTCTAGATGACTGCCCTGGCTGCGATCCAAACTGATTTCCAATTGCGGACCGCCGCCGGCCGCCGCCAACTCCAGCAACTCGGGCAAGCGGCCCAAGCGGCTGGGCCCCACCACCAAATCGACATGCGGCGCCCGCCGGAAAACCAGCGCGCCGTCCTTTTGGGCCATGCAGCCGATGACGGCGAAAACCTTGTGCGGATAGTGGTCCTTGACGTTTTTCAAACGCCCCAGGGCGCTATAGACCTTGTCCTCGGCGTGTTGGCGGACGCTGCACGTATTGAAAAGAACCACGTCGGCCTGGCGATGCGTGGAGACCCGTTTATAACCGGCCGACGTTAAACCCGAGGCGACCAACTCGCTGTCGAGCACGTTCATCTGACAGCCGAC
>SDBV01007161.1_pt1 | contig 15294 bp, 23 predicted proteins | sample 2277081 | NCBI WGS metagenome assembly SDBV01 (sample SAMN10402039, study PRJNA504765) | marine sediment metagenome | isolation source: marine sediment core GS10_PC15, 223 cmbsf | place: Arctic Ocean: Southern Knipovich Ridge | collected 2010
CTCGTTCCAACAACGACCCTGGAGGCAACACTTGTCGCCGATGCGGACGCAGTCATCGCAGCGACGGAAGGGCTCCGCCTAGTCGGATACCATGTCAAGGAAACCGCTAGCGCAGCGGCAAAATTTAATATTGTAAACGGCGCAACTGGCGCCGGCGGCGCCCCGATAATCCCAGTCGTAATTGCAGCCGACGTAACAGCCGGGGAATGGCTATGGCCTGGTATTGACATTTCCAATGGGCTTTCGCTCAACCATCTATCGGGCCAATGCGACGTATATTTGCACACAATTATTACATCCGAGGGGTGAATCCATGACACTGTTACACAGCGGAAGCGTGATCGAGGCTCTTTCCAATGTTGGAATAATCAAAGGGCCGGAAGCTCGCGTCTTTGTCGTGGACCCGAGCGATTCGGGATTTACGATCCAGAACGCCATCGACGAATGTATCGCCGCCAAGGGAGATGTGATCCTTATGCTCCCGGGCGCGAGCGTTGTAACGACTTCCGTTCTTTTCAACAAGAGCGGAATCAATGTGCTTGCCGTTAATCGGGGATTGAATCCCCTGATCGACGGCGAATTCCATTCAATTCTCAGTAATGCGAGTTACACCGACGGCCCGGCCGCAACGATTACTGCCCCGTGCCGAATCATTGGCATGGGATTTGTCAGCAGGGACACGGGCAGTTTGTTTTTCTCCGGCGCAGCCTGCTTGCTCGGGGGCGATGGGGCACAGGGCGCGCCCCCATTTGGCGTCCAGATGAAAAATTGCCGGTTTCCGAAATGGGGCCTGGACAACCGGATCGGGCTCGCCATTGAAGGATCGAGCGATTGCCTGATCGAGGAATGCACGTTTGAGGGGGTGGGTTCCGCGCTCGCCGTTGGGATCTATGTCCAGGGCGCAACGCAAAATCTCGTCATTCGGGGAAATCATTCCCGGCAATGCACGGCGTTTATTCAATACGGCGCTTTCGCTGGCGGGGGACCCCATGCGATCATCGACAGAAATATCATCGAGGACGGCGTGACCCTCGACTCGCAGGGAAACACCGCCCCGAGTTTCCTGACCGATAACTATTCGGAGCTTGCGGATACAGCGGCGTATGATTCCACTATCGGAACCCTGGACGGCCAAGGGATTAAATTCGCGGGGAACCACTACAAGGAAACATAAAAGGCTGAATTATGGCGCTGCTCGAATGGGAAGGACACGGAAAACAGATTGTACTGCGGACAGATAAGCCGCTTTACATGAATCTGCCGCCGATGCCTGAAATCATTTCGGCCATCAGCGAGTTCGAGGCGCGGATCGACTACACGGCGTTTGAATGCGTGGCGGCCGAGCCTATCGATGGTCATCCGGCGTGGGACTACTGTTTCACGCACCGCGACGACCGGCGGTGGATACAAAAGCTCATCATAAACAGCTCATCCGATCCCGCTATGACCTTCACTGTTACCGACCAGTGGCGGCTAACTGAATTCAAAGCGCACCGCCGTCTCCGTGACGTATGCGTGCTCCTAATATCGCGTTACGGTCTGACCGAATTCGAGATCGTTAGAAATTGACGGGGCTAGCCCATGACGTTTGTCAGGCTATCAGAATACGAATGTGTCGCCTTGGCGGCGGACGTAAAAACCATCGCCGGAACGGTCATTGGCGCCCATTGCCTCGAATATGACACCGGCGAAGAATGGTATTTCGACGGAACTGCATGGCGAGAAATTGACCGCGTTGTCGTTCAGATTGAGCATAAGCAAGTCCACAACGGCAGAATGTGGGATATCTCGGGGCTTTTTATTTCCATCGCGGATGATGCGGTTGCCGATTTGGTTCTTGAAGTTGGAAGCGACGAGCTTTATATTGATACAACCGAAAGTTCGGCTGGGGACCGGCATGGTAGCATCCATGAAAGCCCAACGGTAACCGGCGGGACCGGCTCCGCAGCATTGGTAAAAAACGCAAATAGGGCAACCGGGGACAGCGGGGCCATCACCGCGCTCAAAGGGCCCACTATTACAAACACGGGAACGCTGCTGGTGGAATGGTATAGCTCGGGCGGGACGGGAGGAAATGCAACCGGTGGACAGGCGGGCAGAGAGTCGGGAATGATCCTGAAAATGAACACAAAATATTTATTCCGCCTGACCAACAAAAAAGGAAATGCGGCCGATATTTCATGGTTGATCCATGCCTATGAACACTTCTAGCGAATTCGCAGTCAACACTCTGCGCCAGGCGCAGGAACAGGAGGAAGATAAAATGAGCGTAATATTAAAGCAGCGCACTTGCCGCGACGATGATATGAAAGCATTGCCGGATGGTCACGCGTCCGCGACTTTTCTGGTCGGCCCCGAAGGCGGGAAGATTTCCGATGAAACCTCGATCGCGCTCGGGCTCGTTGATGGCTGGCTCCCGGATTCCGATGGAGCAAAGGAAGCCAAAAAGCACCACGACAAGGAAAGCAAAGGTCCCCGCGCCGACAAGACGGGCCGCCGAAAGGCGAGAGGCGGAACGCCCCTGGCGCAGCCGAAAGAAAAGTCCGAACTCCTGGTCGATGCGATTGGATCCATGATCGCCGAAGTGAAAGCCGCGGGCGAAGAAGGGGGGACAAACGCCGCCGATGAAGTCACGCAAAAGTTGTTCACACACGACAAAAAACCGGATTCCCGTGTCCTGGCTGCTCGACTCGAGGACAATGTAAGCGCCGCCGAACGCGACGAGGCCTGGGAGGCCTGGGGACTGGCCAACCCCGACATGCTTTTCGCCGCCGCGGCCAATCAGGAAGGGGATGAAGGATCTGACGAGGAAAATTCGCCGGATGCCACCGCCCCCAGCGTTGTATTCGGGGATGAGGGCGGAAGCGACGAACCCGAGGACGCTGCCCTGCCCGACGACGTTCTCTAACGGGGATGCCCTGGCGCCCACACCAAGGAGATGACAAATGGCAGATACTGCCCAAGCCGTTATTCCGATCGTCAAGACTGGCGGGGCTGACCCGACTTACACCGGATCGCTTTCCGTCTCGAACAATTACCAGTTTGCGAACGGCGGCAAAACGTTTATCCATGTCAAAAATGGCGGGGGTTCTCCTGATACCGTGACGATCGTTTCCCAAAACAGCGAGGACGGGCTCGCCGTGGAAGATCGCACCGTAGTCGTTACGGCCGGAGAGGAAAGGATGATCGGGCCGTTGTTGCCGCACGTTTACAACGATGGCGATGGCCTGGTTAACTTTACCCACAGCTTTATAACCAGCGTCACTCAGGCCGTTTTCAGCCTGTAAAGGGGAACCGGTGACGATTCTTAGTGCGGACGAACTCCGCGAACATATTGAAACAGACCTCGGCGATGTGGCCCTGCTCAGGCTGGCGGCCGGTGCCGAGGAAATGATTGTTCGCGAAGCCGGGCAGACTTCCGACGTAACCGAAACGCGAAACGAATGGGGATTTCCTTGGGGGCGCCATCGCGAGTTATACACCGCTCGCCCTGTCTCCATCTTCACCAGCATTAAAGAGCGTTCACACCCGGACGACGCGCAAACAACCCTTGAAACTGATGACTACCGGCTCGAAGGGGTTAGACGTATCATCCGGCTCCAGGAAGGAACGAATCCGCGCCAATTGTGGGCTCCCTATGTTGAACTGATCTACACACCGGAAAGCGACAACGATATTCGAAAGCTCGTGCAAATCGCCCTGGTTAAATTGGGAGTCATGTATTCCGGCGCGAAAAAAGAAACGGAAGGCGATTTTGAGTTCTGGCATAATGACACAGCCACAGAAACAACGGCAATCCTCCGTAAACTTAGGACGGCGCGCAATAATATGGCGGTGACTTGATGGCAGTCGGAAGCAGGGCAAGAACTCAGATGACAATGCGCGCGTTTATTGAGCGCAATAACACCGAGTCGACCGATCCTTATGGGCATGCAGGAACTCCAAATTTCACAACCCTCGCGACCATCCCGTGCCGCGTATGGTCTCGTTTTCGGCGGGAGCAAAACGACAACCGTAAGGATGCCCGAATCGAGGAAATCCGTTGCGGGATGCCGCTCGGAACTGATGTCACAGAACGCGATCGAATCAGGAGGGTTAACGATCGGGCCGGGAATATCATCTGGGAAGGTCCGTTGCGGATTGACGCGATACAGCACAAGCACACTCACATCGAAATGGACTTACGGAGGATTCAGTCGTGACTGTGACTCTACAATGGTTCGGCCCCCAGGTCGCCGCGAAAATGGTAAAGGCTCAGATATTCGGAATCGACAAAACCATGACCGAAGCGGTCGAGCACGCCATTCAGAACCACACATGGCAAAACGTGAGTAGCGTACTCGAAGGCTCCATTAAGGTTGCGGAAAAAGCACACAGGGTAGGAACCGGAATTAGCGGGCTTTGGGGATCATTAGATGTACGATACGCCTTGATTCACGAGCTCGGCGGAAAGATCGTTCCGAAAACAGCACCGAAATTGAAATTTCAAATCGGCGGAAGTTGGGTTACAGTTGACGAAGTGAATATTCCGGCGCGGCCGTATTTAAGACCGGCGGCGGATGCAGCCTATCCGAAACTAGCTGCTAATATTCGACAGGGATTCGCAACGCTATGACGCAAATCGTAGACGCTCGAAAAGCGATAATCGAAATCCTGAAAGCCGACGCGGACACAACCACAGAAGTCCAGGGCCGCGTTTTTGGCGACGAGCTGCCTCGGAGCGAAACCGATGCAATGCCGCGGAAGGCCGTTGTTATCTCTCCGGCTGGAGGGTCGCCGTTACCGTACACCACAGGCACGCTCCCGCTTGAAACGCAACGCCTTGACGTTTTTTGCTATGGTGGCACACTATACGAAGCAGAGGAAGTACGCCGCGCGGTATATGGGGCGCTCCGGGCAGTCGAAAGGCAAGTCATCGCAGGCGTCCTAGTTCATTGGGCCCGTCCCGCCGGCGGCGCCATGTCGGGGAGAGACCCTGACGCAGATTGGCCCTTAAAATGGAATAGCTGGCAAATTCTAGCCGACGAACGCGCGGCCGCATAACCAAGGAGAAAATTATGGGTGCCCCATTTGAAATTGTCGCCGGCCCGTATGAGGTTTATATCGCTCCGGTCGGCGAATCCATGCCGGCAGTTACCCTTGAGCCCCCCGTAGGGAATTGGGTACTCCTCGGAACCCTTGGCGATACCAATTACGGCGAGGAAGGCGTAACGGTACAGCACACGGAAACCGTCGAGGACTTTCGCAGCCTCGGAAGCACCGGCCCCGTCAAATCATTCCGCACCGAGGAAGATTTGCTGGTTTCCTTTATGCTTAACGACTTGACCCTGGAAGAATACGCCCGCGCGCTTAATTTTGGCACAGTGTCGACGTCTTCCGACGACAAAACCCTCCCCATGTACCAGGGACAGGAAGTCGCTTATCGCGCGCTATTGGTGCGCGGAAACGACCGCGGGCCTTATGGGGCGGGCTACAATATGCAATTTGAAATCCCGCGCGTCCGTGAGGATTCGGCGCCCGAGGTCATATTCACAAAAGGCGCCCCTGCAGGCTTGGCCCTCGTTTTTCGCGCCATGATAGACCTCAACGCCGCGACCGATGGTGCCCGCTTTGGCCTGATTCGAACGCAGTTCCAGAACTAGGGATGAATCCTGTCGAATTGAACGCCGCCATCCACTCGACCAGGAAGGCGGCAAAATATCACAAACGCGAAATCGGATTGCATCGGCGAGCACTCCGGGAACGCATGGAGCGGCTTGAAATGCTCCGCATTCAGTGCGAAGCCCTCGGGATCGCATTCAGCACAGAGATCGAAGGGAGACCCCATGGATCAAAAAGCCCTCATAGAAATTGAAACCGAAGGCGCAACCGAAACCGTCATCATCGACGGCAAGGAGTATGCGCTTACTGATTTCGATTCTTTCAGCGTCGTCGACCAGCATAAAATCCAATCCCTCGGGAAGCGCGTCCTGGAGATACTGGATGAGGACGAGCTTTCGGAATCAGGTGCGGAAGAACTCAGCCAAGTCGTGGACGACCTATTCGAGCGGACTGCTGGCAACATCCCCCCGGATGTCAAGGCCAAGCTGCGGCCCGGTGCCCGGCAGCGAATAACGAGCGCCTATTTTTTAGCATTCAGCGGGGCGCAAGGCGCGGAACCGAGCGAGGCGACCCCTTCCGAAGATGGATCAGCGACACAATCCCCGGCCTCCAAAGATTTTACGGCGGAGAAGCCGACGACTGGCTGACTATGCCGCATTGGCTCCTCGAAGCGTATATGGAAAACATGCCGAAAATTGAAGCTCGGGAATCGTTGTCAATGGCAACAGCCGTCGCCGTGGGCTCAGGCACCATGAAAAAACACCAAACGAAAGAAATTGTCAGGCGATGGGAACGCCGCGCCGGTTCGAGTAACACTGTCCGAGGACTGTCGATGGCAGACGTTGCCGCACGGCACAGCATAGGAATAGTTGTGGAGGACCCGAATGTCTGAAACCCTAGGTAGAGCCGTACTTGTACTCAGCACGGACGATGCCGCCCTAAATAGGGGCCTCGCCTCGGCGAAGTCGGCGACCAAGAAATTCGGGAAGGATATGCGTCGCGTGGGCAGGACCGTCAGCACCCGCGTTACATTGCCGATCCTCGGCATCGGGATCGCGATCCTGAAATCGGCCGCCAATTTTGAAGCGGGCATGAACCGCGTCCAAGCACTGACAGGGGCTACCGGCAAGCAATTTGAGAAACTAGAAACCCAAGCAAAAGAACTCGGGGCGACCACGCAATTCTCCGCCAGCCAGGCCGCCGGTGCGATGGGGTTTCTAGCGCAGGCTGGATTTGACACGGAGAAAATTCTAGCTGCCATGCCCGCAACGTTGAACCTTGCCGCCGCCGCAGGTATGGATCTGGCGCAGACCGCAGACATCATGTCCAACGTGATGCAGGGATTCGGGCTGGAAGCTAGTGAGTCGGGGCGGGCGTCCGATGTAATGGCCGCGGCTTTTACTAGTAGCAATACCGACCTCCAGCAATTGGGGGAAGCTATGAAATTTGTGGCCCCGGTAGCGAAAGGGATGGGGTTGACTTTTGAAGAAACCGTCGCCGTCTTGGGCCTTTTGGGAAATGCTGGGATTCAAGCCAGCATGGCGGGAACGTCCCTAAGAGGGATGATGACACGGCTGGCAGACCCGACAACAAAAGCGGCGAAGCTGATTAAAAAGCTGGGAATAGACGTAATAGGTACGGACGGGAAAATCAATAGTATGTCCAATATAATGGGACAGTTATCCGAAGCGGGGGCCACTACTATTGAGGTGATGAAACTCTTTGGGTTGAGGGCAGGCCCGGGGATGCAGGCCATATTAGACCAAGGGAGCGGATCATTAGTAAAATTTGAGTCCAAACTCAAAGACAGCGGCGGGACGGCGGAACGGATCGCAAAGGTTCAAATGAAAGGCTTGACCGGGGCCATGAAGGCCTTTACCTCAGCCATGGAAGCCTCCGCTATAGCTATCGCGGAGAGCGGACTCCTGCAGTGGGTCACTGAGACGGCTACGAATCTCGCCGTATGGTTTCGCGAACTCGCCAAAGTCAACCCCGAATTGCTCAAGTGGGGCACGATCATTGCCGGGGTTGCCGCAGCGGCTGGACCGTTGCTCATAGTGCTAGGAGTCATTGCCACGGCAATAGGCGTCCTGTTGAGCCCGATTGCCCTAGTGGTTATCGCAATAGCCGGCTTAACCACGGCGTTCCTCGTGTTCAAGGACGAGATATTTAGCTGGGCCGGAAATGTGGTTGGGATGTTTAAAGGGATGTTCGACAAGGTGGTGAAAATTTCTAAGGGGATGTTCGACACGGTGATGGGAGTTTTTAAGGGGATGGCCAAAAATGTGGAGGGATTTCTTCAGGGGATGGTCGACAATGTGGTGGGAATTTTTAAAGGGATGTTCGACAAGGTAGTGGGGAATTCCATCGTTCCCGATATGGTTAACAATGTGATAGACGAGTTCGGGCGAATGGAAACCGAATCCATTGCCGCCGCCGAGAGGCTGTCGAAAGGCGTTGTAGCGGCGATCGAGGCAATGGGCGACGTTGAATTTGCAGTGACCAATGCAGCCAATGCAGTGCCAAGAATAAGCGACGCTTTATCAGACACGGAACAAGCATTTGCCAGTCTTGTAAATGCCGGATTGCGCGCGATGGGACAACTTGGAATGGCTTTCGCCAATTTTGCTGATACCTTGATAAGCGAATTTGAACGCGCATTTACAACAGCTGCAAATGTTGCAATAGAAGCAGGACAAAGCGCGGCCCAGGCCCAGGCCGCAGGCAATGTCGCCGGATTAGCCGCCGCCGCCACGGCTAGCGGTCCAGCGGCAGCCGTTGCTGCCGGACAGCTAGTATTCAGCCTTTTGATGCAAAATGAGAGATTCGCGGCGGCCATTGACTTACTAAACGAAACTCTCGCAGAATTAATAGCCCCGATCGCAGAGGCAATCGCTCCATCCCTTGAGGCGTTAATACCGCTCCTCGTGGAACTCCAACCTGTTTTTGAATTAATAGGAAACGTTCTGGCAGCGTTTCTCAAGCCGCTCGTTATTCAAATAAAACTCCTGACAGGCATTCTAAAGCATGTTGATGAAGCCCTAAAAGCACTTGTCGGCCCGCTGGAAATGCTCGGCAAAATAATCGAGTCTTTTAATCCTTTCGGCGGCGGCGGCGGCTTTTTCAGATTTCATGGCGGAAGCGACGGCCCACTCCATGCAAACGACCTCGCCCGACTTCCCGGCATGGCATCGAATGAAGGCCTCGCACTACTCCAGGCGGGCGAAACTGTCCTTCCGGCACGAAGCCAAGTCACGATCCAATTGAACGGCGATGACAGCACCACATATTCAAAACGCCAGATTCGGAGCCTTCTTTCAGCAATCCGGGAAGAAATTTCCGACGATTCGACCTTTCCTTTTTTGCAGGTAGTGGGATGAGCCTGTTCATCGATTCGCATTCAATTCTAGTTGCCGCCGCTCGGGATACATTCGATCCACGCATCGGCGTCCATAGCCTATTGCGCGAAGCTGATGCAATTGTTTCAGCCAGCGCCGAAACAACGGACGGCGAAAAGGAAAACGGATACGCGGAGGGGTTCACTTTTGATTTCTGGCGTCCGGGCACGAGCGGAACACACTGGCTCCGGGTCAGTATGAGCAATGGAGCGAAGGTTTCCAATTACGTAGCGATCGCAGCTCACAACCTACACCAGCACGCCGGAACCGTAAAAATGCAGCATTCGACGGACGGCGGCGGAACATGGTCTGATTCCTCCAGCGAGTTTATGCCGGCCGATTCTTCTCCATTGATGATTCTGTATGATGACACATTCGCCGCGGATCACCGGCTTTTGATAGTTTCGACGGGCGCGGTATCCATTGGCGTTGTGCATTTTGGGCGTATTCTCAAACTCAACGCCCCGCTCGTGGGCCCGTGGGCACCTCCGAACCTTTCCAGGCTGAACAGATATGTCAATGAAGTCGCCGACGGTGGCGCTTTCCTTGGGCGATCACTGATTGCCGCAGGCGCACAACTCAGCCTGCAAATCAGCGCCGTTGATATGGATTGGATCAGGAACGAGTGGGAAGATACCGTGCGTCTGCTCGAATTGCGAGGATTTTTCTTTGCCGCTCGTGACCTGGCGACCATCGGCGGAGTCGCAGCCCCCGAAGTATTTTACGGATGGACGGACTCGCAACCATCGGCACAATATGATAGCAACGTATATGGCGGGATTTCATTGATAGCCCGTGGTATCGTGACTTAACCGGAGCGGAAATATGACGGTCACTTACGAAGTAATACAGGACACTGTTTTAACCGGAACGTCTTCTATTGGCATCGGAGCATCCGCCGCGGTCACAATCCGCGATGCTGAAAGCGGCGCACTGGTTTCGCTTTTCGAAGATCGGCTTGGGGCGAGCGGAGAATCCAATCCATTCAACGCCGATTCGAGCGGGCAATTCCGCGTCTACGCACTCCCCGGCCGGCTGCAAATTACAGTCGTATTTAATGCCGTCACGCGAATTTGGGAAGATTACCGCCTCGGAGATCCGGCGATCGTAAAACAGAACGCGATAATAAATGGCGCGATGCGTGTCGATCAGCGAGACAGCGAAGGCACTCCGGTTGATGCTACTGGTGGGACGAACCAATACGGGTCCGATAGATGGTATGGATCTGAAGGTGTCACGAGCGGAGCATTCACGATTGGAAAGGTCGCGACCGGCGGCCCGCCGGGATTTCCTGCTTATCTGCGGGCTACAAACACGGACGATCAATCCAGTGTGGGCGCAGGAGAACATGCGTGGATCGGACAAAATATTGAAGGTTTGAATCTTCCTCACTACGAGCTTGGAACGTCGGACGCAAAGGATTTTGCTGTCGGGATTTGGGTACGATCAACGCTAACCGGGACTTATTGCATCTCCTTTGTGAACAGCGCGAACAATCGCAGTTATGTTGCTGAAATAGTAATTTCCCTAGCCAATACATGGGAATTCAAAACCGTGGCGCTGACCGGCGATCTTACCGGAACTTGGTTGATTACAAACGGCATCGGACTACGTGTCAGAATCGACCTTGGAAGTGGAACGGATTTCAATGCGACTGCCGACGCATGGGGAGCGGGCCAGAAGTCGCGCACCACAAATCAGGCCGCATGGATAGGTTCGGCTGCGGCGACTTTTGATTTTACAGGTGTTCAACTTATATTGGGTTCCGTCGTTGACGAAAAGGATTTTGAACACGTAGATTATGCGACGGAATTAGAGCAATGCAAGCGATATTATGAAAGCCTTGGGGATTTAGTTGTAACTAATGAATCGTTTGCATCAGGGTACGTGCGATCAACTACACTGGCGCAATTTGTGTTGCGCTATTCCCGAAAGCGCGCACTGCCTAGCAGTGTGACACTAGCGGCTTTCGGCCTGTTTGCGGTGGCGCATCAAGCGACGGCGAGCTCCGTAGATTCCGCGATTGCGTCGTCAATCCTCGGGCGAGATAGTTGCGTGATCGTTACTACCTTTTCCGGCAGCACATTAACAGCAGGCGATGGAGTGGAATTGCGCCGAGATACCAGCAACGCCGCCTTTATCACAATTGACGCGGAGTTATAACGTGTACCAGCTCACAGCAAACCCGGACGAAGTGCGGATTATCGAGCAAAACTGCACCATTGCGCGAGCGGGGCGATTTTGGCCCGAGTATGAAACCTGGCTCGCGCAAGGCAACAAACCAAAGCCCGAATTTACGGCGGCGGAATTGAAGGCCAAAGCCAAGGCGGAAACCGAAGCGGATGCCCGCTCGACATTCAATGAACGGCTTTGGCAAGAATCACCGGAAAAAGCCGCATTGAAATAGGATCCTATGACTTGGGACACAGCCAGAACAAAGGCCGGACGCCGACTTTTCAGATGCGTTGAAATCGACCTAGATTTTTGCTCTCTGATCTATGCGACGTCGCCTTGCGTTGCCGTGCTCGGTACTACCGGTGACCGTAAATGCTTCAACACCCGCGAAACCTGCCAAGACCCTGACAATTACGATCCAGCGGACAAGACCTATCGATTTTGCGATCCGATAGAAGGGCTCCCGCGCGATTTTGACGCCATTCCATCGCTCCGCGGCATCGAACTTTCCCCGACAATGATCGACCCGGGCCGCACGCTGGGCAAGCGCGCCTCGGCTATTGCCACATTCCAGGACCACCCGCACCATGACCGCGGCATCGATAAGTATGTCGATGAACGACCAGCCGGCACGGCATCGGCAACAGGCGAAACGTACACGCCTTTTGAACTCGGAACATTTTTCGCTAAACTGCGATCAAGGAACCCTTTTTATTCCGGTCGGCTGATGCACATATTGACCGGCTATCTCCCTTGGGATTTCAATAAAACCCCGGAGCAACAGCCCGCGTATACCTCGGCTGAAGTGCTCGCAAATCTCCGCCGCCGCACCTTTATCATGGAACGATGGGAAGGCCCGGACGCTACCGGCGCGTTCAAGATCATAGCCAAGGACATGCTCAAACTGGCCGATAACGACCGCACTCTCGTTCCCATTCCGACTTCGGGCCGCCTTGACGGCGATATTACCGACGTTGATGGCAGTGCAACTCTGATTCCGGCGGGCGTAGGTAATGAAGAATATGACGCGTCCGGTACGATACTGATCGGCTCGGAATCAATTACTTTTACACGGGTAGCGGATGCGCTTACTTTGACCGCTCGTGGCGCGGACGGAACCGATGCGGAAGAACATAAGGAAGATGACCTGGTACAACAGGCGGTACGATACACAAGCGCCCGCGTCGATACGATCATTCAAGACCTGCTGGAAACTTACGTCGGGATCGATCCGTCATTCATTCCGTTTTCTGACTGGCAGACGGAAGTGGCGACGTGGCTATCTTCCCATATATTTTCGACCGTGATATGGAAGCCTACCGGCGTTCGCAAACTTCTCAACGAACTATGCCAGCAATCCCTTTTGTATTTATGGTGGGACGATATCGATCAGGAAATAAAACTCAGAGCGGTTCGGCCATCGTCTGCTGAAACGGCCTTGACCGATGATGCTCATCTCATCCAAAACAGCACAAAAATTCAGGACAGGCATGATGAACGGCTGACTCGCGTGGTGGTTCATTTCGACGTGCGAAATGCCGTTGTCGATGTTCCAGGCGAGGAAGATTTCGCGCAATCGATCACCGCTATTGACGCTGACGCCGAAACAAGCGATAAATTCGGGGACGTGCGAACCTCGAAAATATTTGCCCGGTGGCTTGGCGCGGCGAACCGTGCTCAAGCGGTACAGCTTGCCGCGCGAATGCTGGCGTCCTATAAAGACACACCACAAGATATCTCGTTTCGGCTAGGCGCAAAAGATGCCTCACTCGTCACAGGAGATGTTTTCACTATTGAAACCCGATTACTGGCCGACGTTACCGGAGCGGCCGAGGCAAAACGGCACCAGGTTTTGCAAGTCGAAGAACTGCCGGATGGATCGTTTTCCTATGAGGCGCAGCGTTATCAGTTTTCAACTAGGTATGGTTTCATAGGGCCGGATTCATTGGCCGATTTTGGGGCCGCGCCGGCCGCTGATTTGGAATCTTACGCTTGGATTTCACAAAATACAGGAGATTTCGCGGATGGATCTGATGCCTATCGAATCCTCTGATGCGGACAATATTCCTGACGACGTTCTCATACCGTGCCCGATGCGGAAATTCGACAACCGCCGCGCCGCGAAATGTTGCCCTGGTTGCGAGCATTTCAGAGGATTGGTGGTCGTTCAGGAGCCGTCTACGTGGCCGCAAGGATACCGGATTTTTTGCGCCCATCCAATCGCCCGCCGCGTTTCAATGATTGTAGAGGAATAACATGGCCACATGGACAACCATACCCGACTCTGACCTAGACCCGGAAAGCCCGATCACTACGAGCCTGATGCTGGCCTTACGCGACAATCCCATCGCGATTGCCGAAGGGGCTTCCGGGGCGCCCGATGTTGTCCAACTTGACGCTATTCTCGAAAGAGTCAAGCCAAAGATAATAACAATAGGCGATTGGGATATGGTTGCCTCTCCAAATATTTCCGTAGCCCATGGACTGACCTTATCAGATATAAGAAGCGTATCGGCTGTTATAATTAATGACGATAGTTCATCTTACGTTTCCATAGCTGGAGTCCTCGAAGCCGGCCCTCAATACGGATCGATCGGGGCCGACGCGACCAATATAGTAATGCGGCGAAGAACTGGAGGCGCGTTTGCTATTGCAAACTATAACGCGACCTCTTTCAACCGTGGCTGGATTTTCATTTGGTATGCGGTGCCATAAAACGGAAAAACACACGTGTCAAGAATCTTAAAGCTCTGGAAATGGTTGCTGGCCCTGCTGGCTACGAGCTCCCAAGGAAGGAATCGCACGATGGATAACGATCCAAAACTGACCCCGCACTTCCGCAAAAGCGAACTGGAATGTCATTGTGGCTGTGGACAAGCGCCACTGAAAAAGGATTTTCTGGACAGGCTGGAAGCGGCCCGCCTTATCTATGGAGGGTCCATCACGGTGGCACGGGCATATAGCTGCGCCAAGCACAACCGGAAGATAGGCGGTGGCAAGGACTCCGCCCACACCCGCGGCACGGCCATCGATCCCGTGCGCCCGGTGGGCGGGGCGGCGCTGCACAAAATGATCGCTGCGTTCCGGGCGGCGGGCTTCCACGGCTTCGGCATGGGGCTAAAAAAGGGCAAGCCCTATCTTCATTTCGATTGTGACGCCAAGCTCGGCCCACGTGCCTGGATGTATTGATGAACGGCAACGGGAAAATCCAATCATGGCTGACGCCCGCCCTGATGGCCGCCTCGATGGTGCTGCTGGCGATTATCTGGACGGAGGTGCGCACAACCCAGGCCACGGTACAGACCGCCATGGAACGGCTGGCAAAGCATGAAACCGCGCTGGAAATTGGCGGGCTGTTGAAACCTAGGAAGTTGGAGCAATGACCTGGCCCGATGCAGCGGTGACACTCGGCGGCATGGCGATCCTGGCTCTCTATGAGATTTTCCGCCAATTCAAACGCGAGAAGGCCCCCGGCCTGGTTCCGTTCCTGGAAAGGAACATGCCGCGAATCATTATTGCCGCGGTGATTATTCAGGGATTCGCCCCAGCCCTCATTTCCGGGCTGCAACGCATCATAAAATGAAAGGCACACCATGGATTGGATACTCACCAATTGGAGGGAACTGTCAGAACTCCTCATCGCCGCTCTGGTGTTGATCGGCGGCGGGAAATACGCCGCGGTGGCGCGCAAGGTCCGTGATGAACTGGTCACGGTGATCGAGGAATCGAAGCCGAAGAACGAGGAGTTTAAGCGCATCGCCGTCAAGCGTGGGCTGGCCGCCGCAAGCCAAGCCCTGGCCAAGCTGGGCGACTAGGCACGGCCATGAAGCCGCTACTCCTGGTTGTCCTGCTGCTCCTACTCCCGGCTACAGCATGGGCACCACTCCAGCCCCACTATTGGGAAACGCCGGTAAACCATCCCAGGGCCTACGTGGAGGCCAAAGCAAGGCAGTACGGGGTGCCTGTGCCTCTAGCTCTGGCCGTGTGGCAGATGGAGTGTAGCCGGAAAATATACAGGCCGGACGGAAAAGCAAAAGAAAGAGGCTGCTGGCAGGTGACACGAGATGCAGCAAAGGACGTGTTCTGCCCGTGGCAACATGCCCGGTTTTTTCGCATCTCC
>SDBV01007162.1_pt1 | contig 15294 bp, 5 predicted proteins | sample 2277081 | NCBI WGS metagenome assembly SDBV01 (sample SAMN10402039, study PRJNA504765) | marine sediment metagenome | isolation source: marine sediment core GS10_PC15, 223 cmbsf | place: Arctic Ocean: Southern Knipovich Ridge | collected 2010
CTAAATTTAAATAATCCCGTAAATCGTTATTCGTTCTGGGACTTGAAAAACCTTTGTAATAAGCGCCTTCGCTGGAAAAACACATACCATTATCAAACATTATTCTGGTGTTGCTCTCCTCGACGATGACGCAATTTCCACCAATAGTCGATATTCCACCATGAAAAGTTAATGATGTCATAAAATAACCCTCACATTTACAAATATCTAACTAAATACAAATTGGGCTTCTATTTAACCTTTAAGAATAAATTAATAAATTCTTTTCTTGTTAATTAAAAGGAGCTATAATAAGCTCGTGAAATTCTTTAAAAACTCTTATTATTTCTTAATATTATTCAACAGGAAAATAAGCAAATCCTAAATTCCCCAAAAGAGGTTCTCTCTAAATGCTACCAATTTCATCAATCTCTCCATAAAAAGTTAATCACATATGACTTCAACCAATTCATCATTTTAAAGTTAAAAATTGTATAAGATTTGAATTTCTTGTAATATAATTTATTTATGATTTAAACTACATTATAAAAATAGAATCTCTTGTTTTTAACACTTAATATTAGAATAAACTATAAGGTTGAAGATTTTGGAATTTTTAGAAATGGAAAAGTAAAAACCTCGTCCACCTCCTCCATTTAGAATTTGTTTATATCCTTGAAAATTAGTTAATAATAATTTTTTGTTTAAAGCATTTAAAAAATCTATAACATTTAAATAGAAATTTTTATTTCTTAAGAAGTTCTGATTAACTTTTCTTTTCCAGTTATATAATCTAGTAAAGAATGTATAAAGCGTCCTAAATTTTGAGCCATTAATGGGGGTACAGCATTCCCTATCATTGTTGCTAAATCTGTTTTTGAGCCATAGAAAATAAATTTATCTGGAAAGCTCTGTATTCTTGCTCCTTCTCTGAAAGTTAATGGTCTATTTGCAACTGGGTGTATTAAATCATTAACTTTAAATGAAACAGTTTGTATCGTGGAACTTTGTCCCTTATAGGATAATCTCCTATATTTTGGTCTAACCCCCGATTTTGTATTTATATCATAAGCGTAAAACTGGTTATTCCCCTCTATGAAAGCTCTTTTCCTTATAAATCCTTTTTCAATGAGACTATCGATTATTTTTTGAGGAGTTCTTTTCTTAGTTTCTTCTAAATTTGTTTCGAAAGACTCAAATTGAAATTTCCCTTTGTTATTTACAGGGAACTTTTCTATTCTAATATAACCCTCTTGATATTTTTTTCTTAGTTCTTTGAATTCTTTAAGAGTTCTTTTCTTACATAAAAAAAATAATAACGCTCGTTCATCTTGAAGCAGTTGGGCTTTGTATAAATCCCATACACCAATATATTTTTTTCCAAATCTACTGCTGCGATATACCTTCCCTTGAGGTAGGTTTTTAATTAATTCTAATTCTCTTTCATTAGGATGGCTTAATATATTATGATTATAGAGGATATCATTATTTTTATCTCTCATTAATTTCTGATAAGGTGTAGCTTCATCATAATTTATTAAATAATGTTGATTATTAGCTTTTAATGGTAAATCTGTAAAAACGTCTCCTAAAGTAGGCTTATTTGCCTTAATGCCTTGAAGAATGATCTTTGTATTGAATATTGGAGTGACTTTAAATTCTTTATGAACAGCCAGAATAAAGATTCTTTCCCGATTTTGAGGAATTCCAAAATCTAAGGCATTTAAAATTTTGAAACAAGTATTATAATTTAATTTATCAAATTCTTCTAATATTTTATTTAAGAGTAAACCACCATTGTAGGTAGATAAACCTTTAACATTTTCTAATACAACAATTTTTGGTTGGAAATATTCAACAATTTTTAAAAAAGCAAAAGAAAGGGAGTTTCTCAAGAGATCATTCTCTTTTTTTGCTATTCTACAGCCTCGTGCATCGCTAAAACCTTGACAAGGAGGAGAACCAATAATTAAATCTACGTTTAAATTATTTAATTTATCTATAACCTCTTTTGTAAGATCAAATTGCCTAAATACCTCCATATTATGGTTCTTATTAAAAGTTTCTTTTAGTTTTAAATTGTTATCAATAGCTAATTTGAGTTCAAAATCGGCTTTTTCAAATCCATAACTGAAACCTCCTATTCCGCAAAAAATATCAATAAATGTATAATTTTTATTGTTCATATTTAACTTTATATTATTTTTTTAATTTTATATCTCTTTGGACCTAAATCCCCCTTTCAAAACAAAAATCGGAGTAATATTGACATATATCAATTTAGAGGAAAATAAGATTTTTTAAATATAATTAAAACATATGTCTTTAAAGGCATTTTTTAATGAAAAATGCAGGTGAAATAAAATGATTAAATCAACAATTGTAATCACGGATAAAAGAGAAATAAACTCTACTGAATTTCATGATATTGTTTACAAATTTATTAGTGAAATTGCTGATGATTCAAATGATAAAGAATTATTAGATCGACAAACAACTGATCAAATAATTGATATGACTTATAAGTATAACTCTCCTTTAAATTCAACCTTTTTCAGTAATAATCTCATGCCACAAAATTTATACGATAAATATAAAGGCACAATTTGGCGTGTACATTCGTTGGAGAAAGCAAGTTTCCTAGTTGAAGTTCAAAAATCTCAAAAAACTATCGAGTTTAATATTTTTTTAGATTTATTTCTCCCAAATATTTTTGAGATTCAGAAGAAGAGGAAAGATAAAAAAAGTATTAGGGAGGATGAAGAAGTTGAAACAATTCAAACTGTTGATGTTATAGATTCTCTACTAATGCATAATGATTCAGATTTATTGGACGAAGCAGAAGCATTAATATTGGAGTCAGAAGATACTGATTCATTAGAAGAAGAACAAAAAAGGATAGAAATTGAATACCTTCATGAAAAATTCTCAATAAAAGAACCAGTCTTCGGGCCATTAAATTATTTGAGAGCAAAAATTAATGTTAAGATTAATTTAAAAGAAAACATAAAATTGAGAGATCAAATAAGAATTTTAAATAACTTAGAAGGTTCCACAAAAAGAATAGAAGATCATGATGATTTTTACCTAAAACTAAGTACAATTAACGAGGATGCTGTGTTATCAACAGAAATTTCTAAAGTTAATTTTTTGGATGATTTGGATCCTCATGTAAAAAATAAAAATATTTTTAAAATTACAATATTATTAAAAAATCTTCAAAGATTAGGAGGAAAAAGCAAACTTGCTCGAAGAAAAAGTGTATTGAAGAGATCTCTTGTATGTCCCTTAATGAAAATTCACCTAAACTCCAACATTTTATTGAAGTATGTCCAATCATTAACTGAACTCATTAATAATTTACATTTGTCTTCAGAAGAAAAAGAGGTTTTTTTTAAAGAGCAGAATTTTATTAAATCTATTTCGAGACAACTTAACTGTGTAATGAAATTCAAGGATTTAAATTCAGTTTTTATCACTCCTTTTGGTTTTTATGATCAAAATAGATTTAATATCGAAGAAGGACCAGTTTTAGATCATAATTTTGAGGAGATTATTGAATTTAAAGATTACTTTCTAAATGACAAGAATTTCAATGCTAGTGAAATTGAATTTTTACTGAATGAAAATAGTTTTTTTGGTGGTACCACTTATATTGAACAAATTTTTTACATTTTCAAAGCCATAAAGGGTTATTTAAAGACATTTATTCCAAAAAAGGATAATCCTCGTTTACATCTCTTTCAGTGGGAAAACACAATTTGGAGGATTAAATATTTAATTAAGAAACTAATATTTAGAAAAGACATTAGAGAAATCTTAAATAGAAAACTAAACACAGATGAAAAAAAAAAAGAAATTCAAAAACTAAAATCAAATTATAAATCTAAGGCTCGGATTATTAAAGCTCCAACAGGGAGTGGAAAGACCGTAATTTTCTATATAGATTCCTTATTACACTATCTGTTTCTAAAAGAAAGGGTCGTAATTATTTTTCCAACTAGGTTATTGAATTTAGAAATGTTCCAAAATTTAACAACTCTAATTTATTTTCTAAACAAACAAAAAATGAATATCACAGCGGGATTATTCATTGGAAAGAGCTCATTTAAGATAGCATCATTGGATAAGAAATCAAAAAGTTTTACATTAATTCCAGTTTGTCCTGAATGCAAATCAAAAGTTTCATTTTCCTTCAATTCCGATAACATTCCTGAGTGTAACTCCTGTCATCATAAACTAGATTATATTTATCTCCCTGAGCAAATAAATAAAGTACTCCCAGATATATTAGTAGCTACCCCAGATAAACTGTTTTGGGATTTATTAACTGGTTGGTATCCTGCAGGTAATTTAGGTAATTTTGGGGCTCAAGTAATTAAATGTCCAAATTGTCAACAATATTCATCCTTTCTAAATAAAGAGCAGAATAATTCTTACGTAAATAGAGAGAGTCAGGTAAAATGTATGTATAAAGATTGTAATACACAAATTCCTTTAGATGTCAATAAGGTTGAACGAAAGACGATCGGTTTTATTATTTTAGACGAAATCCATTCAATATCAGGATTAACTGGTATTTTTATTTCTAAGCTCATTAAGTCATTAAAACTTATACAAAGGAAATTTATTGGAATAGATAATTCAATAAGTTTTGATATTGATATTGAGACTGGAACGGCGACGATAGCAGAAGAGCAGAAGTTTATTGAAAAATTAGTAGAAAAAAAAGTGAGCTCTTTTCCATCCGAGGAGGAGGAATATAAGAAATATTTTTTAATAGATAACGATAACATTAGATATCGAATATTAGTCCTTAATAATGTTTTTACTTCTTTAAGAAGAGGTTTTACATATTTAAATCTATATAATTTTAAAAGGTATAATATTGATAATAAATATAATCATTTACTCTCTTCAAAATATGGTCTAAATGACTTAGGCCTTGGTTGTGGGTATTTATTTCGAAAAAATGATGGTTACGCAGTAAAACAATCTATTTTTCAGTTTTCAAAAGGCCTTGGTTTTAACCTTACTCATCAGAATGAATTAAATAGTCAAAATTTGCTCTTTATATCAGGAAATTCAAAACAAGCTGAAGTTATAAAATTCCTGAAGGAAATTGAAAAGAAAGACTTATCACTATTTTTAGCTAATCAGGTTGTCAGCCTTGGATTAAACATCAAAGGTCTAAATAGAATGGTTCTATTTGGAACACCTAAATCAATGAATGAACAAATACAAACAATTGGAAGGATTGGAAGATCAAAAACTCCTGGAATGGCTACAATATTACTTTATCCGAATCTACCAAGGGATGAATATTTATATGAAAATTTACATTTTTATTTTTTAAATTGTAATAGACTCTTTGAATCAAATCCAATACAAAATTATAACCTCTATATTTCAGAAATTATAACACCTAATTTATTCTTGTTATACTTGAACTCAGAATTAGAAAAAAATTATCGATTCAAGATGAAAAACTTTTCTAAACAATTCTGGGATCATAAATCACCATTAAATATGACAATAGTAAAATTTATTTTACTGGTTTTGTCAGGAAGTGGAGATGATTTTACAAAAAAACAACAACAGGAAATTTTTAACATAATTATAACGACTCTAAGGAAAATCGAGCGAAAGCTTGTAGTAGCAGGACCATATGAATTTGTAAATGATATTTTAAATCGAAATAATTTGATAATTAAGGGAATAAGGGGCACCTCATCTCAAGTTGGGATAAAAATTAATGAGGTAAATGAGAATTACATAAAAAAAAATTAGAGATTGAAGTGAAAAAAAAAGTGCAACGCTCGAAATTAAATTTTAATGTTTCTTATTGGGGTAGTTTAATTCGACATCCAAATGCAGTTTACCAAATGAATGTTGGAGTTAAAACCCAAAATATTAGGGGGATTTTTGTAGATGAATCCCTCAATAATTTAAGAAAATATTTATATGATAATATCATTTCTTTGAGAAAATATAATTTAAAAATATATCAGACTAATTTTGAAGCCAGAGAAAAGTTTTACCAAGAAGAAAATAAAGGACCAACCAAAATTCTAGATGTGGGTGAAGATTATGATTTATTCGATTCTGAAATCGACAGTGATGATTTAGAAGAATTTTATAGGGATTTTGAGGGGAGTCAAAATGATATTAAGGAAAATTTTTCATCAGAAGAAGCACTACTTAAAAATTTTGATGTAAGTTTAATAAATCTAATTAAAATTGATGAAACATCAGAAATAAATTCCAAAATATTTCCAAAATCCTACATTTGCACAAAATGTGACTATTTCATAATTTTTAATGATGAATATAGAGGTGACTTATTCTGTCCTAATTGTAAAAAAGAAAAATTTAGTATAAAAATGCAACAGTATAATTATTTATTTACTTGCCCTGTCTGTGCAAATATAGAACCAATTGCTCCTTTTTGGGAATATGATTTAAACGGTAATTTAATAGACACTCAAAATTTACCATTTAAGTGTTTAGATCCAAATTGTAAAGGTTCATTAAATCTCTTCAGAAATGAAAAGAATACTGCCAATAGTTTTTGGTATTGTTCTAAATGTAAGTTAGGATATCGAAGATTTATTAAAGCAAAATCAAGAGAACATAGAGTATATAACTTCCATAATAAATGTAAAATATTCCTTGATGGGGGAGATCCACTTCCGATAAAATATGATTTCAAAAGAAATTCAGCAAGAAATTTAAATCCCCTAATTTTTGAATACCTTTCAATTGAAAACAAAGAAATTTCTTATGAATCATTAAAAGAAGCCTTTAAAAAAATTGAAGAAGGAAATAGATGGGAATTGAATAGGTTAGAACCTTATTATAAGAAATTATTTGAAAGTCTATATAATATTGAGGATGTATTTATTGTTCATAACCTAAAGAATCAGACCTGCTGTTTAGGATACGAGTCTAGCAGTAAGGATGAAAAACTATTGCAATTTAAAAAAAAAATCTTTTTTGAAACTTTTAATAGCCAATATAATGTGTTTTTTTTTGAAAATATAGGTAATGGTCTGGTAATTAAACTTAATACGAAAGAGCTTGTAAATAATTTAAAGAAAATTGTAGAAATTTCTGAAGACACAAATTATACAACGCTAATAGAAGATTTTATTGACCGTTTAAATAATGAAGATATTCAAGATTTGTTGAAAAGCGATTCTCCCGAAGTAGGATTATTTAAGGCTATACATTTTTTTTCACATGTTATTCTGGAGGAAGTAAAAAATAAAATTGGTTTAGATGTCTTCAGAACAAAAATACTCCTTAGAGATGGAGTAATTTTAATATATGAAGTTGAAAAAGTTATGTCAGGAGGATTAATCCAACTAACTCTTAATGAAAAAAGCCGAAATATATTCTTTTCACTTTTTTGTTTTGATATAATAAATAAAATAAAAGATTGTAATAACGATTGCAGCGACTATTGTCAAAAATGCTCTTTTATTAACGATTTTTTCTGTAGACCATTAATCTATTATGAAAATGTAAGAAATAAATGGTTACCTCCAAATTCATTGCTTTCACGCGATTTAGCGGGGAAGATTATTATTAGGGACTAGGTGATCGAAGTGAAATTAAAAACAGAAAATGATATTTTAAAATATTTACTGAATAAAGTAAACCAACCCACAACTAACCTAATAGATATGAATGAACTCGAGGTTCTGATTGATAATAAGAACCTTTTCCAATATTATGATTTAATTATTAATTTCTTTATAAAAAATAAGATGTTGAATTTAAAGATAAATGAAAATGAAGAAAGAAAATTAATCATAAGTGATAAAAAACACTTTCTTGAAGAAATACAAACCTTAATGGGACAACCTAAAGAAAGAGAAGAAAGGCAAGATAAAATTGTTGAAATTACCCCAGAACCATTAACAACCAAAAATAAAAAAGGAAGTAAAATTAACCATGAAATCCCAATCGTTATAAGTTTTCCACCAAGTTTAACAAAAGAAGTTGATTCTTTAAAGGAAAAATTTAAGGATTTAAAGATTTTTGATTTTGGTGATTTTTTGGTGAGTTCATTAAGAAATGCTAAAGAAGAAGTCCTTATCTGCAATCCCTTTATTGGAATTGGTGGAATTCTAGTCATATTTAACGAACTAATTGAATTTACTAGAAGGAAAGTTAAATTAAAGATATTAACAAGGAATGTATATAATCGTGAGTCAAAAGATTTTGCCCCAAATGAACAAAATAAAATTATGGGTCTAGTTAAAATTTTTGAACTATACAATAGCCAAAATTTATTAAATCTAATAGAAATAAAAGATTTTGGGATAGATTTTAAATTATTCACTTCTAGATACAAACGTCATTATGAAGGAATTCATCAAAAAATGATAATCATTGATAACCAATTATGTTATATAGGTAGTGGTGAGATTAGAGATGGAAGCTTATATAGTAATGGAGAATGTGGTTGTTTATTCACCAAAAATCGCTATATCCAATTTTTTAAAGATTTTTTTAATATTTTTTGGGATTCTAATCAATCATACTTAATAAAATTTAAAGATCTTAATAAATTCCTTAAAAATTTGTGAGAAATTGATCGAAAACTTAGATAATATTTTATATACAGAACCTAAGATTTGTTTAGAGCGCATTTTTTCAATATATCTTTACAATCTTCAATTTCAACCTATTTCTAGTCAATATTATATGAAATTTAAGACATATGATTTTCAAAATTATGTTTTATTGAAAGCGGTTAGAGATCAGAATCCAAAGATATTTCTAGCCGATGAAGTGGGATTAGGAAAAACAATAGAAGCATTTTTGATTATCCAAGAATTAATTCTAAGAGAAAATTATAAAAAGATCTTGATCATTCTTCCAAAAAGTTTATTAAATCAATGGAGAGATGAAATATTAAATTGGACTTATTTTTCTGAGCAATTTCCAATTACTTATGAAGTGAATGGTAGTAATGAACTATTAAGATGTATAACATCTTCAGATGATAAAGTATTTCTTCTATGTTCAAAAGGTTTACTTTTATATAAAGATAATTTTAGAAAAAGTACAATTGATTGGGATCTTATAGTAATAGATGAAGCTCACCATGCTAGGGCACAAGAATATTCAAATTCTGAGAGGAGAAATAAGCTTTATCAATGTTTAAAACTTTTAGGTGGAAAATCAAAATCAATCCTGTTTTTGAGTGCTACTCCAATACAATTAGATTCAAATGAATTTAAAAAATTAATTGAAATTAAGAACGAGGAAATCTTTCATGAAATCAGCTTCAATTTTTATCAAGGATTACATTCTTTTATTAAAATATTATACTTCCTTTTAGACGAACTTGAAGCTGAGAAATCTCAAATGGAGAAAATAATTTTGTTAGAGAAGATTAACCTACTCACGAATGCTCCTGAGAATATTGATTATTGGGATTTTGTTAGTAAAAAATATGATTTCTTTAAAAAAGATAATTTTCAGGATATTAAAATTTTATATCTAAATATTAGAAAAATTAAGAAATATTTGATAAAAGAACACCTTTTTAGTAAAATCTTAATAAGGAATAGGAAGCGGGATATTTTTCCTAACTTAAAAGAAAGAATCATTAATGATTGCCCAGTTAAAATGCATGATTCTTTTAAGGAAATCTATCAAAAAATTGATGATTTTATTAATTCCATTGAAAGCGATTTAGAGAATCAAGCTTCAGAAGGTTCTTATAAATATTTAATTCGTGGTTTTTTAAAAAGTCGATTTCGAGAATTTATGGTCAGTTCTAATGCCCAAATTAAGAAAAGCTTAAAAATTCGATTAGAAAAGCAAAAAGATAATGGATCAGCTGGAAATATAGATGAAATTTATAATATTAAAAATATTTTAAATAAATTAAAAATCCTAAGGATTGAAGATGATAGAAAATTAGAAAAACTAAAGGAAATCTTAGAAAGGTTTAAAAGTACAAAACATATCATCATTTTTGCTAATTTCTATGCTACTTTGGATTTTTTAAGCCAATTCCTTCAAGGATATGGAAAAGAAATATTCATTTTAACTGGGGAACATACACCAAATTTAGATGATAGAAAACAATTAATTAATGATTTTGAACAGAAAGGGGGTTTCTTATTATCATCGAATATTGGTGGGGAAGGACTTAATTTACAATTTGCAAATATTATTATTAACTACGATCTTAATTGGAATCCAACAAAGCTGGAACAAAGAATTGGGAGAATAGACCGAATTGGACAAAATAATACTGTAGTTGTCTATAATATATATTATGAGGATTCTGTAGCTGCAAAAATACATAATGTTATTAGAAATAGATTAAATTTCCAATCTCAAAATTTTGGAGAAATAGATCCTATCATAGAAGAAATTTCTAAACAAGTGGGAAAAAATGAAATTTCTAATAAGATGTTTGATCCTTTAAACACAAGTCAATTTAATGAATATAAATCATTATTAGATTCTCAAATTAGGAAAAGTAAGAAGGATTTAATTCTTGAGAAAGAAAGCTTTAATTTCAATTACTACAAAGAATTATCAAGATATTTTCCTTTTATGGATATACGTATATTAATGAACTATTTTAATTTACTAAAAGAAAATTTTCCAACTCTATTTCTCCAAAAAAGTGATGAATATAAAAATGTTTTTAATTTCAGAGATAAATATGTTTATGAAATAAATAAAGATTCCCCATACTGGGGGGAGATTTGTAGAGATGAGAATTCTATTTACTGTGAAAGATTAGTAGGTCATATTAATGAACAATCCAAATATTTTTTATTACCAAAATCACAAAGTCCTAAATATTATAGCCATGGAATAGGATCACCTAAAATAAATAAAATAATCAATTTTTTTGGTAAAAAAGCCTTATTAGATAAAGAAGTACATTTCTCAAGTGTAGCTTCAACCTCTCAAAAGGAAGGATTTCTATTTCTTTATCAAATTGAAATTGAATCCATTTTGTTAAAACAGAAATTATTAATTCCATTTTTTTTTACCTCTCAAGGAGAATATCAAGAACTCACTGGAAGAAATCTATTAAAAGAGTTTTTAATCGATCATTTAAATAGTAATAAAATATCAGATTTTAATCCGAATGAGGAGGTTTTAAAGGATCTTGCTATAATGGAGAATTTTAATAAAAAAAAAAGGGAAATTGAAGAAATTTTATTAAAAGAAATCGATTTAATTAAAAACCAAAGAGACTTCACTATTTTAACAAAAGAAAATCATTCCATAAATAAAAAAGAGAAAGAATTAAACCAAGTAGAAAAAAAGATAAGTGAATTAGAAGATAAACTTAAGAATCAAGGTTATCTCGCTGAGACAGATAAAGTTACACTAAAAGGCAGAATAACTCGAAAAGCTAATCTCGAAATTGACATTAGATTTCTTGAAAACAAGAAAAAATTTGAAAGGAGAGGCATAAGTGAATCTTCCAATTTCACGACGGAATCGAATTTGATATGCATTTTTAAAGTAAATAAAGAAGATCAAGAAAAAATAAGATTTTTTAATATTAGTAATAATTTTTCGGATCAGAAAAGTAAAATCTATATTGGTCAAGAATATTTCTTTAAGGTCAAAAGTTTACAAGACATATCAAATGTTTTTCCTAATGATGATTATTTAGAATTTGAGATTAAATTGAATAATAAGACTATTATAGAACAAAAAATCTTATCGAAAGAATTAATTAAAGAAACTGAACATATAATTCCTTTTAAGATCTCTGGGACAATTCCTGATTTTGTGAATATTGAACTTCTTTGTATATCTAATTCAAAACATTTATTATTAGCTACAGAAGATATTAATATCGAGTTATTTTCCATTTTTTTGAAAGAAAAAGATGAATTTATAGATATTTCAAAAAACACTGACTACGTATTAAAGAATAGCATGGATATAAAATTTCTAATTAAAATACCAACCGATGTTAGTGAAATTGAATTTCATTCTAAAAATAAGTTTGAGATCTATGAATTAAAAGCAAAAATACCTTTAAAATTAGTTGATAGCAGTGATAATTTAAATCATTATAGTTTTGATTGCTTATTTAATTCTTTTGGGGTATTTAATTTTAGTATTTTAGGCATTCATAGTAATTGTAATATAATCAATATCCCCTTACTAAAAATTAAGTTCCCAAAAATAGAAGAGACTCAAGGTTTTATTATAACAGAATTGGAAAATACTTTTATTATAATTGAGGGAGAAATTGACTCGTTAAATCAAGAATCATTGATTAATTATCACCTAATTTTAAAAAATCATAAAAAAATAGAACTAAATCATTTAAATTTTAACCAAATTTTCAAAACTAGTTCTTTTTCTAATAAGGAAAATGGCGTAAGGTTTATTAAAATCCCATTTAACGATTTTATACCGAAGGAAATAAAACAAAATAGAATTGGTAGATATCACATATCAATCAAAATGTTTGATTTTGATTTAAGTTCTTTTGAATTTAAGCTGTTTCCGTTGATAAAATATTCTTTAACAAATAACTTACTTTTATTTGATGATACAACATTGGAAACAATTGTGTGTATTAAAGATTATGATCATTTAAATCTTCACCCTTATATTAAGTTTAAGTTCCCTGAAGTAAAATATAAATTCCTGGGCCGTAAAGAGTTAATTGTTTGTAATTGTAAAGAGAACTTTGATGATAATAATTTAGTTCGAATATCTATTTTCTCACAAATAGAAAGATTACTCCCAGGAGAATATTATGAATTACAGCTAGAGACTGAATATAAAGACCTCTTCGAAAATGTCTTTTCAGGACCATTAATTAAGTTAGGAAATTTAGGTCGTAATAAAATATATATATATAATGGTTTTGATAGCAAAATTCTGCTTTTTTACAATATTGGTTTTAAAACAATTAGTTTAAATGAATATACGAAAGAATTGGACATCGGGTTAAATTCCTTCCATATAAATTCAGAAAAAGGATTAAAGATAAAATTCGATAATAACTTGGAGGATGTATTTGAAATCAATGATATTGAGAAGGAATTGAATTTTCTTAATGTTTTAGAAGAAATTTCACCCTTAGAAGATGAATTTAGTTTAAAAATCAAAGATTTTTTACTTAGTTATGTTAAAAACGGACATAGAGAAGACAACCATCATTTAATTTATCTAAAAAAGACTAATACTAATCTAACAGAATTTATTCTCAATTCTAAATCATACTTTGACAATATCTATATAATTTATCCTACTCAAGACTTATTCCAATTTGAAATATCAGATATTATTGGAAAAGTTAATGAAAAAAGAAATCTCGAAAAATTTGATTTAAATCTAATGGTTTATCCAGCGCCTTTAAATTATTTTTCTTATAATGAAACAAAAGAAGAAGAATTTCAAAAAAGGAGGATTTTTCCATTATGTTTAGAAAAATGTCCAACCTGCAATAAACTATTCAAATTCAATGAATTTTCTAACAGCTTTGAGTGTTTTTGCTTTGATCATTTTAAATATAATCGAATCCCTGAAATTTATAAAATAGGTATTAGGATAGTGTTAGAATGTCCTAATTGTCCAGGAAAGCTGAAAATTCTATATACAAAGAGTAAGAAAGAAGTATCATTCTTTTGTGATGATTGTTATTATACTGCTAAAAATATAAACATTTTATTTCATAATTTTAAGCTATCACAATTTAATAGTATTAACTTTATGACTATTGAACAATTTGGTTATTCAATATCTAATAATATTATTGAGAATAAGCAAATTTATGATCTACATCAAGAAATATTAGAGAAATTTATAAAAGAGAATATTAAAATAACTGAATTCTGGAAGAAACATTTTCCACCAGAGCTGATTAAATTAGATGAGGAAATTCAAGATTTAAATAAAATAAAAATGGCTTCTAGAAAAAAACAAATAAAAATTATTCCGGAAAAGGGCCCCTTATCAAATAATAAATCAAAAAAATTAAAGAATCGAATATGGGAGAAGATAAAATCCATTATAACTATCCTAAAATCAATGTTTCGAGGAAAAACTGAAAAGATAGATACTAAAGAAAGAGAAAATACTGTAAATAATAAATTGGAAAGGAAAAATCTTCCTTTTACAAATAAGGATTCCAATAATTTTCAAAGGTTTAAAAAACTTCAGTCAGAATATGAAATACTACAAAAATCTTGGAAAAATTCAATTTACTCATTTATTAATTCTGAACTCTTAAGTAAACCATTCGAAAACTTAGAAAATAGTGATTATCGTTTAGAAGATTTGTTAGATTTAGGTGAAATTGACGAATATGATTTATTTGAAGAGATTGAAAGAAGAAATAAAGAGGAACTTCCCAGAAAATATTCTATCTTGCCCGATCCTGTTAAGTTTTTAGAAAATTTGAAAATTCTAGATAAATACCTTAATCTAAGAGAAGATTTTCAACTCAATATTGCAAAATTTATAACTAACCATTATAGCAAAGTAAAAAATAATCTATTTCTTTTTGTGGATTTAGACAATGTAGAAGAAATAGAAAATAGCTATATTAAGAACTTTTCGTATGTCAAAACACAATTAATTAATTTCTACAATTCATTTTACTCAACAAATAATAACTTAGGAATTATTTTTTACTAGATTAAAAGTGTAAAAATTTTGTGATTTTTATCAAAGAAATAGCTCGAAATATATTAGACTGGTATCAAGGAAAATGGAATCAAGGTTTAAATAGATATCCATGGAGAATTGGAAAAAAAAATCCTTATCAAATTCTTATAGCTGAGTTACTTCTTCAACATACAACTGCCAAAGCGGTTTCTGATAATAATTCTTATCAAATTTTTTTAGAAAAATTTCCAGATATTTTTTTTCTAAACAGAGCAAAAATCCAAGATCTAATAAAAATTTTAAATCCTTTAGGGCTTTATAATCAAAAATCGGAAAGGATTAAAAAGCTAACTAAATATATTCTTGAAAAATGTGAAGGACAAATCCCGAAAGATAAAAATGACTTATTAAAAGTCCCTGGGATAGGAGATTATATCGCTAATGCTATTCTAACTTTTACTTATGATCAAAATGAAGTTCCACTTGACAATAATCTAAAGAGAATTGCTTTAAATGTATGGAACATCAAGACAAAAGAGAATTTAATCCACTTTTATAAAAAGTTGGCAGAACCTAATCCTAAAATAATATATTGGGCTCTTTTTGATATAGGAAGATTTCACTGTAGAAAACCAGTGCCGATTTGTAAGGGATGTCCAATGATTCAGTATTGTGGATTTTTTA
>SDBV01007163.1_pt1 | contig 15293 bp, 33 predicted proteins | sample 2277081 | NCBI WGS metagenome assembly SDBV01 (sample SAMN10402039, study PRJNA504765) | marine sediment metagenome | isolation source: marine sediment core GS10_PC15, 223 cmbsf | place: Arctic Ocean: Southern Knipovich Ridge | collected 2010
GCGAAGCCGCGCTCCCACAGGTCATCCCAAAGCATCATGGCCCTGCGGACGTTCACGCATACGTCGCCGTTCGTGTAGGGACCAGCGATGTACACGCGCGGCCGTTCGAGTAGTTGCTGCATCAATCCCCCCTTCCAGCACATTCAAGCCATTGGTCTAGTAATTGCGGCTGAACCCACTCGCCCGCCCTCGGCTTTTGCTGAATCGTAACGGTGAAGTCGGCGTGCATGCCCTCACACTCGTTGTATCGCCCAACGGCGGTACGCATGGCCTCGACAGCCTCCAGGAGCGCGCAGGCTCGACGATTTGCGATGCCAGCGCTTACCCGCTTTGGAGATACTTCTGTCTGCATCACTCCCTCTTTCCGTTGGGCAGAATCCACGTCAGCCCGTCTTCGTCCAGCGTCCCCGCAAGCCATTGGTTGACAATGTCCAGGGAGCTTGTGATCCGGGCGCGGTCAACATTTGCCCCTCCACCATGATCGAACACAACGGACACAGAACCGTCCTGCGGGGCCACCACAACCACCTTCGCCATAGGTGTAGTGGCCCGGCCGGAACGATCCTCATACAACAGGTAGTCCATCACTCCCCCTTTCCAGTCACTTCGCCACACTCCGGGCACTCCTTGACCAGTACCGCATCCGCAATGCGTTCAAGCACGACGACCTGCTCGGAGGTGAAGTCACCGGCCATGTGCAGGATGGCGTGGCGCAGATCATCCACGGCTTGCTTGATAGCTATCTTGGGGCACTGCTTGTGAATCCAGGAAATGCCCCAGGCACAGACACGCATGTCCGCCTTGTGTCCGATCTCCCCACACTTCACACACGTCCGGTGCTCTGCCCCCCTGCAAAGCTGAATAATGGACATAACGCACATGCCGGCTGATGCTCCGAGCAGCATGCCCGCCCACGGTGGCCAGCCAATGCCGCCAGAGATTGAACCGAGAGGAAGCGCCGCGCACACTATCGCTACCCAATACCACCCTGACCTGTAGACAGTGTCCATCACTCCCCCTTTCCCGTCGCCGGGCTGTCGATGATCTCGACATCACGGGGATCGTAGTCGTATATCCGCATCACATTAAGATCGGGCTCGCGCCATGTTTTGCCGGGCCTGTGTAACAGCACGATGCCCGAGTAGTGCCGCAAAAACAGGCCCGAAAACCCCCCTTTCGTCCCCATCGGCCTAGTCCCGCCACGGAAATACGTGCTAACCGGTATGCTGCTAGCCACGATACTGTCCTGCTCCGTCCTCTCCGCCCGTCTCACCGTCACCTTGCTCGTCATCCCCATCCTCCTTACTTGATACCGAGTATGTGGGCCGTAGGGGCTAGAATCTTGGAGAGGCCGTGATGCAACTGGGTTCCTGCAACCGCTACGGTTGCACAGATATAGAGAGCCCATCCGAAAACGAGGCCCATGTGTCGATCGGTGTCGTCCTCCACCTGGCGAACATGCCGATACAAATAAATCCAGATGAGCGTCAGCGTCAACACGACCGCCGCGCCGACGACCAAGTGAATGACACCAATGGTTTGTACCTCTGCAATCGCCTGTTCCGCAATCGGCCCCACCTTCTCCGCGATCTTGTCGATTACTTTTTCTGTGTCTGTCATCCTCATTCTCCCTAAAAAGACCCCGACCGACCAGGGAAGCCGGCCGGGGCAATCACAATCGATACATGCTTTCTGAGTGTCGCCCCCCGTGACCACATCCGTAGCCCGGTGAACAACCCGTCTACATAAGCATCCCTCCACCTCGACTATCGCCATCGGCAGGCAACGCGCCCGCCGCTTACCAACCGTAGTAGACGTTCATCTGCGGTTGCCATGCTGTCGGGTCCATCGACCCGGCAAGGGCCACAACGCCCAGCGCACGCTCTTCCGCCATAAAGAACGTGCCGAGTAGATAGGGCCACATCCCGTGCGCACCGAACAGGCTCGCCGTGATCCGCGCAGCGAACGCGCCATACGAGGTCCGCTGGTAGAAGAAAGACAGGCGGGATGTCGCCGCCGGCCAGATGATTGACTTTGGCCACGGCTCGAATTCGAGAGGCCCGCCCTTCCGCCATGGAAACCGGGCGCTGTCGTACTCCTTCATCGGGTCCAGAACCGAATCATCATCCAGCCTATAGACGTGATGCCAGCCCTGGAGCAGCAGCGGCTCGTCCATGCCCGGCACGTCGACGGCCGCCTTCTTGTCATCCCACGACGACGCCTGGAACCACGCCCACTGAACATTCTTGCCTTCGAACTTCGTCAGCAAGAAGTCGGCCACCTCCATTGCCGTAGCTAAGCCGGGCTCGAACACCTCGGGAAACTGCTCTCTTGGAATCTCAATCGCCTGTGCCATCACTCAAATCTCCTGAAATCACTTGCCTTGCTTGAACACGCTCGCCGAGTCGGTCCCTCCGCTTGAATCCCCTAGCCATTATACACGATTCCAGCCAGCAACTCCACCGCCTACCCTCCAACCATTAGGAATTTCCTAACAGTTCAACTACTAATCAGCCGGTTTTAGTAGTACCCACAATGTCGGCCATGCCGCTTCGCGCGTCGTTTACCATCCGCCGCAGGTCGTCGCTCGCCGCCACCCGCTCCACCGCTAGCGCGTCGAAGTCCTTTGACGACATCACCACCAGAAAGCCCTGGCGCCCCGCCTCTTTCAGGTACACTACCGGCAGCTTGCCCTCCGCCTTGGCCTTGGCCGCCGTGTCGTCGTACAGTGTATAGACCGTGTGTCTTTTCTTGCGCTTGGCCTCGATGTAGAGGCGGGCGTGGTTGCTGTCTGAGCAGGAATCGCAGTCGCGCCCGCTTGAACCCGACAGCCGGTTCCGCTCCGCACCGAACATCCGCGCTACCTTGCGCTCGTCAGCCTTCCACGTTTTATCGGCCATTACGCCATTACTCCTAGACTCGGTGTCGCTGTAGACGAGCGCGAAGCTGGTAGGGAATTTCTACCAGCAAGTCCTCTTTGCCGTCTTCGCTCTCGTCTGTTTTGGCGGCTCCCAACAGCCGGCGTATGCTCGCCAGAATGATGCACGCCCCATCACGGTCAACATGGGCGGACGCTTGCATGGCCCCAAATGCATTCGCCTGCAAGCGGCCTAAGTTTTTGGCGAGGTAGCTGTCCGGGTAGACATCACGAAAGCATCCCGCCTCCAGCCACCAGTCCAGCAAGAGATTGAACACGCGAAACTCGACAGATCCATTGTCGGCCATCTCACACCCCCTCCAGCGTGCCGCCCGCGTCGCGGTAGGCGCGGAGGACTGCCAAAAGGTCTGGTTTCCAGTTGCACTCTTCTGTTCTTTTCGTCGGATACGGCAAGGGCTCTCCACAGCTTAGACAACAGCCCATCTCTGTAGAACTAGGTTCGTACATAAAGATAGATGGCACGGCGCAGCCCGCACATATGGCCCTATATCGGAAGACCTGGAAGCCCATTGCCTGCATTGCCTCCGCCATCGCCACTATCGCCTTGTCATGCATCAGTCGTGTCCTCCAGGGCCTTGGTCCGTCTCCCACGGGCTCCACGCACACGCCTCGCGATCGTCTTCGGGCAGCGCCTTCCACGCCTGGACAGCCTCATAGAAGCCGCCCGGTACGCGGACCAACGGATCGCCACTCCGCTTGCTGATGGGCAGCGCGCCGAAGTAGCTGTGCCACTCCCAGTGATACGCCTTGCCCTCATACTCAAAACGATACCACTGCGACCAGCAGATGATGCCGGTAGAGGTACTGCCGTCTGTTGCGGTCAACGTGAATTGTTCACACGGCATCAGCTTCCCCCGCTTGCTTGATCGCCAAGCTGATGGCCAGCGCAAGGGCGGCGAGGCTGTCGTTGTTGGTGTCGGCGTAGGGAACGACCTCATCAGGTTCGATCCCAAGGCGCGATCCAGCCACTTCGGCGCCAAGCCACATTTCAACGTAGTGCCCCCGCGCCCGCATCTCCGCCGCCGCCCGCATGGCGTCGGCGATGTCGTGCTCGGGGTCGAATTGCCTGTGTGGTGTTCGTGGCGTCATGTCTTCCGACCCGGTCCAGAGCGGATAGTGATAAAATGGGCTTTGCCAAAGATGGGCCTCGGCGCCGTTTTCGCCTACACGAAAACACCCTATCGCCCGCGCGACAGCGCCGTTGAGGTCGGGGTGGGGGGTCATGGCTGACGCTCCCTTCCACATCGCTCGGGATTGGCGGCCCCGAACACCTGAAGGGGAACTAGAATTTGTCCTTCTGTGTGTTCGTCCCTATCAAGACATCGAAGCCCAACAACGCTCTCTTGGTTCAGGGCGCCAAGATATTGGCCTGTGACTTGCCACACTCGATACCCGCCACCGTGGGCAGGTAGGCGGAAAACATCACCAACGCATAAGCTAATCACGGCGTCTGCTCCTTTCCCTCTCGGGTGTTCCAGGCGGTGGAGGCGGCGGCGATGGCTGCACGCTGGGTTTTGTATCCATCAACAAAAACGTGGGCACTATGCTCGCCGTTTGAATGCTCCCATTCGCGGCAACTAATCGTGCAGCCCCACAGGCCGCTACGTTCTTGGTAGACGGTGCGATCCGCCTTTGCTGGACAGAACGGACACCCCAGCAGCTTCGGCCTGCGGTTGCTCACGACGCGCCCCCTTTCTTGCTGGCCTCATCACCACATCCGGGCCAGTTCAAAATTTCCACGCCGACCAGCTTGCCGTCTTCGTCAACGTCCATCACAACGCCCCACGTCGTTGCGGGCACCTGATGTGAGATTTTTGCCCAGGGCCGCACCGTCAGATACGCGACGCCCATTTCTTCGTTAATCGCTAGGTGGCCTGAGTGCATGTCACTGTCCTTTCTTGCTGGCCCTACGCGCGGATGCCGTTGCGGTAGAGAAGGTCCGTTAGGCTTTTGACTGTTTCGTACCGGTCAACCATGTGTGAAGCGGACAGCCACGCCAAGTCTTCGCTGTTGCCAATGAGCCTTTCCTTTATCGCACCAATGGCTCGCGGTGCGTCGCTCAGTGCCAGCCAAGAGCCATTGGGCTCGTCCATTTCCGCGCCGCAGGCCCCAGACAGAATGTCGGCCACGCGCCATCTCAACATCTGCCTGGCACACTCTTCTCGTTTCTGCTTTGCCGTCTTTCGCTTCGTCGCCATGTCACTGTCCTTTCGTTCCTGTGCCCTTGCAGTGGGGGCAGGGCCGGCTCTCCTAATGTCTTCGATGATTCGGTCTTGGCGACACATCTCTGATATGAGAATGCCGAACATCAGGCCCAGCACACCGCACGTGCCTCCGTACATGATGAGCAACAGGATCATGGCTCACTCCTTTGGTTCCAGTCCTAACTCGATGTCCGTTATAGGTCCGTTTGGCAGTCCGTCCTGAAACGCAATCATCACGGACTGTATCAGCATCAGCAGTACGTCTTCGTCCGACAGTTCGTCTTCGGTGTGGTGCTGATCGTCCACCGTCACCTCGCACAGCAGCTTGCGGATCATGGCTTGGCCTCCCCCGCATCGTCCTTTTCCAACTGCCGCCGCGCTTCGTTCAGTTCCGCGCCAGTCACGCTGTGCCGCTCTTTCATGATCGTGGCCGCGTCACACTCGTCGCACGGCTGCTTGGCCAGCCCGTCGTCACCTGTGCCGCCAGATCGACAGGGGCATTCCTCCCCCGCGAGGGCTGCGTCGATGGCGTCTGCCCACATGCGCAGCCTCACAGCAACATCCTTGTCAACCGAGATCAACTCGCCGCTGGCGATTCGAAGCAGGAGAGCGTATGGACGATCAAACTCGTCTTGCTCCAGCAGCCCCCGCAGCCGCGTGTTGTCAGCCCTGGCTTCGGTCAGCTCTAGCCGTATGTCATCCTGGCGGTCAGCCCCGAGTGCCTTGGCCTCATCGAGCATGGCTTGGCCGTCCTCACACTCCGCCACATAGGCGATTATGGCCCACAGCCGCGCGTTGTCGGCCCTGACTTCCAGGGCGATGTCGCGCCACTCCTTCCACTTCTTTCGCCAGTAGTCGATGTCGTTGTATTGTCGCTCTAATTCGTCGCGATTGGCGTCGCGGTCTTTCATCGCATACGCGAAGTGCTGCAACGATATGTCCGTCAGGTCCTTGTGCCGCTCCACGCCCTTGTCGTCCGTGATCGTCACCACGCCATCTTCGTGCTTCACCGTCCACTCAGCCACGGGGCACCTCCTGTTTCGCCTCTATCGCGAAGTCCAACACCTTACTGCTGTGGATAGAGTCTTCGTGTTCAGTTCGCAATCGCTCGTCACACTTGCCAAGTAGTTCCACACCACGCCCCACCAGCTCCTCCAGCCGCTCCACCTCGAGGCACAGGGGCGGAATGTGGGCAAGGGAGGTGCAGGTACTGCATTCCTTAGATGGCCCGCACGCCTCCACCTTCGCTGCCACTTTGCTATACCTCGCCCGTATCGCCTTCAGGTCCAGTCGCTCAGGCATCGCTTGCCCTTTCAAATTCAACGACCCACACCCAGGAGTTCGTGTCCCAGCCGAATCCGCGCTTGGCGTTGATGGAGTCCCAGAGGGCTTCAAAGCCACGCTTATATGTCTTCCACGTCTGCCCAAGGTCATCTAGGTGTTGCAACTGAACCCCTTCTGCCTCAGCGTCGGCCTCGCTTATCTCCTGCACCCGCTCCACGCGCACGCCCGTCACGCGAAGCGTCAGGCGACAGAACTTGCGCGGCATATGAATCGAGGGACGCCAAGGACCGGGGATGTCCTCACCGTCAGCACGATAGTAGACCGTGCCATCACCGAGCATGTCGTCGCATTGCAACCACGTCTCTCTCACCCAGAGGTCTTGCCCAACCTCAAATGGACAACGTGATAGACGCCACCCTGTGACATCCCAAGAATTCTTGCCGCGTGGCGTTGGCTGCACAACCCTTTCTGTATCGCCCAACGTAAGTGTGCCGCGTCCGCGTTGGTGAGTTTTGCCATCGGATGTTTCTCGCCCTCCGTCCCCCGGCCGTGTGCCCTCCGGTCCTGCCAGTTCTCTTCCTGCGTTCCCCACTTCAGGTTTTCCGGCTTGTTGTTGTTCGGGTTGCCGTCTAGGTGCCGAACCTGCATTGACGTGTTCGTCGGCCGCCCGTGAAACGCCGAGCAGATTAGTCGATGAACATGCTTCGTTACCTTCTTGCCCTTGTGACACATGCTGATTGTGTGGTACCCCTTCTGCGTCACATGGCCCGTGAGCGGATACCAGTCCACGTATTCCTTCCTGCCAAAGCCCTTGTACCGCGTCCGTGAGTAGACCCGTCCATCGCTTCCGGCCATGTAATCCTGGTTGGGCGATTCCGGGATTGCCGACAATGCCACGTCGTTCTGTGTTTTGTTCATGACTATAGTATACCACAATCCTTTCATCAGTCAAGCCATAAATGGCGTCAGGTTGCGGCTTCACCACCCGCCGCGTCTGCGTCTTCTTGCCCGCCAGAATCGCCCGTACCATTTCGGCGTTGAACAGTATCGGTCGCTCAGCCATCAGCCCACCTCCTCAAATATCCCCGGCCAGTGCGCAACCTCTTCGTCTGGAATCTCTTGATGTCTGCGGTTTCGGATCAGGCCATGGACGTGTTTGATGTACGCCAGTACCCGGCGCTCTTGACCAAGGCACGGTAGCTTGGATTCATCGCGCCGGTCGTCCGAATCGGCACTTACAATTATAAGCGACGTCTCGCGTTTTGTCAAGTTCTCTAGTTTGGCGATCGCCGCTACCGTGAAGCCATTGTCAAACATGCGGCGGATGCGGACGTTCTGTGCCAGGACTAGCATGGCCATGGTGTCTGCTCCTTGCCGTCGCGGGTGTTCCAAAAGGATGACCCTGCATAAATGGATTTGCGTTCCGTAAGTCTGATAGTTAGTATTGACGGGCTGGCAGAACAGTGAACCCCCACGCACGAAACCGTACACTGCCACGACCCGTAAGTGTGTGCAACTGACCGCCTCGCCTTCCCCCCGCAGAACGGACAGCCCTTCAGCTTCGGCCGGCGGTAGCTCACGATACACCCCCTATGCGCGCCAGCGCCTTGGCCAGCCGCGCCCGACGCCGACTGCATGTGACGGCCGCCACGGCGTACCTGTCGAACGACTCCGGAGTCGGGGGCCGATAGTGTTGCGTGCTGCCCATCGACCCGGCCGACCACATCATGGACGTATGGGGCGTGCCCTTCACGTGCGCCGAGCCGTGGGCCTTCACTCGCTCTTCACTATAGCACTTCATCACGCACCGCCTTTCGCCCGTATGCGGTCCATGAATCGCGTGGCCATGGCCTTGACGCCAAGGTTGAAGCCTTCAGCAAGGGCGGCCTCTTCACGTTCGTATGCGCATCGCACAGCCTCGCCCAACTTCGTACCAAGGTCCGCCTCGATGGCCACGCCGTTCTCGGCTTGGTCGCGGAGGGCGCGGATGGTGGCCGCCGCCGCAATGCCAATCGGCGATTCGCTAAAGCGCTCCAAGTGCGCGATTATACAGGCAACGCACCCGCCATTTAGGTCGGCAAGGCGACTGCCGTCATAGTCATGCTCCTCACACCGCGTCGCTTCTCTCTGGGACATTCTCGGACTCCTTAATTTCGCGTTCCAGGTTGTCGATGTGTGCCCTGTACTTTGTACGCAAGACCGGGTCTGTCGTAAGCTCCAGTATCTCCCGCGCCGCCTCAAGCCGCTTCGCCGGCGGGTTTGACGCGTCTACGAAAATCCGGCCCGCCGCAATGACCTGCGCCTTCGTCGGGTCGCGGTCGAGGGCACGGTTGAAGCCGCGCCAGTATTCAGACGCCTCTTGCCGCTCGTCCTCTAGCGTCTTCGCCGCCCGCTGCCTACTTACCGCCGACATCAGGTTCGCCGGCGTGAATTCCCTGCGCCCCTCCTGCCGCGCCTCCTCCACGGCCGCCAGAAATTCCGCCTGCGTCACCTTGCGGCTTCGTAGCGCATCCGCCCACGCCGCCTTGCTAGTCGAGGCGAAGGCGAACGTACCGCCCACAAACTTGACCCAGTAGTCGAGGTTGTCGTCCCAGCCGGCGCAGGGGTCGCGGTTAGTCACCATGCCGTCCCTCCAAGAACCGGTCGCCCGCGCTGTCGCCGGCGTCCTGCTTGTCGTCGTACTTGCCTTCAAGGATCTTCGTCACCGTGTCGGGCCGTAGAAACCAGTCGAGGTCCGCCACCCAATCGCCACGATCCGTCTGACCACGGCAGAACAGCGATGGCGTCCAGCGATTGAGGGCAGTCTCGTACTCCGCCAGCCAGTCGGCGTCTTTGAGGCGGGCGCGGATGGCTTTGCGGCGGGTGGCGGTCAGCTTGTTCGCAACGTGCAGGCCGTGTTCCTTGGCCGTCCGGTTCCAGGCATCCATCACTTCTTGGACAGGTAGGTGGGGCGGCTTCTCTTCCTCCCCTGTTCCTGATCCTGTTCCTGTTCCTGATCCTGATCCTGATCCTGTAGGTCCGCCGGCGCTTTCGTCCGGTAAATAGGGTATCCTGTCCTCGCAGAACTGGTTTTCCTCCGGCAGATAGGGTATCTGGAGGTGCTCATAGTGCGTTAGATAGGGTGTTATCAGCGTGCTTTTGTGGAGTCTGTCGAGTTGATTGGCTACCGCCGACCGGTTTTTGTCGCTCAATTCCTTGCCCTGCGGGATCTGAAACTTGAGCATATTGACCACCCACATGACGCCGCCGTGGTAGAACGCCAGCCGGCATTCGTGCAAGGCCTGGATGCCGGCCTCGATGGCCCGCTGGGACATGCCTGTGTCTTCGACGATGTAGCTCATGGGCAAGTGATAGATGCCCGCCATGTGCGTGTGATCGCACGTCATCAGGTACAAGAAGAGGTATCTGTTGAGCGGCTCTAGATCACGCACGGCTGGGTCGCTCCAGAACTTGGTGTTCACGGGTCGATACATCGGCATCCTTTCCCTTGACAGCGGACTCCGCCGCTCTGCTACTCTGGCTTGGCTCCAAGGCCCAACCGCCACAGCAGACACCGTGTTTGCCATATCTTTTCAGCGTCCCCGGCAGCGGCCCTTGCAGCGGCCCCGGCAGCGGCCCTTGCAGCGGCCTCGGCAGCGGCCCAGGCAGCGGCCCCGGCAGCGGCCCCGGCAGCGGCCCTTGCAGCGGCCTCGGCAGCGGCCCTTGCAGCGGCCTCGGCAGCGGCCCAGGCAGCGGCCCTTGCAGCGGCCTCGGCAGCGGCCCTTGCAGCGGCCTCGGCAGCGGCCCAGGCAGTGTCCCTTGCAGCGGCCAATTCACGCCGCGTTGCCTTGCCGACTGCGAACCTACGGGCTACCTTGATCGCGTTTCGTGGGCGATGATCTTTCGTACGTTGCTTCTCAAAGATGTGTATAACGTGTTCGGCAAAGTCACAAGCCAGAAGCCTCTGGGCCCGCTCTCGACGCACCTCAACGCGGCGAACAAGCCGAGCTTCGGCAGCGACCACTTTGTTGTCACACCGCACTACCTTGCCCCGCATCTCGGCAAGATACAAGCAAGGGCCACTCCACCAGCCCATTAGGTCCTCGGGGCGACATAGGTGGTAGCCACGGCTGCACGGTTGAACGCGCAGAATCTTGGGCATCCACTTACCCGGATTCCCGCCCTTTGGCAGCGACCACCGGCCCGAGCCACCGTTGCACGGCTCCCCGTTTCGCCCAAGCACCTTGAACAAAATCTGCTTCTTCACCATGTCCTATCCTTTCAAAATGAGCGGATACCCACCGTCCCACCTGCCGTCGTACTTCTTTGCGTTTGGCCCGTGCCGCGCCTCCCAGGCCGCCGCGCCGTCCCACTCGCCCCGCGAGGCCTTCACGGCAGACAGCAGCGTGCGAAAGCTGGCGCGGCTTCGTTCGGCAACGTAATGGCATTGGGTGCAGAGCGTCAACAGATTCCACCATTCGTCGACGCGCCCAGCCATGCCGCCAAGGATATGGTGTATCTCCGCGCCGCATGCGCCCGGAGCCAACCGCACAAAGCAGCGGTGCAGCGGGTTCTCACAGGTGGGGTGCGCGGTGGCGTACTCGGTGCGGATGTTGCTCATCGGATACTCCTGTTAAGCCCCGGCCACCGTGTCACCAGGGACCGAGGCGAAGGCGGTCAAACGGCCATCTTGCGGTTTGCAGGATTGCGTTTTCGCATCTCGTTCTCTGCTGGAATCTTGACCGGGACGCGATCGCGCCTACGGTAATTGTAGGCGGATTCCACCATTGTCAAATAGCCATCACGACTACCATATTGAACAACCAGTTCTGGGCAGCCGCGCATTCCTTTGACGAGCCGCTTGTCGTCAAGACCATCAACCAGTGCATATGCACGCAAGGCATCAATAAAGAACCGGCCTCCGAGTTGCGGATAGGTGTCGCGGATCGCCGTATACATCCGCGCGATGCGTTCACCATGTTCCCGATCTGTGACCATGAACGTACCGTTGCGAACCGCTTTACTGATATTCTGCATTGCATTGTCGCCCAGGATGGTCGCGGCCAGTAACATCGGAATGCCGTGTTGTGTCGCGAACATCTGGAGTTCTACATATGCCTTCTTGCCGTCCTTTGCCCAAGAGCGGACATAGTCCCTTACGTTCCATTTCCGCTGCGTGTTTTCGATGGTTGGGATGTCAACGGGCGTATCGTCAACGATGTACCATACGGGCAGTTTTTTCTCCCGCGCGAAATGGATGCGTCCTTGGCCGCCCATGACAAGCAATTTGCCGCTGTCGGTGCTGCAAACGTGAATCGGATGCGAACACAGAAACCCGTATGCATCCATTGAGCGTTCCAAGTTTTTTCGTTTTTTCTCCTCTACGTCTCGATTCCGGCGCACGAGCACGAAGCGGTCGTAATCTCGCGTGCATTCCAGTTTCGGCTTCTTCGGTCGACGACGAACAGTCATGAAATACCCTCCCTATCGGTTTTTGCGAACCCAACGCGACACCATGGACATTGCCTCTGCCCTGCGCGGGTCGTCAATTGGAATCTGCGAAAGCGCGAGAATGGCCCTTTCCGCCAGCTCAACCGCCTTCGACAAGTCTGTGCCCGCCGAATCATCCTTCTTGCGTTCGTCCTCCAGTTCTCCCTTGATGGCCTTGCGGAGCTTGGCGCACGCCCAGCCCCCGGCTTCGGCCTTGTCTAGCCATTCGGTGCGTGCGTTGGTGGGAAGCTTGACCACCAGTGCGTGGTGGCTGTACGTCAGTTTGTCCTTGCGCAAGGACAAAGGGATCGCTTTAGCAACTGCCTTGTCATTGCGAAGCGTCTGGTACGCGAACCCCGTTGCCTTCACAGCTTCGTCGTACTTGTTGCCCCACTCCGCCTTCCGCCCCTCACCGTAGGCCAGCCAATCGCCGATCCACCAATGCACGGCCTTGCCGTACACCTTCAGTTGTTTGCCCACGCCGAGCCACTGTTCAAAAGACACGTCGCCGTCGAACACGATGCCCGTGTCGGTAAGCTGGCAGCAAGACAGGTCTGTCGGTATCAGTTGTGATGACGGCATGGTGTCCCTCCGTGGGCGTTAAAATGGAATCGTGTCGTCGTCCTGGAAGTCGGCCGGGTTGACCGCCGGGGGCGGGGCCTTCGCGTCGTCACGTCCACCCAAGAACTGAAAACGCTCTACGACCACCCTGATCTTACTCCGCTTCTCGCCGCTTTTGCTTTCCCACTGGTCCAACTGCAGCCGGCCCTCGATGAACAGCGGGCTACCCTTCGACAGATACTCCGCGATCGTCTCGGCCTGCTTGCCCCACACCACGCAGTCAACGAACAGCGTCTCCTCCCGCGTGTCGGTCTTGCGGTTGACCGCGAAGCCAAAGTCGGCGACGCGGGTGCCGCTTGTCGTGAAGCGGATCTCCGGGTCGCGTGTCAGATTGCCGATACCGATCCATTTGTTGAAATTAGCCAACGCTCGCGCCCTCCTTGATTGTGACAGTACCGTCCTCGTCAATGCCCGCCTCACCCATACGGAGTGCCGTCGTTGCGACGGAATAGCGTTCGGCATCTGATGCTGGCTTCTCGCCCCGTAGCTCCCAGAGCGTGTGCAGGAATGCCTTGATGCCAGGCTGCCACGTCTCGCGAGGGGGTGCGGCGGCATGTGTGGCTTCGTAGATCTCGCAATAGGCGACGATGAGGTCGCTTCGCGCACCCTCCCCTTCGCTGACGGCCCTGCGCGGCCCTGCCTTGTCGGCGGGGATCTGTTCGGGCGGTGTGCTTACGTCATATGCCTCGACGTCCATTGGCCTATCTGGCTTCTCTGGGTGGTCGCCCGTCTCCAACAGAAACACTTGCCGCAGGATGTACTTGTTCGCCCCTGTGTTGGCCTTATAGCAGGCCGTATCCTGACTGTATGCCATACCTTCGCCCAGCGTACAGGCGCGCATTTTTTCGCCGCTGGCGGCATGGCGGAATTCGCCAACGTATTTGGCAATGACGTGATAGAGTTTGTGCTTGCCTATGTCGTACACGTTCGTCAGGATGGGCTCAATATCAACGATACTGAACGCGAGGCCATGGGCCGCTAGCTCACCTCGCATCGCCTTTAGTAAATCGGCTTCGGTTGCGAACGTATACCCCTGTTTCGGGTGCTTGCCCGTTTTTTGCACATAGCCAACCGCCTGCATCACCGCCCCGATCGCCGATGCGATATTCGGACTCTTTGCCATTACCCAGATCCCTCCAATTCAAAGGCCCACTTCAGCGCCGGATCGCGGTCCAGGTCGTGCCTGTCCGCGTCCCACGAGTCCACATCCATCAGTTGCTTCCTGATGGCCCGCCACGGCTCGGCGTCAGGCGCGGGGCGGCCCTCATCCCACTCTGTATTCTCGATGTTGATGAACCGCGACGTGGAATTGCAGCATAGAGCCTGTTCGGCCTGTTCCTCCGCACGTACCTGGTCGAACGGTTCATCGTCGAGGGCGCACACTACGACGGTCATCTGTACGGTGTGAATCCGCATGTCGTCTCTCCTATCCAGTAGTCGCAATAACAGCCAGCAGCCACGCGGCCAGCACGACGCAGAGAATTACAGCGGTCATGACTCCCCCTTGGCGATAGTTGTCACACGACTTCGTGCGCAGCATACTTGGTGGCCAGTGGCCTATAGTCCTCTGGCGCGGTCTTTCCACACTCTTCACACTTCATTGATGGGATTACGAAACGATGGAAGTTGTCGTCGTCATATCCGTTTTCGCGCCTTTCGTGGCCACAGTGTTCGCATTCAAAGATCGCATAGAAATCTCGGCGATGCTGACTTTCTATTCTCTTGATCTTCATCACTCCCCCTTGGCTTTTGCGAGTGCGGCCGCCTGCGCAGCCTGTTTGCGCTGAAGCTTGTCCGCCCATTTGCGCAGGACGGCAGGGCGGATGACGTGCCCACGAGCCTCCAGCGATTCCGCGCGCGACAGAAGCGACTCGGCTACCATCGACAGCAGGTCGCCGTCCATGTTGTCGTAGGCTTCCATCTGGCAGGCTTCGAGCAGCAGCGGCACCGCCTCGGGGTTGATGCCCTCGCAGGCTTTCAGCGCCGCAACAATCTTCGCCGCGCTGGTGGGCGTCGCGTTCCCAAGTTCGCATACCGACTCGCCATCGAGCCAAAGCTCGCCAAACGCAAAGGACCACTTCGCCATCGTCTCCCCCTCCCTTGTGGCTAGGCGTCCAGCCGCGTGATGCGCACGGCGGGCCAGGGGTCGTATTCGTGGACGGTAAGCGATTCACCAAAAGAGGCGGCACCGGCCGTTCCCACGAGATAACACGCTCGCTTGGTCGTCAAACACGCTGGCCTGTAAAACAGTCCCTCTACACTGTCCCCCACGCGCCCCCAGAAGAATGTGTCCCAGGGAATCTCCGCCACCTTCGTTGGCTTCACGCCCCGGGCCTGCCCCCCCTCCACTTCAACTCGCGTCGCCATGTCATGTCCTCCTGTGTGTGCTACTTGGATTCCCATTCGCGTCTGTTGCGACCAGCAAACGTCTGCTTGCGGGCCTCTTTCAGGCATGTCCCGCACGCGGATTGGTCGCCCGCATACATATCCATCACGACATACGGCCTGCCGCATATCTTACATTTGACGGTTTGCTCCATGCTCCATCCTCCTGTGTATTAAAGGGCGTCGGATGGCCGCGCAAGGGCCACCGTTGGAATGACCCGCTTTGAACGGCAGTGGTCCTCAGGCCATCCGACGCCATGAATTCGCCGCGCGCGTTCCGTGCGAACTCGACGCGCGGCCGGAGCAACGAGCCCCGGTATACCATCAAAGAAAATAGCGGGGCACGCGCGGCGATTAGGCAAGCCGCACGAACCCCGCTTTCCGATCGGAGC
>SDBV01007164.1_pt1 | contig 15292 bp, 24 predicted proteins | sample 2277081 | NCBI WGS metagenome assembly SDBV01 (sample SAMN10402039, study PRJNA504765) | marine sediment metagenome | isolation source: marine sediment core GS10_PC15, 223 cmbsf | place: Arctic Ocean: Southern Knipovich Ridge | collected 2010
AGGTAAAATCCTGGTTCCGTATGTTTCCAGGAGAACAAAAGGGTGACCTTTTAAAATGCAAACATATATGGATAGAAATTTGTAGTACTATTTTTGAGCAAAGAGATTGGTGTAATAAGTGTGGCGGTTTACGATATACGCCACAAGGCCCTGAGTCTCCCAGCGGAAACATCAGTTATAGATATCCTAAATGTAGAATAAATAGTATAACAAAAAAGAAAACAAAATGATACATCAAGAAGATCTGCATAGGAGATGAGACATGAGCAAAGAAACATTTAAGCAAATACTTAAAGAAGTTGGTGAACCAGGTGATGATTTTGATGCCTGGGCAAACGATCTTCGGGAAGCTACAAGTGCTAATGATCAGGATGAAAGGAGATATTGGGGGACTTGGGACGGCGATCCAGGTCTTATGACCAGTGATTATGCAAAAGCAGAAATAGAGAAGCGTATTCATGAAAATAAACTGACTACGATACAATTGAATGATGAACGACACCGAAAAGAATTCTATCAAATGTACCGTGATCGTGCGGAGGCAGATATGGATCTTGAAGATATGAGATCTACTGATACACAAACACGAATAGATTTACGGGCTATTGCTTATATTTTGTTTGATAAACTTGGCGTAAAATATAATAGTTCAAAATAGATAAAAGATTACTTAAACAATGAGTAGAAAAATTTTGAAATCATGTTTAGTTATAACAAATTATCTAGCTGGTTGGATAGAACGAATTTTACTCTCGTATACTAATAAACCTAGAAAAAGCTTCTTTGTTGGATACAATATTACTAGGTATTACTGTTGGTTTTTATGTTTTATTAGAGATCCAATTAAACGCAAGCAACGTAAAAATTCATCAAGACCAAAAATATTAATATATTAAATATGATTGAAAAAATAATAGATGCAATTTTGTTTACAGTTTGTGCAATACAGATAGCTTTTGTGTTTTTTCTAGTAATCGGTACTGTATTATATATTACTATAGGAACAACAATATTTAATTTGTGGGTCACAATCCCATTGGTTATTGTTAGTCTTATCTTTGGTACCTTATGTACATGTCAACAAGTAGAAAAGAGGTTATTCGAGTAAAGTAGGAGTACAAAGACAATGTCTATCTTATTAAAGAAACAAGATGGCTCCCCCAAAAAATGTAGTCACAATTGGAAAGAATGTTTTATTGAAACTTTTGGTTATACAAATTGGTGTAATAAGTGTGGTGGCTTACGATATACGCCAACTGGACCAGGTTGTGATGGAAAAATAGGTATTCGGTATATGTATCCAAAATGTAGAATAAAGTAACGAGAAATGTTATGATACATCAAGAATATTTACAAAGATACCATGCAGCAGCTAAAATAATCGAATATGATGGAGCAGAAGGCTACCATACCTGTGTAGAAAGACATGGTGTTGAAGTTGCTAATTTTCTATTAATTGCGTTTTTGAGACATGTTGCAGGTTCTAAAAATACTTTTCCAACACCAGAAGATATACCAGAAAAAGTTAGTAAGATGTTGATAGAATATAATTTATTGAAGGGCGATTAGTTCAGTGGCTATTAATTATAATACATATTTTCGAGCATTAATTTCTACAGACATAATGTCTATTAGAGATCGTATAGCGAAAAGAGAGACTATTGGGAATACTGCTCATAATCTAGATAATGTCTCGAAAGCTTTTTATGATTATATACAAGACAATCCAGATTTTGCTGCAATTCATAAAAAAGTTAGATCTAACGCTATATCTCAAATGTTAATAGAAAAGTTTGGGGAAATTAAGAAATAAACAGGGCGACTAGGGTAGCGGCCAACCCGACTGTTTTACAATGTATCTTATAATTGAACCGGAATAGCAGTAGGTCTTTAGGATTATAATATTATTATCGAACCAATAAATAAAATTATAAAATTATTAAAGGAATGTTAAATGATGGTTCGAATAATAATATATGAGTTCATTATCTGATAACGAAATAAAAAGAATAATAGATTTATATGTTAAAGATGAATTAACACAAAGAGAGATAGTTCCTATTACAGGGCATTCTTTATCTTGTGTGAAAAAATATTGTAAAGGACTCAGATCTTTGAGCGATGCTTTGATTTTAGCAAGAAAAAAAGGAAGATGTGTTTTAACTGAGGAAGGAAGAAAAAGGCTTAGTGAGAGTGGAAAAAATTTAGTCAAAAAAAACAGAAAATATTGGACTAAGCCGGAGAGGGAGTTTAAAAATATATTAAATCAAATTAATATAGGAGTGCGATTCCCAGAATATATTAAGCAGGTATTCGAATTAAAAGATGATCTTAATCCAGAAATATATTTCCAATATCCTATACAACGATATGTTTGTGATTTTGTAGATGTTGATAGAAAAATTGTCTATAGAGTAAATGGAGATTTCTGGCATGGAAATCCAATTTTATATACCGGCGAACTAAACACAATACAGAAACATAATAAAAAACAGGATCGTAATTGTAAGATTTTTCTTGAAAGACGAGGGTTTTTTGTTTGTGATATTTGGGAAAGCGATATTTATTGGAATAAAGAATTAGTTATTAAAAATATAAGGGCGACGAGGGAGAAAGCTAACCCGCTTGCTTTACATGCAAGAGATACTGGGAGCGTTACCCAGGCCGCCCATTGCGATGATTGGTCAAAACGGCTAAAAGAACTCAGGTTTAAAAAGCCAAAAGTTAAAAAGCCAAAAGTAGAAAAAACATGTATAAGAAATGGTTGTAATAATGTATTTTTTTCGAATTCTATAAATCAAAAATATTGTAACCGTAATTGTTATGATTTAAATAAACGGAAAGTAAAGTGGCCCTCAAAAGAAGTGTTAGATCAAGAGATAAAAACCATGTCATGGTGTGCTATAGGTAGAAGATATGGAGTTTCTGATAATGCTGTAAGAAAATGGGCAAAAAAATATTTGCTCATATAGAATATTATAGATAATAAAGGCAGATATAATGAATGATTCTATACTCACATATGAACTAAAAGACCCACAAGGAAATATTATTCTTGCTCTTTCATGTCGTCAACAGTCTATAGATATGTTATTCAAGCATTTTGACAAAGAACATTTTATTTCTACTTTTGCTGAAAAAATTAAAAAGTCTGGTGAATTTTATCCATCAGATCTGCTTGTTTCTGGGGCATGTAAATACGTTTTACTTCTAAGAAACCAGATATTATCATTTTTAACTAAAAAAGACTCGCTAATGACTTTTTCTTTGTTGAGACAATTGTCTGATGTCGTTATGTGTACTTTTGCTTTAACCAAAGTTGAAGATAGAGATAAATTTGCGAAATATTTAATGGAAGGTAATGAGATTAGAAAATACAAGGATAGTAGTATAAAAAACATCACTTATACTAAACTTGCTAAATACATGGATAAAGTTACTCCTCTTGGTAATTATGAGAAAATTTTTAAGATGTGTTGTAAAATAATACATTTTGGTGGACCTCACATATGTTCTGTATCAAGTGTTCATGATAATAAAATTATTACTTCTATAAATGATGAACCTTTTTTGCTATCTTCACAACAAATTGTTGAATGCCAAATTGCTTGTTATCTCCTTTTTTCTATGTTTTCTTATTTAATTTCTACTGTATGAAACGATAATATTCGCCTCCATAGTTCAGTAGCTAGAACACAGCACCTGTAATGCTGCGACCTGGGTGCAAATCCTAGTGGAGGCTGTCCTGGGAAGCTCAATTGGCGAGCGAGCAGCTGTTAACTGCTAGGTTGCGGGTCCGAGTCCCGCCCCAGGAGTTATGAATAAAGAAGTTCGCGTAGATGGATTAAAGCACTTGTGTGGTGGAGTAGTTGGTTTAACATATATATTTCTGATGTGTTGGCAAATACATGTTTTTGGTGTTAAGTGGTATCTAGCAATACCATATTATGCTATGCCGGTCATTAGCATGATGGGTTTAGTTGCTATTATTGTTGGTATCGTTAGACTTATTAATCCATCCCTATTGACTTCTTTTGGATATAATACAAGTATATGTAATGAAACTACAGAATGTAATGAAACTACTATAGAAGAAAAAAGTTCTGAAGTAGTTTTGTCTGATTATGTTAAAGAAAAACCAGAAGAAAAACTTCTTATCAATAATAAACACAAGTTTATAGATTTACAATAATTAGGAGATATAATGTACTATTTTTCAGCAGACACACATTTTTCCCACGCAAATATTATTATTCACTGTGACAGAGAATTTCATACACTTGAAGAGATGAATACTACAATGCTTGATAATATCAATGAAAAAGTAGGAGACAATGACATCTATTGGCATCTTGGAGACTTTGCTTGGCGTGATGCTAATAAGTTTTTAGATGCAATCAATTGTAAAGACATTAGAATTATCTTAGGTAATCATGATAAAAGAGAAAAGAAAACACTTAAACAAGCTCAAGAAAGAGGTAGAATAAGACTATATCATGGGTATCATGATATGAAAATTGAAGATAAAAAAGTTACATTATGTCATTATCCTATGAGATCATGGAATTGTAGTTATCATGGTTCCTGGCACCTTTCAGGTCACGTACACGGGATGATTACTAATCCAGATAAATGGACAATGGATGTTGGTGTAGACTCAAATAACTTCTTTCCGGTTTCTTGGGAAGAAGTAAAGAAGCATATGGATGATAGATATACTCATATAGACCCAGAATTGGATCCTGGCAACAATATCTAAAAAAGATGATTAGATATACCAAGCAAAGAGATCGTCTCTCCTGTGGCCCCACAGCCATCTTAAACGCCCTCAAATGGGCTGGGACTGGAGCAACTTATAAAGAGGAGGGGAGACAATTAATAAAAGACTGTCGTATCCATTCTAAAGATTGTGATCTTTTCGGGATACGCGGGGTAATACCCTTTACGCTAGATGCAATTCTAGAGAGAAAGTGGATATGCAAACATCTCCATGTTAAATACTGTTGGTCTGGACCGACAATAGAACTTCTAAATAATCATCTATTATCTGGCGGGGCGGCTATTATAAGGTATTGGTTAAAACACCATTTTCCATTGATCGGCCCCTCTGCTATTTCCAAAGACATGGAATGGACACATCATTACGCACAGACATCATGTGGGCATTATGTTTTTTGTCCCGGTTTTTGCGGCAAGAAGTATATAATTATTAATGATGTGGTAAATAATGATTTGCAAACTGTATGTCACATAACAAAAAGACGTATGCATCGGATACTATGCAACAAAGGTAGAGGTTTTGGAACGGTCGAGAATTGTATCGTCTGGTTGCTAGTGAAGAAGGTAAAATCATGATAATTAAAGAAGAAGTTAAAATTCTTAAAGAAGTTGATATTGGACCTCTTGATACTGCTTTAAAATTACCAATGGCACCAAGAATTAATTATGGTATGAAAACAATATGTGATGTATGTCACAAAGATATTAAAGGTAGATTTTTTATAGCAGGACTCAAGAAAGGGTATGTAAATATGAAGTTTTGTGAATCTTGTATAGATGATAATACTAGAAGTAAGATAAGAAAATGATAGAAATTGTAGGTAATTTATTAAAAACTGATATTCAGTACGTGGCACACCAGTGCAATTGTATAAGTCAAAAATCTGCACATCTTTCTAAGGATGTCTTTAAAACATTTCCTTATGCAGATGTATATTCAAACAGAGTAGAACATGATATTCTAGGTACAATTAAAGTTTGTGGAGATGGAGAAGATCAGAGGTATGTTATTAATATGTTTGGGCAATATTTCCCTGGTAAAGTAAAATATCCCAATGGGACAAAAGATAACTATAATTTGAGAATTAAGGCTTTTAAGTCTTGTTTAGAAGAAATTGAGATAATTTCAGGATTGCGAGAAGTAGCTTTCCCGTATAAGATTGGATGTGGAGCAGCAGGAGGGATTTGGGAAATTTATAATGAGATGCTTAATAATTTTGCAGAAAAAGTTTTTCCTTGCATAGATGTGTATGTATTGAAGCTAGAAAACGGGTGTGTAGCATAAATGGATAATGCAATCGACCTTTAATCGATAGAGTGCAAGTTCGAGCCTTGCTGGTCCTATTGCTACCTAAATCACTTCTTTTTTCTTCATCCAATTCTTTTTTGAAGGTTACTCTTTGTAAAAATGTAATATAAGATTGTATGTATTATTAAAAAACTAAAGGAGAGTTTCTAGTGTCTTATAAGACTATATTTCATCTAGCTCAAGTTGAATATGGACCAATCGAACAACCTATTTCCAAGAAAAGACTCATAAAGAAGTTATACGATTTGATTACCCCACATACTAGAGGCTTTTTTCATGATGAATCATGGCAACCAATACACAAGGTTTGGGAAATTTTTAATGAAACTGGTTTAGATTGGAATATTACTGGAAGTAGATATGATGGTAGTATGCCTCCAGAGAGGAAAGAATGGAAGTTTGAAATCAATTTTACTAATAATAGAGGAAGACCTGATAAAATATATGGAAACATAGTAGCAGCTGGCGGGGGGTCTGTGGAGGACCCGCTGGAAAGGTTTGATGTTACAGTAGTTATGTCTGATTCAAGAAAGAAGACTACAAAAATTGCAAGAAGAAAAGAAAGAATACCTGGTGGAATGGCAGAAGGAAAAAATGTTACTGATTTCGACCCTAGCCAGTTAGCAAAAGGGACTAAAGTTGAAATGAAAGAACATTCAACTGATCCTAATATTGCCACTGAAATTGCCATGGACCATTTAGAAGAAGCAGGAGATTGTGCCTCTTGTAATGGAGCAAAATATTATAATCTTTTAGAAAATATGGAAAAAAAGATTGAAAAGAGAAAAAAGAATGAAAGTAATTAAAACTTCAGATTATAAAGATGCCAAGAAAAAGAAGAAAGAGTGGGACCCGAATCCCTGGGCTGTATGTTTCTCGAAAATTGACAAAGACAAAAATCCTGAAAAAGCTGAACGGTGTATCCAAAAAGTTAAAGCAAAACAAAATAAGATTGCTCAATTTGAAGAAGATTTTAGTTATAATGAACCTGATGATTTGCAAGAATTTGGGGATAATGAGGCTTGGGAAGATTCACAAGCTGATATGAGGGATATGGAAGAAAGATATGATAGTGAACCATCTTTTACTATAGAATCCATGCCAGAAGGCGGATTTAAGGTTGTAGAACATGATAAATATGAAGAAGGTTCTGTACTAGCTGGTAAACCAAGAGATGCTGTAGTAGGATTCTTTGATGATGTCAAATCGGCAAAAGAAGAATATCCTACTGCTGAATTACTTAATCAACAAACTACACCAAGATTCACTTATGAAGATGCTATGAATATGCCAGAGCCTCCAGATTTTGATCCTCGTGATGCAGGTGAAACCTGGTAATAATATGACTAACAACCGTTACTCTAGAATTCTCGCTTTTACACTTGTTGAACTTCTTGTAGTTATTGCTATTATGGCTTTGCTACTATCAATTCTTGCTCCTTCTTTTTATCAACTTCGTTCACATGCTAGATCGTCTAAATGTGCTGCTAATTTACATCATATTGGAGAAGCTGCTCGTGCCCGCCAGGCTTCCGAAAACCGGGCTTTCTTGCGCAAGGGATGGCAACAACTATTGTCCCCTTACGTTTTACAACCAAACATCTTTGTATGTACAGAAGGCGAGCCGAACTCTCACATGGCTGAAACTATAAAAATGCACGATCTCACCAACGGTTTTTTTACTCCATTTCTTGAGGGGCCTTGGGCTGTGAAACTTTCCCAAACTCAGTACGAACAGGTCGCGTTGAGAGAACGTATGACGGTCAGACCTCCACCATATGAGCCTGATGATGATCCACACATTTACTGGTTGTGTTTTGAGGACTGGAGATCGCCCAACACTGACAATGATTACGAGGATCTTCGTGTCAAGGTAACTGAACATGGTGATGGCAGGACAGAGTTAATGTGCAAAATTGGTAGTACCGGACATAATCTAACGGTTGTAGATGAAGAAAATGAATTACTGGCCACAAAGTCGCAGATGCAAGGTGGTTATACTCTATGGGTCGGGGCAGGTTTAACTAGTTATGGTATGAATGTAGATTCTTTTAGAATGTCAAAAGCTGGGCAGATTTTCGTTCTCGATTACAATAAACATTTAGCTGCTAGCGACCATTTATGGGAGTGTGACGAACAAGGCAATCCAACATTTGCCAGACATTTTAACAAGATCAACGTATTGTATATCGGTGGCAACGTTCAACTCACATCACCAGAGTCAATTGACCCTCGTACGCAATCGGTGGCTAAAAATCTATGGCAACAGTAAACTATGTTTATGTAAATTTCTTCTAGTAGTGTATACTTTTTTTTTGTACTTAATTATTCGATAAAAACATATGCGGTTTATCAACATAACTAAAAATACAGTCTATTTAGAAGACATTGATACAAGTATACTATATACAGAAGATAAACCTCAATATATTGATGTTGATGATGTCAAGAAGTCAAGTGGTTTTCGTCGCATGATAAGGAATGGTAGTTTCAAAATCGTAGAGCATGGTAATAGTATATTTGAAAAGAACCTTGCAAGGATGAAGATTTCTGTAGAAAAGAAACAGGAGGTTAAGAAAACAGTGAATTATACTGAACGAGGAGAAGAAGTAGAAGTTAGGATTAAAGGACATTTTTATGATGCTGGTGGATATGCTAAAGTTAACAGAAATTTAGCTATAGGTCTAGCACATCGAGGAGTAAAAGTCCAAATAGAACCCATTTGTACTTATTTAAACGATTTAAATCCGCTTGAAATAAGGCGTCTATCTGTTATGAAAAGAGATTTAAGTAGAGACGCTATAACATTAGATAGCATGATACCTATTTTGGGGAATCAAGGGATTGGCAAATACAAAATTCTTTACACAACAATTGAATCTAATACTATTCCTAAACAGTTTGTTGATGCCGCAAATAACTATAATGAGATATGGGTAACATCAGACTATTGTAAAGAAGTATTGACAAAATATTTACCTGATAAAGAAATATTTGTATTACCAGATTCTATAGATATCAATCTATATAAAGAAGATGTAGAACCATATGGATTTCGACCAAAAATGAAAGATTTTGTATTTATAAGTGTATTTGGATGGAGCTACAGAAAAGGATATGACGTATTACTTAAAAGTTATTTGCAAGAATTTACTGGAGATGATCCTGTTTCATTATTGATATTTAGTCGTTATCAGTCTAGGGAAGATAAAGGTCAAGTAATTAAGAAAACAGTACAAAAGTTTATTGAAAAATATGGTGGCGACAATCCTCCTCATATTGCAAGATGTGGACAAGTTATACAAGAGTTTAAAATGCCAAGTATATATAAAGCATGTAATGCTTTTGCACTCTATAGCCGTGGCGAGGGATTCTTAATTCCAGCATGTGAAGCTTCTTTATGTGGTTTACCGGTAATATCTGTTAATCATAGTGGACAAACTATGTTTTTAAATAAAGATAATTCTACGTTGATAGAACCAGACTTTTTTGAAAAGATACAACCAGGAAAAATTCATGTGCATTTCTGGGACAATCAAGAATTTCCGTCTCTTGAAAGCGAACAAGCATTAGATGATGCGAAAAAAGCTTTACGTTTTGTTTATGAAAATTATGATTTAGCGAAAGAAAAGAATAAAATATTGCAAGAAAAGATTAAAAAAGAATACAATATAGATAATGTTGCTTCTATGGCAAAGAAAAAATTAGAAACAATTTGGAGAAAGACATGATTATTGTTTTTGCTGATATGGGACAACAAACATTCAAGTTTTACACAGAACAAGGACTATCTACAATACCCTTCGCAGATTTAGATACAATTAAAGAACTTTTAAACGATAATGAGATTATGTATGTAACAAATGCCATGAAGGTGGATATAGAAGACCTTGTTAATTTTGCTAACCAAAATAAAAATGATGCTACACTTGTACATAAAGAAACCGGACCTATACTTGTACACTCAACAGGTCCTGGGTGTCTATATCTATCAGAAGTAGAGGTTACATTCAAAAACCCACAAACTTTTTATGTTCTAGAAAATATAAAATCTAAAAATGAAAAAACTGCTTCTTTAATTGATAACCTTCTTAAAAATGGACAATTAGAGAAAGTTTCTTCATCACGTGCCGAAGAAATAAAAAGACAGTATAAAAGAAAACAAGATATTATACAGCAAAAACAAGATGAAGAATTAGCTAGACGTAGTACAGATTCAAGAGGATCTGGACAAGAAACAGCTATGTCAGGAGAATATGATGCTATTCCTATTGATTTAGAGAAGCAAAGCTTTGGTTCTAAATCAGAAGCAAATGAAGGACGGATGTTGCCCAAGGACCTTTTAGAATGAAAATAGTAATCATACAACTCGGTACAACATGCGAATGCCTACTGACAAGTAGCCTGATTAAAGGACTTCGTAAACAAGATAAAGATGTTTCTATATATATTCTTACATCAGAAAAATCAGATAATAAAGTTTTTAAGTTTAATCCCAATGTTAAACAAGTTACTAAAAGTCTTCCTTCTATAGTTAATTCAGGCCCTTTTGATCGCCTTATTAATTTAAGTCCTAGTTTTATGAAATTATATGGATTTAGATTTGTAACTAAAATGTCAGGGTTTAACCTGTCTTATAATTGTGAAAAATATCAAGAAATTCTTTATGGAGACGAAAAAACAGATTCTAATCTTTTTCAAATTTATTTTAAACTTGCTGGTATGAAATGGAGAGGAGAAGGTTACGAACTATGTTATTACCCTAAGACAAAGACTAATAAGAAAAAAACAGGAATTGCACTCGTAAATACAAACTTAAAAAACTATATTCTAGAAAAACTTCAACTGGAAAGTTCTAGGCTTTGGAATATCCCATTACGTAAGAACTTATACAAAAGAATTGATGAAATAAATAAATGCCAAAATATTGTAACTGATGATTTCTTGACAATGCATATATCAATTGCTCTTAAAAAATATGTATATTTTTTAGAAACAATACCATGTAATACTAAAATTGAGTTTTTTAAAAGAGGGGAAATAATTAAAGTTCCTTCGAATATTTTAAGATGGATATAAAAAATACAATATCTTTGCCATTGTGCAGAAAAAGTACACCTATAAAAGTTCTACCTGAGTGCCCATCCACTTATTCAATATCTGCTTTTGAGTTGAATGATGATTATACTACAGGTGGAGTAAATACAAAAATATCAGTTATTGGGACAGGAAACCCAATGCATAAAGACCTGCGTAATTATACTTCAGAAAACATGTTAGATGAAGAAGCTAATTTAGATGATGAAAATGGATGGAGTTCTATGATTTTTGGTGTTTTATCAAAATTTGCTCCTCTAGCAGATTTCTCTTCTGTTAAAGCCGTAAACAAGAAAGGTAAAGTCGATTTCCTTGCGACAGCCGCATCAGTACTGTGGGCTGTCACTAAAGAAGCAGATGTTATTATATTACCTCCTTTGCCACAAAAAGAGATAAGAAGCTTAACTCAAGCTTTTAAAAAGGCAAAAGAAAGAGGATCTGTTCTTGTCTGTTATAACACTAATAAACAAGAAGTTGTTTCTTATCATTATCCTGATGTTCTTTTTATAAAAACACCAGTAAAAAGAAAAAAAGTAGGAAAAATAAAATCTATTAATAGAAATGTCATCAGCGTGTGCGTCCCAGAAGGGAAAAAATATACAACATATCTAAACGATCAATATGTTGTTTCTCCTATTTCTGTCGAATCAATAGCCAGCTTATCAAGTATTATTGCCTTAAATCTATCACAACTAAGACAAACAAACAAAACAACAAAAGCTGTCAAAGCTGTTGATAAATTGCTCAGTTAAACAAAGGGTTTTTTCTTTTTTCTAAGAAAATAAGAAATATATAACACTACTTGTATATAAAAAATAAATTATGCCACATGTATTCAGAATTATAGATACTATATCAGGCCTAGCAGATACTACAATTGCAGGTATTGCAGATGGAGATCTCCTTGTCTATAAAGTTGCTACTAGCTCCTGGGAAAATGAAGCAGCAGGAGCAGGTTATGTCCCATATGTTGGAGCTGTAGCAAATGTAAATCTCGGAACATTTAATCTTACTACAACAGGTACAGTAGATGCTTCCGCCCATAATATCACTGATAAGAAAGTAACCGTAACGACTTTTACCTCCGCAGGTATAAATGCGGCGATAGATGCTTTAGGGACAGAGGGAGGAGAGGTTTATATCCCCGAAGGAGATTATGATTTTGGCATTGCGCCTACGGGCATAGTAATTGATTATGATAACACAATTATACGAGGTGCGGGGAAAGGCACTCGACTTCTTAACACCTGTAGGTTTGTTTACACTACCATAGTAGGCGTGCCAGCGGCTGGGGAAACGATAACAGGCGACACTACTGGTTTTACAGCTACAGTTGTAAAGGTAGACTTGACAAATAAGATAGTTTGGTATCATACTCTAAGCAATGGGGCTAATTACAACGCCGCAGAAGTTATATCTTGGTCTGGTGGAGCCGACACGACAATAAATGGAGTTGTCCCAACAGAACCAACAGAACATGCCGTAGACTTTTCCGGCAAGGACTATATTACAATCACGGATTTAACCGTGTATGGCGGCAGGGGTGCTGATGCCGATAGGTTTTTGATTGTAGGAACCAGTAGTTCTAATGCAACAATTCAAAACTGTAATTTACTTTATGGCGATGAGGCCGCTATAAATGTTACAGGGGATTTCTTAAAGGTGCAGTTTAATTATATTATCGGCTGCAATGATGAAGGCGTAGTTTGTTTTGGAATTGATAATGCAGATATTTCTCATAATTATATAGAGGATTGCGGGATTCCTACATCAAATCCTGCTATAAGTGTGCCGCAATGCAATAATGTAACTGTAAGTGATAATGTTCTTAAAAGTAATCATATTGCAATAGCTGTAGACGCTGTGGCTACACACGTTGTCATAACGAATAATGTTGTGCAGACGACTGCATCGGATGGCATAACAGTTCTGGGTGGTTCCAAATATTGTACAATATCAAATAATAATATTTATGATGTGGATTCGGGTTCGGCGGACATAAAACTTAACGCTGCTGATTATTGCACTGTTATAGGAAATAATCTCTATGGGGATGGCACATCAGACATTGGGATACATCTTGATGAATCAGATTACTGCACTGTAACAGGGAATTTTTCCGACAATCACGATGTAGCAGGTATTCAAGAGGATGCGGATTGTCAAAATAACATAATTGCAGGAAATAATGTCCAAGATGGCTATGTCCTGAATGGCGCAACGGCAGAAACTTTTGACTTTGGTAATAGTAGTTTATTGTCAACAGGCGACGTAAGAATAGTATCAGATTCTAACCAAATAGAACTTGGAAATGTCGCTGGCGGGGATATGATTATTAAGTATGGTGGATCTTCTGGTCTAATTGATACTTCAATAGTTGCTGCTTCAGATTTAAATATAGCTTGTGGAGCTAATAAAACATTAGTTCTTAATAATACAGTCTGGGATGAATTACCGCCTACTCCAATAACATCTGCTAAACTTGGCTCTACTGCTCCTACTCTTACAACATTCGTATCCGACATCGAACAATATACGTTCGATGCGTCGAATGATTATGTCATAGGTGCTACAGAAATAACCCACAGATGGAAAGAGGGAACTACGATACATCCTCACATCCACTGGGCGACTAATGGTTTAGAGCTTGCTGCTAAAGGTGTTAAATGGCAGCTATCATGGTGTATTGGAGGTCCAGGAGGTGTTTTCTCAGCACAGACTGTATCAGTAATAGATGTTGAGATACCTGGAAGTACGACAGATAGAACGCATTTTTTGAATCACTTTTCTCCGACAGTAGATGGAACAGGCTATAAAATAGATACGTATATACTTTGGAGATTAGAAAGAATTGCTACTGCACATATTAATGGAGAACCAGCAGCAAATCCCTTCGGGTTGGCGGTAGGCTTCCACGCAGAACAAGAGACAATAGGCTCCAGGGATATAACAACAAAATAATAGGAGGCAAACAAAAATGGCAATCAATGTTAATTTTACAATCCCTGACACAGAAACAGCAAATAGAATCACTGTTGCATTTGGAGTGGCAAATGTAGAAGAGTTCAAATTGAAGGTTGTTAGTTGGGTAAAAAATGTGGTTAAAAGACATGAGTCTAGACCACAAGAAGTAAATGTTGATGATATCATAGCTGGAGAATAAGTTATTTTTAAATAGATTTGAAAAATAAAATATGGCATATACTCTAACATATTCAATAGACCTGGGCAGTGCAAGTACAGGGCTTACTCTCAATGCACAACTTGTAACTACAGAAGGTGCAAATACTGGAGATGCTATTATAATAGGATTTACAGAAATCTCTGATGGATTCTATATATGGCACAATGCTGCGTTTCCAGATGATTTCAGAGGAGCTGTTAAATTCTATGAACAAGGAGTTCCAGGTACTGTACTTGCTTTCATATCTATTAATCCAGAAGAAGCTGAAGATATAGCGATTATGGTGGGAAATATTATTATCAGCGTTAATGACCTAAAACGACTTGTCTTTGGATAAAAATTTCTCTAAGAAGAAGGATTATTTCACATATAATTAAATTATAGATAGAAATAGTATAATCATGGAGAAAAATTATGTCCGATATGCATGTTCTTGTAGCATCTAATCAAGGGATATATAATATTGTTATGCACTTTGAGGTTCCAGATGTAAATAATTTAGCAAGTATTAACTATAGAACCGCTCTTGTAAATAGCGGGATTGGCGGGACTACCTCATTAGAAGAAGGCACGGGGGCAGGACAAATAACTATAACAGAAAAGGCTCAAGTTCTTTCTGGAGAAATCTACGAATATTCAGTAGATTTCAACGCAACAGGAAATGGGAGTACAACAGTAGCAATACGAGATTCTCTACGAAGTTTCTATGCAAGAGAAAAAACAAGAATTATTGACAACTTACAATATAGATTGAAACGTTTTGGATATGAAGAATCAGGAAGTTAATTTTTTATTGGGATAAAAATGGCTGATTATACTCAAGCAGATCACACATTCATAGCACATGCACACTATGTAAATGCAACAAATTATGTTGTTGTAGGAACATCAGACGATGTTAGATCTTATCTTTCAGGAACTAT
>SDBV01007165.1_pt1 | contig 15292 bp, 15 predicted proteins | sample 2277081 | NCBI WGS metagenome assembly SDBV01 (sample SAMN10402039, study PRJNA504765) | marine sediment metagenome | isolation source: marine sediment core GS10_PC15, 223 cmbsf | place: Arctic Ocean: Southern Knipovich Ridge | collected 2010
CTATCTTCATTTTCAGCTCCTAAAGCATTTGAGTTAACGGATTTTCCTCACAACCAAACCAGCCAATAACCAACCTGATTTATACACCACAGAACCGAATTTGTCAAGATATTCCCACACTCCTCGATCACGAACCCCACCTACCCTCTCAGGCCAACGCCCTGCCCCCCCAGCCTGTCGCAGCATAGTCTCTGGCGACGCCGGGCCATACCCGCGCAGACGGATATCCATGCTGTTAACTAAAAATCGAAGATCCGCCGAAGGAGGACCAAAAACTACGTTAGTCCCTCACCAATTAGGCTACTGCCATCACATTGGTGCGCGGAAAAACTATACCGCCTGTCCCTTTTTTTCCGGCACTTGCAGAAACGACCCAACAATCTAAATCAACCTCCCCCTTTTGGGTGGCACGGTCAAGCTCCGCTTGGCCGTGTGGTTGCATGTCAAATGCCTTCTTCCGCACATGTCATATTCCAAAAAAACCGTAGGGTGGGCCGTGCCCACGCGGAATTAAAAAAACATCGCAAAACGATCCTCCGCCATTTGGCCCCACTCTTAGGCACAATAGCAAAAAAAATACTATAAAATTTACAGCAAAAAGCCTTAATGCTTTAACACGGACAATATCTTTATCGGACCAGCATACTTCGGCCTTAAAAGTGCCAAAAGAACACTTGCGGTGGAAGTAATAACAGATACACTGGAAGTGTATTTATGCCTTAAATCGCAGCTTGCAGATTGTATTTACGGAGATATCTTATGAGAAACAACAACCAAACGCCACCGCCATCAAATATCCTAAACACCTTCGCAATTTGCACGCTACTGTTTTTACCGTCAATGGCATATAGCAACGAAATCGCCGTCGAGGATTGGACGGCTACCTACAATTCCGAAACCAACCGCTATGATTTTGTCAGCGATATAGAGATCGACAGTTCCGGCAATGTTTATGTGTTGGGCATTTCTCCTACAGGATTAGAGGCAACATATACAACGGTCAAATATGACCCGAACGGAAATAAACTCTGGCAAGCACACTATTCACAAATTCAGGAACATGCTAATGCAGGCAACGATTTATTTGTAGATGATTTTGGCAATGTTTATATCACTGCGCCAGCCTGGCCAAATACAACTGAAAGCGCAATTATAAAATATGACAGCAATGGTAATCAACTCTGGACAACTCAGTATAATACTTATACTTCACGATCAATTTACTATTCCGCTTTTTTGACTGTTGATAGCATTAGCAATATCTATGCGGCAACCGAATGTGGCTTTGTAAAGTTCGACCCAAACGGTGTCAGCCAATGGGAGGTGTGTTTCGGCAGTACGAATTATTTAACAGGATTAGCTGTCGATAGCCAGAACAACATCTGTATGACCGGCAAGTACGGAACCGCAAAATATGACCGCGATGGCAATGAACTCTGGTCAGTACCGGATATAGGATTTTCTATGGAAATTGACAGCATGGATAATATCCATATCACCAATGACATAGCAACCGTGATGTATTCACCAGATGGCAATGACCTCTGGACCTCTACTGAAGGCGGCAATTGCTTGATTGTCGACCATCAGGGAAATACGATTATTTCAAGATATCCTTGGGAAATGCAGCAATATACACTATACGAAACCATCAAATTCGACATCGACGGCAACCTGCTCTGGCAAAAAAACAATACTACTCATGGCATGCCTTTTTGGGAAAGATTTGAGAATCTGGCTGTGGATGACTCTGGTAATGTATATGTAAGCTGTCCGGCTTATTTTACATTAAACCAAAACGATGATCAGGCTGTCATCAAATATTCTCCGAATGGGACAATGATCAATAAGTTCAGGACAGGAACACTTAAACCAAACTATATAGACTACGTTACAAATATAGAAGTTGACCATTCCGGCAATATATATCTCGCAGGTTCATCTTTGGATGCGAATTCTTCGCCGACATCTATGGACTTTTGCACAAAAAAGTATTCCCAACGACCACCGAACACATATACCATAACCGCCACATCAGGACCAAATGGACATATCATCAGCATAGTTGGAGGATACGAGGTACTGGAACAGGACACAATCCAGTTTATGGCTTATCATGATTACGTCTTTGGACCGCCGTTCAATATTGAATACTATATAGATAAGTGGTATCTTGACGGCAAAGTCACTGATACTACAGGGCCTGTATTCACACTCGAAAATATAGATTCCGACCACACCCTGTACGCAACGTTCAAGCCGTACCGTACTGACGAAATCCTTATAGCTCGACTTGAACCATTTGAGATATTCCCCAATCCATGGATAGAAGGAAACTTTCAAATGATAACTTTCGACAGAAATATTCGTCTAAATGCTACCGAAGCCCTGATGGGAGGTGCAAACTATGCTATTGACAAGTGGTATCTAAATGGCCAGCAGGTCCAAACCGGAGGCCTCACACTTGACCTCTGCAATACAAAACCACCCATCGATGTCATCGCAACAGTCAAAGAAGTACCGCTTGAATATTCTTTCACTGTGTCGGTAGGACCAAACGGAACTGTTGCGGAAAATATATTAGGTTCCGGCTATAGAGCTCTGCCTGACCCCAACTATGTCGTGGACAAATGGTATGTCGATGGTCAAGTCGTTCAGGACGGCTGGTCGATATTCGTTCTCGACGACAAACAGAACCGTAGCATACATGTTACATTTAAAAAGCCAGTTCTCAACATGGAAGACTTTGCTGATCTCACAGCCCACTGGGGCAGACAAGACTGCTGGGAAGCCTATCACTGCCAGTGTGATTGCTATGACGCCGACCTCAATCTCGACCGCTCTATTGATATTGACGACCTTATGATATTGCTCGAATACTGGCTCCAGCCGGCAACGCCGCACGGCATCCAGATATTGCTTGAGTACAACAGACGCCTCGAACTTATCAGAGACGCGATTGCCCTGTACAAGATTGAACATCTTAATCAACTGCCTCTAAACTTGGAAACCGCATTGACTACGATAACGGACGTTAGTGGTACTGCCTGGATTGGTTATGATTATGGCATACCTTGCGGTCCTTACATTTCTAAAATACCCATAAATCCATTTACAGGAGGCAATACGGTTAATTGTACAGGCGACTGGTGCTACAATAGCAGCACAGGTGAATTCAACGGCGACTATGACATCGATGAAAGTACAACAATAGTTGAGTCTCCCGATCTCCGCCCGGAGATGTTCCTGAAACCAATGCAAGATGCTATGAAATCATATAAATACGATCATTTCGGCCAGGCACCCGACCAAGGCCCAATGGATTTCGAGGGCAGCATAACAACAATAACCGACGTTAACGGTGATCCTTGGATCCCCTCGGCAACGAGTGGTCTCATGTATGGCCCGTATTTGAAAGAAATACCAGTAAATCCCTTCAATGGCCTAAGTTCAGTTGATCAACCCGGCGGCTCTCTCGGCGACAACTCACACAGCTGGTATACTTGGTACGGCTTCGGGTTCGGATACGACGACGATGGTTACACCCCCAACGGTACCCCGCATATCGATTTAGGTTTTTAACCAAAAAAAATCTTCCAATTGCGCTTGCACTATCCTGCTGCGGACCAAAAAAATAAATTTTTTTTAGTCCTTTCCCAACAACAACTTACAGTTTTCAACCCCAAAAAAAATCACCGATTTTTGCATCAAACGCGCATGTTCGTGCAAAGTATAGAGGGACTATGGTTTTTTGAAAGAGTTAAAAATGAATACAAAATTACAAGATAAAGTTAAATTTATGTGCCATGGTCAAGCTTTGCTTGGCCATACTTCAATACTTTTTAGCCGCGGCCGCTGGCCACGGTTGCAATCAAACAAACCGCTAAGATCGCCCAGAGACACTACAATACCCTCATGTTTTTTGCGAAAAACCGCAATTTTGCGAAACCTTTTTTTGAGGAACAAACCCAATTTCAACTACTCAAATATCACCGCAACCTCTTATGTTACAGTGGCTTACAACGATTCCCAACCAAAACCCAAAATCGGAACAAACCCAAACAAACCCAATCAAAGCCGATTTCTACGGCAAAAAAACAGGAAATACCTTGCAAAAAAATAAAAAAATGAGGAACGAACCCAATTTCAACAAGGATACCCCCACCCTAACTCACGAAATAACAAAGGATTACAACAAATCATCCCGCAGAGACTACCCCAAAAACGAACCCAAAGCAAACCCAATACGAACCCAATACGAAGCCAATTCGAAGCCAATTTGCGGCACTTATTTCGTGGAAAAACCTGTTTTGCAGGAACTCACAGCCTATCATCACAAAAAAAAAGCCCATTGGGCATTAATTTTAATAAAATTGGAAAAAACATGGAAATTACTTGATGAATCGAACTCTTTACTGTATAGTACCTTGTGTAAAAAAAAAATATTTTCTTGCATGTTTACACTTGCATTTTCTGTTTTTTGCGGTAAACTTGTAAATTGTAACACACAGCAAGCGTTTTTTGGATAGCTTTGCTGTAATAGATCAACAGATAATCTTTCAGAGTATGAGGTTTTTATATGTCAACAATTACAAAGAAGGAAATCATTGACCGAATTGCTGAAAGTACCCAAGCCAAAAGGATCGTAGTAAAACGCATAGTCCAGAATTTCCTTGATGAGATCGTTGACGAACTCGCCAAGGAAAACAGACTCGAGTTTCGCGATTTTGGCGTGTTCGAAACAAGGACAAGGGCTGCGAGGGTGGCACAGAATCCGAAAACACTCGAACGAGTACAGGTCCCATCGAAGAAAACTGTAAAGTTTAAGATGGGAAGGCTAATGAAGCAAAAACTTGCCGGACCTGCACCCGTTTTAGAGATCGAATAGTAAAATGTTTTCTGGAGTAAAGAGACTGTTGCACTAAGCAGGGTTTGACCGTTGGGTACATAAGTGATCAACTGTGGGTACAGGGTGTTAAGAGGAAAAGTGTGTTTTGCGAACTTCTCTGGTGAAGGGATTAACATGCATTTTAGCCCTCTCAACGCGACATGTAGTGAGAGGAGTAGTATATGCCAGAGGGAACGGTTAAGTGGTATGACAGAAAAAAAGGTTATGGGTTCATAGCCCTTGATGACTCAACTGATGTTTTTGTCCACTATACCAACTTCGTTGAAGAGCTCAGCACGCTTAATGAAGGTGATGTCGTCGAGTTTACGATCATTGAAGGCGAAAAGGGGCTTCGCGCGGACAACGTAAATGCAAAATCAACGGCCGACAACCTTCCGTAATACCTCATTCAATCAATCAAACAAAAACGCAGGATCGCTCAAACTAACATTATAAGTTTTCAAAGGCTTTTATGGGCAAGGACAAACACAACCAAAATAATACTCCTCAGTACACTCCCGCCCCGTGGGTTATAAAGCTTGACAAACAAGCCGCAAAGATATGGGTCATTGCCGAGCGTAAGGGCAAACCCGGCATCGTCTGCCGCGTCGCCCACGACAAGGACAACCCACCTTCGCTTGGCGAATTTACCGCCAATGCCTTCCTCGTTGCCACCGCCCCGGAACTTTTGCAGGCCTGTAAAGACGCAAAGGGCGACGTCGAACGATTAATCGCTACCATACCCGATTGCAAGGCCCGACGCGATGCCGAAGAACATCTGGAAAATTTAAACAAGGCACTGGCAAAAGCCGACCTTCCGCCTGCCCCGGACCTCGAAGAAGAAAAAGACTAAAGCTAAAATTCCTTTATGGCAAAATATCCTATCAATCTTGACCTTACCGGCAGAAACGCTCTCGTTATAGGCGCTGGTTCTGTTGCCAAGCGAAAAGTAAGTTCCCTCGTCGAAGCCGGCGCACACGTTACTGTCATCGCCAAACGAGTCGACCAGGCTTTCACCGATCATTGCAAGGGGCTGGATTTTAAACTCATCGAGGGCCCCTATTCGCCGGATTATTTAACCGATGTTGTGATCGCTATCGCCGCTACCAACGACAGCGACTTGAATAAACAAATCTATGCCGACTGCCGCGAGCATAAAGTTATATGCAACGTTGTGGATGTGCCGGAGTTATGCGATTTTTATGTACCGGCTGTGGTAAGGCGCGGTTCCCTGCAGATCGCAATAGGAACCGATGGGGCAAGCCCTGCGTATTCGGCACATATAAGAAAAAAACTTCAGGAAATATTCACCGAAGAGCACGGGCGATTCGTCGATGAGTTAAAGATCGCACGGCAAAAAGTTATCGCCGCTTGCCCCCCTGCCGACAGAAAACCAATACTCGACAAACTCGCTGACGATGAATCGTTCGAGTACTTCCAAAAAAACGGCTCCGAAAAATTCCAACGCTACGCCGAAGAAATAATTACCAGTTATCAGTGAATGATGCCAAGGCGTTTTAGTGTTGCCTTCGTCCATCGCATCGATCTAAACTGGGCGGTGATAAACAGGATCGTAACCACCAGCCATAGTCCGACAAATCGCAGATAGTAAATAATGATCTTATACGCATCCAATTGCGGGCTGCCGGATGATACGCCACTTTTGCTAAACAGTTCACACGGCGTAAATATCGAACCTGCGATCACGCCGTCAAAGGCAAGCTGCCAGGGCATCATGAAAACCAGTGCAAACAGCGACAGTAAAAACGCCCGCGATATATGACGCAACCCGCCCAACCTGCCGGTAAGCGAGATCTTAATGCATATAAGCAGTATGAGGCTATACAGCGTGCCGGCTGTGATAAGCGCGAAGTTGGTCATCTTAACCATCTGTTTGATGCAGTTAGCAGTGGGGCGCAGCTTGGCAGCTATCTTAGAGCGTCTGCCTTCTTCCTGCGGCTGCGGGGCCTTGACATCGGCGGGGATTGTTTCTTTGCTTTCGGTTTGAGTTTTGGCTTCAATGCTTTTGACCGCGGCGGTTGCAGCTTTGGCGACTTCTTTGTCAGCCTTTGGTTTTGAAGCAGGCAGTGGCGCGATCTTTACGCTAACGGAAAGAGTCCGGTCGCGTTTATGCTCATCTACATAATTAGCCTCATTGGTCCAAAAGGCTGCCTGTTGGAGAATGAGAGAGATCAGCAGCACGAGGAACAGAAAATTCTTCATTGACTTAAACGCGCTAATGGCTTCGAGGCTATCGGTCGTATCAACCATATCTTTTTTTGTTGGCTCTTCCATTGTTATCCCCTGTGTCTTTAAGATTTCGTCTGTCTATTAACAACACATATATTCTGCGCTACTTTCGCTTCCTTTGCAACATTTTTTACCGGTTTTTGAAATTGGGTTTGGATTGGGTTTGGATTGGGTTTGCTTTTTTGGTAGATTTTGAGAGAGAAATCATTGTAAACCTTTTTATTACAAACAGTTATGTTAACATCCAAATGTTCATAATTGGGTTTGCTTTTACAAATGAGGGGTAGTAAAAACGAGGGTTCTCCCGGCAAAAGCGAGGTTTTTGTGGTTCTTTTGCTCCCTGGCGGCGTTGTCAGCCAGTCATCCATCGCTCGACGTACCACTTGTACTACTTCGCTTGGATGCAGACTGACGCCTTGCCATGAACCAAAACTCCTCACAATAATAGTTTCCCCTCTGGGTGATTTTAGCGGTTTCTTTTCCCGGCTACGGCGTTGTACGGCGGCGGTCCAGTCCTCAACGTACGTCAGTACGCCTGCGGGTGGCCCTTGCCTAAGCCTTGTATCCGAAAAAAGCTCCGCGCTAAAATGGTTTTGTTTATGTAATTTTGTATTCATTTTTTCATGTTTTTTTACGTTTTTTTTCATTTTTTAGTCGTTTCTAACTTGTTTTTAGTGTTATACATATCTAGTTTTCTGATCATTTGTTTTCTTTCTAATTCGGCGATAGTTCTGAATAGGCTGTTCTCTAAGCGGCGTTCCTGTAGCAGTAGGTTGTCGATGACCTTATAATTTACGGTATCCTTTACGGTTACCTCACCGAATTCATGGTCAGGTGGGGGTGGGGAGTCGGGTTTATTGCGTTTCAGGATGGCGTCAATGCGGCGGTTTTTGTTTTTGTGGGAGTAATGGAGAGCGTTCAGGGCTGCGGTTTGGGCGCGGATTACACGCTTTAGACGCCATATAAGGGTTATTATGCGTTCAACGAGATGGGTTTCCATGGAGCCGACGGGGTCGTGTTCTTCGTACAACTGTTCACTATGAAGGTCGAAGTCGGCCTGGGATTCGCCTTTTATGAGATTTTGACTGCTTGTAAGGCCGTGTTTGATGCCGTTTTGGGCGACGGCAGCTTTGCCGGCGGGGGTTTTGGGCCCGGTGGATTTGAGGGCGTTTTGACGGTTTGCGTGCAGTTGTCTTGGTGTTGTCATTGTTTGGTCCTTTCAAGGAATTAATTAATTAATTAATTGTTTGTTATCTATAATACAAATGTTTTTGGTAGTTGTCAAGGTGTTTTTTGGAAAAATAACAGATTTTTTTGAACCACCCCTGCCTAAAACATGCAGGGGCAGGCACGGCGGGCGAAGAAAAGGGTATTAAAACGCTGATTTTGCTGATTTCACAGATTTTGAGGAATATGTTGACAGAATCGGTTGTTTGAGGTAGAAAATGGGGGAGGATCGGGTTGGTTAGATAAATCGGGCAATTTCTTGGAATTAGGCTTGACAAGTTGGGGAATTAGTGTAGAATAGAAGTCCTATATAGATATAGATGTGGTTTTTCATTTCGTTTGACAGGAGAGAATGAGAAGATAATGAAGGATACACTCGAAAAGATGACAAGCAAGATAAGCATTTCACTCGTACTATCCGTATTGCTAATTGGATCACTCGGTACTGCTACCGCTGGGACTATCTATGTAGATGCTAATGCTGCACTGGGGGGTGATGGAACAACTTGGGGCACGGCCTACAAATATCTTCAAGATGCTCTCTACAAACCACCTGTAAGTGGAGATGATATATGGGTAGCGGCAGGAACTTACAAGCCTGATCAAGATGAGGGTAGTAATGTTACAACAGGTGATAGAAATGCGACTTTTGAATTGAAAGATGGAGTAGGTATCTATGGGGGATTTTCAACTGGTGGAAGTATTTGGGAAGATAGAGACCCAAATCAATATGAAACAATTCTCAGTGGGGATTTGAATGGGGATGATGGTGCTGACTTTGCTAATAATGGGGAGAATAGTTATAACGTTTGTCATATCAGTTGGACAAGTGGAATAACTATTCTTGATGGTTTCACGGTTACAGGAGGAAATGCGAATACAATCGGAAATTATGTTCTTACGGCATCAGGAGGTGCAATCAATAATGAAGGAGGATGCTTACTTCTTTTTAATTGTAAATTTACTCAAAATTATGCCCTTTATGGCGGGGCTATTGCCATGAACACTCCACTTACAACGGGAACAATCGAAGGCAAAATTTCAAACTGCTTATTTTATAAAAACTTAACCGAAAGGTTTAACGTCTCTGGATATAATTACGGAGGAAAAGGTAGTGCCTTATATCTTCGGGGATATAGTCCTCAAATAGAAAAATGTGATTTCATATCGAATGAAGGGGCATTAGGTGGAGTTTTATTTTGTTTTAGCTTTGCAGGATGGCCAGAAAATGAAATCTATACTAATCCGACGGTTATTGGGTGTAGATTTTGTGGAAACAAAGCTTGGAGAGGTGGAGCAATTGAATTACGTGGAGAATGCCATATAACCTTAATTAATAGTTCTTTTATTGGTAATATCGCCACACTTTCTGGTGGGGGTGTGATGTATTCTGATCCGTTTTTTGTAACTTCATATCCACATTTTATTAACTGTTCTTTTGTTAGTAATACAGCAGCACAGGGAGGAGGAGTAGTGAGTTGCAGACTCAATCAAGATCTGCAAATAGAAAATTCAATACTATGGGACAATGGAGGATCTCACATAGATTTTTCTCAAGGAAACCTTAGTGTTTTGTCGTCCTGCATTCAAGACGACAATCCTGATGATGCATCTATACCTTTTGGTGGTGCAGCAAACAACAATATCGATGACAACCCTGTCTTTGTACATGACCCATATGATGGTGGTGACGGATGGGGAGTAGGAGACAATGATGACTATGGAGACTTACATCTGTCCTATACTTCCCCTTGCATAGATGCGGCTGACAATACTGCTGTCCCCGCGGATTCGGAAGATATTGATCAAGACCTAAATACTACCGAACCTATGCCCTGGGACTTGGATGGAAATCCGCGGTTTTATGATGATGCAGAAACTGTTGATACTGGTATTGGAACTCCTCCGATAGTAGATATGGGAGCATATGAAGGGGCCAATACAGATGGCGACGGGATTCCTGACCACATAGATAACTGTCCTGACATCTATAATCCTGACCAGAGTGATGGGGACGAAGACCAAATAGGGGACGTTTGCGACAACTGTCCAAACAGTTATGATCCTAATCAGGTTGATACTGATATTGACGGTGTAGGTGATGTTTGCGACAACTGCCCGGATGATATTAATCCGAATCAGGAAGATGGTGATGGTGACCTCGTTGGAAATGTCTGTGATAACTGTCCTGATGATCCAAATCCTAACCAGGAAGATACCGATGTTGACAGCATTGGTAATGTTTGTGACAATTGCCCGGATGAGGGGAATGCCGATCAGACAGATTCAGATGGGGATGGGATCGGAGATGAATGTGAGTGTTCTGCTGCAAATCTCGATGGACTGAATCCAGTCAACTTTGAAGATTATGCTATACTTGCCCAAGGGTGGGGGGATATATATGGCATAACACAATTGGCCCAATTGGCCCAACACTGGTTAGAAGAATGCCCTTAACGGGGAGGCGCGGGTGTGGGGCTTGTAATTTTGGGGGTGTGTTTTGTGATGGGTATTGTTATTGTAGAGTCAGAGATTGCCACGTCGGCCTTTAGCCTCCTCGCAATGACAGTTCCGGAGGTTTTCAGGAGCAACCGCCGGCCAAAGACCGGGGTTAAATGAATTGGGATCGCTTCGCGATGTTTATTTTATTGACCGGGTTTTTTAGTCAATGCCACATATCTTCTGTCATTTCTTCGCTGCGGACCCATGTTGCGTGCCAGTCGACGAAGAGGGCGTTAGATCCCTCTCGATGGCGCTGGCTTGCAATGCGCCTGCCGTAGGTGATATCATCGCTGTTTGAGGTTGGCAGATGGCCAGCGTTGAAAACATCACATCGTGATATATCGGGGTCAGTTCTGGCTTGGATGACCGGCCTCCAATAGCCATCTTCGTTATCGGCAAGATATATTGTTCTTCTGGGTCGTTTGAATTCTGAAAGTTTGGTTGGCTGACCTGTCCACGGACCTGACTGGCTCCAGTCGTTCATAACGTAACATACTGTTTGCAATGAGTTTGAGATATTATACAGGCCGGTGCCAGTAGTGGGGAAACTGTTGCATTTGTAAATTTTAACATTTCTATAATCGCCGTCGTTTTGGTTATCGCCAAGAAATGGCAAAAATAATTCAAACCAGAGATATGCAGTGCCGCCGGCTCCTCGGGGAACATAGCCGTTAAAGGCTTCAGCGTAAAGGTTTGCGGCCAGGCCTATCTGTTTTAAATTGCTTAGGCAGATAACTGATTCTGCTTTTTTTTTGGCGAGGCCTAATGCCGGTATTAGTACTGAGAGCAAAATAGCGATAATTGAAATCACTACCAGAAGCTCAATTAATGTGAATGCTTTGGTACGGGCTATTATGATATTCTCCATTTTTTCCTCGTTATCACCCTTAAAAAGGGCTTTTTCATGCTATGTCTATTGTAACATGGTTTGTCTTAAAGCCAAGAGTTTTTTTAGGCTTTTCCGAAAAATGGATAGGTAAAAATGATATGATGAGAACGAGAAAAATAGTTCGTGTCCCAGATGTCCCAATTTGCCATTTGTCCGATAATAGCGGCGGTTCGGGCAAACTTTGCGGGGCATAACTCCTTGCTTAACAGTCTGTTATGTCATAAAAAAAATGTGTAGGCCATTTTGCATATCCTGAATTGTTTCGTAGACTTTAGTAGTGAGATAATAACAGGATCGAGGTTTCATATGGGAAATTTAGTTAGATGAGTGCCATAAACACAGACACTTCGCTCAACGCCATTTATAATGGAATGTTCAGTAAAATATCGAACATGCCATCGAAAATACTCTTCGCCAATGCAGACACTTACACCGGTAAATCCGCCTCCGAAACCACGATACGAAAGGCTTTAGCCGAAAACGCCGAAAAGAAAGGACCCTCAACGAAGCTGCCTCTGATATTCAGACCAACCGCAGCGATCTTGATACCATCGAGGAAAAGGTCGAACGCATAAAACTCTTAGCCGACAATGCGGCAAGCGGTTCCTTTGATGCCGAGTACATAGCCGCCGCCCAGATCGAGGTCGAGGCTCTTGTCCTTGAGATAGACGATCTGGCTCATGGCAATCCCGGCGAAACACACTTCCTTGTCGATCATTCGCCCAATGCTACTTACAATCTCGGAAACGGCACAGCTATAACGATCGATACCGCCGACATGACATCCGCCGGCTTAGGACTGGATTCGATAGACCTCGTTGCCGATCCAGATGCCGCTTCCACCGCCGCCGCCGGTGCCCTCAGTGATATCGATGATCACGACGATTATCTCGCTATAAAAGCCGGTACCGTCGAATCGACAGCACTTGCCCTCGATGTCCAAAGCTCGGCTCTTGAGGCCGCTGAGTCCATGCTCGAATCCGTAGACTCAGCAATGTCAATGCTATCGCTCATCTTAGCCGGTATGTCAAACGATACGGGGTCGTCCTTCGTCGTCGCCCAGGCAAACGCTCTGGCAGATACCGCGATAAATCTGCTGAGCGAATAACGCTGACCGCTTGTAATCCCGGTACCCTTGCAATATAATCGCTCCCATGGCCAAGGGCTCTAAGACAATGCAAAGGGAAAAAAAGACTCTCGCTGCGATGATCGATATCTATTGCCGCCATTACCACGACCCAGCCGGAAACCAGCTATGCCCGGAATGTACCGATCTGTTAGAATACGCCGATAAGCGTCTGGATAACTGCCCCTTCGGCTCCGACAAAGGCCCATGCTCGAAATGCCAGGTCCACTGCTACAAACCCGAACTCCGCGACCGCATCCGCGAAGTAATGCGTTTCGCCGGCCCAAAGATGATAACAAAACACCCCGTCCTGGCGATGGACCATATGATAAAGTCAGTGAAATCCAAGAATCAAGATAAAAAGTGACCGCGTGGGCGGAGCCCACCCTACAAAAAATGACCGCTATTGTAACTTTGTGCATCAAGTCGTATAATATTGTTAGATGCAGGGGAAAGATGAAAATTCGTTATTTGCTGAGGTGGAGCAGGCTAATATCAGGGCGAATGCTCCGCTGGCTGTGCGTATGCGGCCGCGGACGCTGGATGAATTCGTCGGTCAGAGTCATTTCATTGCTCAGGGCAAGCTCCTTCGTCGTATGCTTGATGCCGACCGCCTGATGAGTCTTATCTTCTATGGGCCGCCGGGGACCGGCAAGACATCGCTTGCAAGGATAATTGCCAACCAGACGAGGTCGCACATCCACTATCTATCCGCTCCTGCTGCTTCGGTAAAGGATATTCGTCAGATAATAGCGATCGCCACCGACCGGCTTGCGGCGAAATCCGAAAGAACGCTGCTATTTATCGATGAAATCCACCGTTTCAACCGCGCCCAGCAGGATGTATTGCTCGACGATGTCGAAAACGGGGTCCTGGTCCTCATCGGAGCTACCACCGAAAACCCCTTTTTTTCCATCAATTCGCCACTTATCAGTCGCAGTACTGTGTTTACCTTCGAACCACTCACAGAAGACGATATTGGCGCACTTCTTAACAATGCCCTCGCCGACTGCGAAAGAGGATTTGGCAAATACGACATTGAAACCGACCCCAAGGCCCTGAAATATCTTGCTGCGATTGCCGACGGTGACGCCAGAAGGGCGCTTACGGCCCTTGATGTTGCCGTAATGAGCCAGCTTAAACACGTAAAGAGCGAAAAAATCACGCTTACGACCGATATTGTTAAAGAATCCGTCCAGCAAAAGTCGATTCAATACAATAGCGATACGCACTACGACCTGGCTAGCGCGCTGCAGAAGTCCATGCGCGGTTCGGACCCGGATGCGACGGTTTACTGGCTTGGGCGAATGATCGCCGGCGGCGAGGATTTGCGGTTTATCGCACGCAGGATAGCCGTTTGTGCCGCAGAGGACGTAGGCAACGCAGATCCGATGGCAACGGTGTTGGCGGCTTCGGCGGTTCAGATAGCCGAGTTCGTCGGGCTGCCCGAGGCACAATTGGTACTTGCACAGGCGGCGATATATATCGCATGTGCACCGAAGTCCAATGCCTCGGCAAAAGCTATCTGGCAGGCGATGGAAGACGTAAAAGCGGGTAAGACAATACCAGTACCAAAACATTTGAGGGACGGGCATTATAAGGGAGCGAAAAAATTAGGACACGGTGTCGGATACGAATATCCGCACAACAGCCCGACAGGATACGTAGCACAGGATTATCTCGGTCAGGGCCATGCTAAAAAATACTATCAGCCGAAGGATATCGGCAGGGAAAAAATTATCAGTCAATATTTACAAAAACTGCACAACCAGCTAAAATAATCGTATGACTGGGTGATATACCCCGGAAGTACTTAGAAGGATCCATTTATGGACAAAGTACAACTCAGGCAGCAACTGCAAGAAACCCTCGCGGGGATACCGGACGCCGAGCGCATCGAGATGAGCAAAAAGATCTGTCAGAATCTCGTCGCGACCGAGCAGTTTCAGCGTGCATCTGTTGTGATGTGCTTCCTGTCCCTACCCCAAGAAGTAGATACCACACCGATAATACTCCATGCATGGCAGCAGGAAAAGATCGTCGCCGTACCAAAAGTCTCATGGCAGCAGCGACACATGATCCCCATAGAGATCAACTCACTTGAGATCGGCCTTGCCACCGGCACCTTTGGACTAAAGAACCCAACCTGCGGGGTACCGACACCATTTGAAGAAATAGACCTCGTCATAACACCCGGCATCGGCTTCGCAAAAAATGGCGATCGTCTCGGAAGAGGGGGATCGTACTACGACCACTTCTTCACATCGGACCGGCTAAAAGCTGTAAAGTGCGGAATTGCGTTCAGCCAGCAGATAGTCGATAAAGTACCAACCGAAGACCACGACCAGCCACTTGATCTCATCGTTACCGACAAAGGTGTAACTATTTGCCAACCCGATTAACGGAGTAT
>SDBV01007166.1_pt1 | contig 15290 bp, 14 predicted proteins | sample 2277081 | NCBI WGS metagenome assembly SDBV01 (sample SAMN10402039, study PRJNA504765) | marine sediment metagenome | isolation source: marine sediment core GS10_PC15, 223 cmbsf | place: Arctic Ocean: Southern Knipovich Ridge | collected 2010
TTCGGGGTCGTGCCGTCCTTCGGGGTCGTGCCGTCCTTCGGGGTCGTGCCGTCCTTCGGGGTCGTGCCGTCCTTCGGGGTCGTGCCGTCCTTCGGGGTCGTGCCGTCCTTCGGGGTCGTGCCGGGGTGTCCCCGGGTCGACGGCGAAGTCGTCTCGCCATTCGGAGTCACGTCGCCGCCCCTCGCGGAACCGGTCACGCGGGCGACTCCAGCTCTTCGTGTCGACATCACCTCCGACCCGTTTGACTAGTTCGTCCGGAATCTCGGAAAGAAAACGGGACGCCGAATTGAAATTCGTCCCGCCCCAGAGCGATCTCGAGATCGCATATGTCAGATACAGCCTGCTCATGGCCCTGGTCACTCCCACGTAGGCGAGGCGACGCTCTTCTTCGAGTTCACCCGGTTCGGTCAACGAGCGGATATGTGGAAATACGCCTTCTTCGAGGCCGACGACGAAGACGACGCCAAATTCGAGCCCCTTCGCATTGTGGAGCGTCATGAGCGTGACCGCCGACTGCGAGTCGTCCATGGCGTCGACGTCGGCGACGAGCGAGACCTCTTCGAGGAACTCACTCAACAACTCGATCCCGTCGGGATGCTGGGCGACATCGTTGTCGTCCGGAATGCGTTCCTTTTCGAATTCGGTCGCGACCGAAATCAGTTCGGTCAGATTTTCGAGACGGCCCTGGCTTTCGATCGTGTTCTCGGCTCGGAGCTCGGCGCCGTAGCCCGTCATCTCCCAGGTTGCTTCGATCGCGGCACGAAGTCCGCCGGCGTCGAGTTCGGCACGGACATCCGACATGATCTGGTTGAAGGTCTGGACACCGCTTCGTGGCCGCGGGCCAATCTCGGCTACCGAGCAGACATCGGTCACGATCTCGCCGATGCCGATGCCTCTCGCGTCGGCGGCCGCCTGAAGTTTGCGGATCGTACCGTCGCCGATGCCCCGTCGCGGCACGTTGATGATGCGCCGTAGTGATACTTCGTCGGCCGGGTTTACGACCAGACGCAGATATGCGAGCGCGTCCTTGACCTCGCGGCGGTCGTAGAACTTCGTCGACCCGATCACCTGATAGCCGATGCCCGAACGCACGAGCACCTCTTCGAGTACCCGGGATTGAGCGTTCGTACGGTAGAACACCGCGACATCGCTGAGTGACCGACCGTTGTCGATCATGTCGCCGATTTCACTGATGACGAAGGCAGCCTCGTCGTGTTCGTTCTCAGCCTGGTAGACGTGGATCAGTTCACCCGAACCGCCGTCGGTGAAAAGGTGTTTTGCGTGGCGACGCGCGTTGTTGTCGATCAGGGCATTCGCAGCGTCGAGGATCGACTGGGTCGAACGGTAGTTCTGCTCGAGGTTGACGACGTGCGCGTTCGGAAAGTCCCGTTCGAAATCGAGGATGTTGCGGACGTCGGCGCCGCGAAATGCGTAGATACTCTGGTCGGAATCGCCGACGACGCAGAGGTTGCCCGTGCCCGACGACCAGAGTTTGCTCAGTTCATACTGCGCCTTGTTCGTGTCTTGGTATTCGTCGATCAAGACATGCTCAAACCGGTCGGCGTATTCGTCGCGCACGTCTTTTTCGGCACGGAGAAGCCGAACGGTCTCGACGAGTAGGTCGTCGAAATCCATTGCGTTCGCGTCTTTCAAGCGTTTCTGATACTCCCGGAACACGCCGGCTATTTTGCGCTCGAACTGAAGCGAGGCTCGCTCTTCGAACTGATCGGGATTCATCAGTTCGTTCTTCGCATTCGAGATCGTTCCGGCCACGCCGCGGGGCGTGTATCGCTTCGGGTCGAGGTTCAGCTCGCGTACACAGACGGCGACGAGTCGCTGCGAATCGCTCGAGTCGTAGATGCTGAACCGCGAGTTGTAGCCGAGTCGTTCGCCGTGCTTGCGCAGGATACGAACGCACGCCGCGTGGAATGTCGAAATCCACATACGTTGCCCGAGACCCGGGCCGAGCAACCCGCCGATCCGCTCGCGCATCTCGTTCGCGGCCTTGTTCGTGAACGTGATCGCGAGTATGTCCCACGGCGAAACGCCACGTTCGCGGATCAGGTAAGCGATTCGCCGAGTGAGGACTCTCGTCTTGCCCGATCCTGCACCGGCAACGATGAGCAACGGACCGTCACCGTAGGTGACCGCTTGGCGCTGTGCTGGGTTGAGCCCGTCGAGCAGCCGATCGACGTCTGGCGCCAGGGCCACTCAGTCGTCGCTGCGGACTGGCTCGGAACGGTCGCGAGAAGGTTGCGAGACGAGTTCATTCTCAAATTGCTCGCCTGCCGCTTCAGCAATTGCGGCGTCGGTGATGTCGATTGGGGCATTTTCGGGCTCGGCATCGCCGTCGCGGGGCGGCGCTCCGACCGGCGAACTGCGATAGACGATCGCGAGACAACAAACCGCATAGGTCGCTGCGATCAGGACGATGCCCGTGTTGATGAATTGGAGCAGCCCGGCGGGGATCACGCCGACCAACCCCGACAACAGAATTGGAACGCCGGCACTGACGACTAGCACGACGGACATGATCCCGACGACATCCCACACGCGACCCCGAATTGCGGCGACGCTACGACGAAGCGGCCGGCGGTGCCCGTCGAGCACAACAAAACCGACGAATACGAACACGACAGATACGACCACCGCTCCGATCAAGAACACCCCGGCGCCGACGATCGTGAAAACAAGAACCAAGAATGACCAGCCGACAAACAGCACATACTTGCGTCGGACATCGTCGGCAATCTCGGCGAAGGGTCGGTTGTCACCGTCACGAGCAGATAACGCGAGTTGATAGACAAATGGCGACACCAATAACTGAGCGAGCACCGCCCCGCCCGCCGGAACCAGGATCGCTACAAGTTCGGTAGCTCCGAGCGTCGCAACCGAGTCTGTCACCGTGTCGCCAACCAGACGCAGCGTCACTGCGACAAAAAGCACGCTGAAAACAGCGGCCGGAATCAGGGCGAAAACAATGAAGTACGGAAGACGGGATTGGAAGAGCGCCTTGGATTCGCTCAGGATCGCTATGAGTCTCGTTCGTCGTCGCATCACCGTGCAGTCTTCCAGATCTCACCAATTCGTGCGAGCAAGATCCGATCTCAACCCTTCGGCGCCCCAAGCGAGTCTGACGTCTCGAAGTCGGCTTGGATCCCTTCGACCAGCTCGGGATCTGAGGCGAGTTCGATGATCGTCCACGCCAATGCGGTCGCCCCGTCGATGATCGCTTCGTCTGCCGGTTTCGAGATTGCCGCCGCGGTGAACCCGCGCTGGTGATTGGCGTACGCGCCCGACTCAATCCCGATCATTGGATGAATTACGGGAACTACCTGGGATACGTTGCCCATATCGGTCGAAGCCGCTGTCTCCGGCCCGATCAGCATTTCGGGCATGAACTCGCGTCCGAGCGTTTCTGCCTGATCACGATAGATCGCCTCGAGTGTCGAATTGTGCTTGAGTTCGCGGTAGGTCGCGCCGGGCGTGTCGAGTTCGACCGTGCAGCCGTAAGCGGCTACGCACGTCTCGATTTCGGAGCGCAAAACGCCGATCAGTCGATCTAGATCATCGAGCGTTTTCGCCCGCACGAAGAATTCCGCAGCCGCCTGTTCGGTCACGACGTTTGGTGTCGTTCCTCCGTCGGAGATGAATCCATTGCAGCGCTCGTACGGACCGAGGGGGCGCTCGCGCAACGCCCTGTAGACGTCGACAAGGCAATCGAGAGCATTCCCGGATCTCGTGTGGGTAACGGACGCGTGCGATGACCGTCCCCGTACCGTTATGACGAGTCTGCGCAATGCAAGAACGGGTGTGGCAAGCATGTCGACGGCGGCCGGGTGGACCATGAGCGCGGCCGTGATGTCGTTGAATGCGCCCCGTCCAACGAGCAGCGCCTTGGCGCCGATCGCCTCTTCAGCCGGCGTGCCGAGAACGTTGACACGTAAGCCGAGGTCGTCGGCCACGTACGCGAGGCCCGCGCCCGCGCCGACTGCTGCGGCCGCGATCACGTTGTGACCGCAGGCGTGGCCGATGTCGGGCAAAGCGTCGTACTCGGCACAGATCGCGAATTCCGGCCCGGCTCGACCCGCAACGGCCGAGACGCAAGTCTCGATATCGAACGCCCCGCGCTCCACGTCGAATCCGAATGATTCGAGAGCGGACCCGACCAGCTCAGACGCATAGGCCTCGTGCATCGCGAGTTCGGGGCGCCCGTGGATCGCGTGTGACAGTTCGATCAGCGTCTCGGCATTGGCGTGTATCGCGTCGGCGGCGGCCGACTTGGCCTCGTCCGCCTTCACGCTGGCGACTCGTTGCCCTCGAGCAAAGACACAGCATTCTGTGCCAACACTCGGCGCAAGACCTTGCCGACGGCGTTGCGGGGCAGCTCCGGCACCGCCCAGACGTGCTTCGGAACTTTGTAGTTCGCGAGGCGCGCCCGGCATGCAGATCGCAGAGCTTCGGCGTCAAAGTCGTCCGGACTACTCGACTTGACGAATGCAACGATGATCTGCCCGTACTCGGAGTCTTCGATGCCGAGCACGGCAACCTCGGTGACGTTCGGCTCGGCGATCAGGACGCGTTCGACCTCGGCTGGATAGACGTTCTCGCCCCCCGTCACGACCATGTCGTCGCGACGGGCGAGCACATTGAGATATCCGTCGTCGTCGAAATAGCCGAGATCACCTACGTGATATGCCGCGCGGCGGTCGCGTTCGACGTCGTCGCTCGTGTATCCCGAGAAAACCGACTTCGATCTGACGACGATCTCGCCGTGTTCGCCGCGACCGACCGGCGCCCCATCATCACCGAGGATCTCGACATCGACGCCGAGCAGAGGCCGGCCGACGCTGTCGGGGCGGCTCGCGAGGTCGTCGGGCGTCGAGATCGAGATCCAGCCCGCTTCGGTCGATCCGTAGAGATTCTTGATCACGTCGCCGAAGATCTCGTTGCCGCTGCGAGCCAGCTCCTTGGGAAGACGAGAGCCCGACACGAGCATCCACCGCATGGCTCCGAAATCGAATCGTTCGAGGGTGGCGGCATCGAGATCGACCACGCGACGCAGCATTACCGGCACCACCACTGCCGCCGTCGCGTCGCCGTCGAGTAGCTCGCAGAACTCGACCGGGTCGAAGCGTTCCTGGAAAACAACGGTCGCGCCGAAAATGAGCGTCGTGATGACGCCGACGAGGCCGAGAGAATGGAACACAGGAGCGGCCACGACGACTCGGTCCGATTCGGCAAATGACACTCGGCCGACAAAAGACAGGATCGTGAGCGGGCCGACGTGAATGATCTCACGCTCGGCGCCCTTCGGATGCCCCGTCGTACCGGATGTGTGGACCACGATCTTCGCGCCGTCGCCCCGTCCGCTTGCGCGAGCCAACTCGACGATCTCGGCTCGAGCGAGCACCGCTTCGTAGTCGGCGCCCCGCACGATCGAATTGCCGCTGAAGCCATCGACTCTGTCGCGGAAGCGATCGTCGAAAACCAAGTGATCGATGCCCTGCGACTCCAAGAGATGCAGAACCTCTTCGCGCTCGAAACGCGTATTGATCGGAACAGCGCGCATCCCGAGGCGGGCCGCAGCAGCGATCGACTCGATGGCCTCGTGACAGTTCGGAAGCATGATCCCAAGCCGACCGCCGGAACGTGCACCGAGAGCCGACAGCGCGGCGGCGAGGCGATCGACTCGCTCGTTGAGCTCAGAATATGTCGTGTTGCCGGCCGAATCGGACACGGCTATCGAGTCGGGACGCGTCGCGGCGTAGATGTCGAGCGCGGCGCCGATGTTCACGGTCGTGACGTCGCTGCGACGCAACGCCTGCAACCACGCCAGAGTATTTTGGGGTGGGATCCGAGCGAGCCCGATGCGTGCAACCGAGACGGTCGCGCGAAAAGCGTCTTCGGCCTTGGCTGCGGCGCCGCCGATCAATGGGATCTGGCTAGCCAGATCGGAGAGTAGGCGTGGAATCGTGCTCATCGTGGGAACGACTCTACCTCCGGGCCCAAAGGAACGTTCAACGCACTCCATCTGATGCAATAAAGGCAACAGCAAACGATGCCGAAGTTGGAAGTGTCGCTTTCAACGCACCCGCTACTCGCGCGCGTCAACGGTTGGAGCCGAGGTGAGAACTGTCAAGGTGGTGGTCGCCGGCCCATTCGGCGCGGGCAAGACCACGCTGATCCACACGATCTCCCAAATCAGAGTGCTGTCGACCGAACGCTCGATCAGCGACGGCGCCAGACTCGGCGGGAAACAGACGACTACCGTCGCACTCGACTTCGGACGAGTCATCGTCGCTCCCGACCTCGCTCTCGCCTTGTACGGGACTCCCGACCGGAGTCGGTTTGATTTCATGTGGGACGTCGTGACCGAAGGCATGCTCGGCTTCTTGTTGATCGCCGACTATTCACGCCCAGACTCGTTCCGCGAAGCCACCGCAATTCTCGACTATTTCCTGGCGCATCGACCGACGCCGTTCATCGTCGGAATAAACAAAGGGGCCGGAACCAACACAGAGCGTGAAATCGTCGCCGGCTCGCTTGGCTTCGATAGCACCGAAGGCATCGTTTCGTTCAATGCACCCGAACGCGAGAGCGTCACGGAGATGCTCGCGGCCCTCTTCGGCGAAGTCCTTGTTTCGCTCGACCACTCGATGGCCGTCTGAGAGCGCTCGCACCCGCCTGCACAGCGTTCGTGCCCACCTCAGCGCTGATTCGTTCGGTCGTCGAGCAACCTACTCAGCACGGCGGCAGGCATCGACTCCAAGAAGACGTCGTAACGGCCGTCGTGCGACACTCGCATAGCACGCGCTGCGGCCTGATATGCGCCGGAAGCCCGTTTTCGTGCGCCGCGGCGCTCGAAAATGCCACCCCGGCAGAAGTGCGCGAGCGCAAAGTCGCGGTCGAGGTAGACGACCCTGCCGGACGCGTCCAAGGCACGGTCGGTCTCACCACGACGTTCGAGCACGCTGCCGAGCACGTAGTGGGCCTCTGGCAACATCGATGCATCTGCCACGAGCGACCATGCGGCCCGTTCAGCGTCGTCGAGGCGTCCGGCGATCAGCATGCCCTCGACCGCGGCGATCTGCTCCCCTGACACCATCTGCTGGGCCCGTTCCGTCGTGCTCGCGCTCGGGGGCTCGACATGTCTGCGGCTCGGGGACACCCCGACGGCTCGGGGACACCCCGACAGCCCCCGACTGTCGTCCGCAGGCCGAATGCTGCGTTCCGACAACGGACGTCGGTACGCGAACACGCTGCCGAAGTCGACGACGTCGAAACGATGTTCGATGCCCCAAAGCGACTCGGCACGCCCAAGACAAAGAATGCCGCCGGGACGCAGAATCCGGTGCATCTCGTCGATGACTGAGTGCACTACGTCGGGCGAGAAATAAATCATCACGTTGCAGAGCAGAATCAGATCGTACGACGCAGACTCGATCGTGTCAGACGTGCGGGTGATGTTGACGAGGCCGAATTCGACCGTCTCCCGCAGGTCGTCGGCCGGTTCACAACCTGCGTCGACCAGTTCGAACCATCGAGCGAACCGGCGCGGAATCGAAGACGAAGACGACTCGTAATGCCCACGCCGCGCAGTCGCGAGCGCTGGCCGCGAGAGGTCCGTTCCGGTAACGGCAATACGCTCACAGTCGAGGGCATGTGCGCACACTGCGGCAAGCGACCATGTCTCTTCACCGGTCGAACAGCCCGCACTCCATGCTGACAGCTTGCCGCGACACGTATTCGCGACGAGGTCGGGAACGATGAGGTCGGCAAGTACGTCGAAAAACATTCCGCCGCGGAAAAACTCGGTCTGGCCGACGGCGACTCCGTCGTAGATACGTGCGAGTTCGGCCGAGTCGCGCGCCGTGGAAACGGTCCGAACGTACGCCGACACGTCCAGTCCGCTTGCGCGAGCTCTGGATTCGACGATGTCGCCAAGACATCCCTTCACACCGGACGGCAGCCGAAACCCCGTGCTTTCGGCGACGAGGTCGGCAACCAGCTCGAGTGCTGTGGAACTCGTGATCATTGAGGAGAACCAACCCCCGTCGCGTGCACAGTCGCGCCGCGTTCGTAGAGGCGCGCGTTGTCGATGACGGCGGCGAGCGGATGTTCGACGATCCGCAACGTACTCAACTCCGATTCGGCGAAGGCATTCGGCTGGTCGCTCGCCAACCCGAAGTAGGCCGATCTCGTGACCTGCGGACCGCAGCGGCATCGACACGAACGTCTGAAGGCGCCCCTCGTGATCATCTACGACCGCCCCGGCCGTCTCGACGACGACCGCGGTGAGATCAGGGACGGCGTCATCGCTACGTCCGTGTCTCATCGCCTCGCCAACCTGTTTGACCGCGCTCGACACCTCGGCCTGTGAGACGCTGCCGACCGGACGAAGCACGACAAGCGCCTCGTCGACGAGCGCTATGGCGCCGATCGAGTACGCAAGGAAATTGCCGATGATGTCGAGCGCCGCGTCGGCAGTGGTCGCGAAATCGCTCGTCTGCGCCCCTAGCCGACTCACTTCATTGACGAGAGTCGACTCGAAGAGCTTGCGGTCTAACAGCTCGCAGACTCGGCTCAGCACGCTCGCTTCGCTCAGATGTTGGGGCGCCGAGACCGGCGCCATGAACGATGGTCGTCGATCCTTGAGCAATTTGGCGACTGACTCGACGAGATCGGAGGGCCCAAAGTCCTTCGTGAGGTACAGTTCAGCGCCCGATTGTTGAGACCAGAACCTGTCGGTTCCTGAGTCGTGTGACGTGAGAATGATGATCGGCACATGAGAAGCCGACCAGTCTTCTTTGATCAGCCGACACACGAGATAGCCGGATAGTTTCGGCATCGACAGGTCGAGAATCACCAGGTCGGGACGACTTGTGTAGAACTGTTGAACCGACTCGACTCCATCACTCGCCGTGACGACGCCATATCCGTTGTCGGTCAGAACGCCCTCGACGACGCTTCGGAGCGTGTTCGAGTCGTCCGCAACTAGAACAGTTGCCTTTTCCACAATTCCTCCGTCGAGTCCGGGTACGCCCTCGCCTCTTTCGTTGTCGGCGAAGTCGGCGGGTAACTCAAACCCCGATGAGTTCACGAAGTGTGTCGACCAGTTCACCCTGGTCGAATTCGCTTTTCGTCATGTACGCGCTCGCTCCAGCCTCGAGACCGCGTCTGCGATCGAGTTCACTCGACAGGGCTGTGACCATGACGACCGGAAGGTCGGGGAATTCTGCGCGCAACGCGTCGCAGAGATCGACGCCATTCATGTTCGGCATGTCGACATCGGGCACAACGGCATCGAATGATGCAACGCGCGCTATCTCCAAGGCCTCGTCGCCGTCGGTCGCCGTAGTCACCGAGAAGCCCGCCGCTTCGAGAATCGATCGCTCCATCTCGCGTATCGGAAACGAGTCGTCGACGACCAGAACGGTTGCGGCGTCCGGTGTGGCTCGCGTAGTGGATTGTGGCGCCGGTTCGACACGCCCTGCGGTTCGTCCGTCACGTGTGGTGTCGACGATCGAGTGCGGATCTGCAACGAGAACCACGGCGCCATCGCCGAAAATCGCTGCTCCGCCGATGTGTCGGATCTTCGGTAGAAAAGTCCCGAGCGACTTGACGAGAACCTCGCGTTGGCCGTCGAGGCGGTCGACCCTGATCGCGACCGACCGACCGCCATGCTGCACTACCATCGCCGATCCGACCGGATCGAGCGCCGTTTCCCGTCGATATCCAAGGACTTCGGCCAAATCCATGATCGGAATGATCGAGCCGCGTATGTCGATCACGTCTCGGCCTGCCACCGTGTGGGTGTCGGCAGCGTGAGCCTGAACGTCGTTCCGGATCCTAAATTGGTGTACACGTCGATCATGCCGCCGAGTTCGTCGATCGCGTTGCGCACGACGTCTAGGCCAACTCCGCGGCCCGACGTGTCGCTCACCGTTTCGACGGTCGTGAATCCCGACTCGAAGATGATCTGAGTCAGATGGCCTTCGTCGACGGTGGCGCCGGCTTCGAGGGCCCCGCTCGCTATCGCCCGGTCGCGGACCGCTTCGAGGTCGATGCCCCGCCCGTCGTCGGCGACTTCGATCACCACTTGGCCACTGCGTTGTGCGGCTGTGATCTCGATCGTGCCGCGCCGCGGCTTACCGCGCTCGACGCGCTCCGACTCATCTTCTATGCCGTGATCGATCGCATTGATCATCAGCGCCCGGATCGGTTCGGCGATCTTTTCGAGCACCCGCTTGTCGACCATAGCGCCGTGGTCGTCGACATCGAGGCGCACGTCCTTGCCAAGCGAACGTGAAAGATCGCGGACGAGCCGAGGCAACGGACCGAAGATCGTTTGCGCGGAAAACATTGCAAGTGACAGAGCCTCATCCTGCAACGCGTCGAGCTGCTTCGAGGCATAGTCACAGATCGACTCGATCGCCCCAGCGATCGAGTCGATCTCGTCGCGTACCGCCGCGAGTTCGATGGTCGGGTCCAACGCCGCCCGACCTCGCCTTCTCCGCGTCGCCATGAGGCGTTTCGACAGGCCCACCAACCGGCTCGACTGTTCATTGAGCGCAACGCGTGAGGCCCCGACCTCGCCTACAGAGTCGATGAGTTCGTGAACGCGCGCCAGTTCGATCCGAACGACTCCGTGTTCGTCGGCGATCGCAGTGTCGACCCAGACTGGCTGCGCCGGACGATCGTCTGGGGCATCGAGCGACCCGGCCCGACGATCGTCTGGGGCGTCGGGCGACCCAGTGCCGGAAGTCGGCATCTTGTCGAGTCGCAAGACCGTCATCCCGGCACGGGCAACTGGATCGGTCGGAACCGCGGCGATTCGATCAATCGTCGTCGGCGCTGCCTCGTCCTCGGCGCTGACCGGGGCACTGGCCGGGCCGCCGACAGGGTTCACGCTGCCTGAGTCGCGTCGAGATGCCTCGACCAAACGTTGCACGAGGGCTTGAGATTCGGTCGTCGGTTCGCGCACCATTCCACGCACGAGTTCGACGAGGCCGTCGCATGCGGCAAGCAGTTCGTCGATCAGCTCGGGGGTTACGGAGCGCCTGCCCTCGCTGAATTCGGCGAGGACGTCCTCCATGACGTGGGCGAGTTGGCTGATCGCCTCGAACCCGAGCAGCTTCGCCGAACCCTTCACCGAATGAGCGTCGCGACGGATCGTCTGGAGCAGATCCGGCGTCGCTCCGTCCTGTTCGAGCGCAATCAGACCTGCGTTGAAGTCCTCGAGGCGCTCCATCGCTTCCGCTCGAAAAAGCTCTACGAGTTCGTCGGTGTTGCCCCAGTCCGTCATGCCGCTTCGATTCGTGCTCGTAGGCTCGGCAGCAGACGGTCGTCGAGCACGGTGGCCAGATCCGTCCCAAGCCTGACCGTGCCGGCACAGCATCTGCTGATCTCGCGTGGAAGATCATCGAGCGGCGGTTCGATCCGAGCGATGTCGCGGACGCCGATCACCGTCGAGACTGTCAGTGCCGCAGTCATTGCTCGCGACTCGATGACCACCACGTCACCCGCATCGCCTCGAGGCGTCGACCCCGTGTGTTCACCGGCAGCCTCGGAAAAGCCGAGCGCAGACCCGAGGTCTACGACGGCAACAACAGATCCGTCGATGTTGGTCAGGCCACGGACGAAGCCGGGCGCCCCGGGAAGCGGCGTGACCCGCGACAGATTGCGGACTTCGCGGACGATGTCCAGTGGAAGGGCATAGAGTTCGCGTCCGACCCGAACAACCAAGTATCCGTCCACTATTCCGCCCGAAATGTCGCTAGCGAAAGACGAAGATCCTCGGCGAGCCGCGTCAGCGAAGCAGCCGAGTCGGTCGAGTCTCGGCTCATACCGGCGTGCCTGCGCGCCGACGCAGCAATCTGGCCCATGACCTCTACGACTTGGTCGGACGCGATGCGTTGCTGATCGGTGGCAACCGAGATCTCCCGCGAAGCGCGACTCGTCTCGTCGGCGAGGTGGGTGATCTCTTCGAGTGCGCCGCCGGCTTCAACGGCAAGTGCCGCATCGATTTCGACCTCTTTCGCTCCCTCTTCGGTTGCGATGATCGAACCGTTCGTTTCCTCGCGAATTTCCGAAATCAGCCCTTGGATCTCGATCGTGGCCTCAGCGGAACGCTCGGCGAGTTTGCGCACACTGTCGGCAACGACGGCAAACCCTCGTCCGTGTTCGCCGGCGCGCGCCGCCTCGATTGCGGCGTTGAGCGCGAGCATGTTCGTCTGGTCTGATATCGAATGGCTGAGTTCGAGAATCGTGCCGATCTCTTGGGACAGCTCTCCAAGACGCATCGTCCGGTCGCTGATCACGTTCACACGCTTGCGAGTCCTGTCCATCCCGGATTGAAACTCCTCGACGGCGTGTAGCCCCGTTGTGACGCCGAAGACGTCTGTTCGGCGAGGTTCGCTACCGACTCGGCCGTCGTCGCGATCGAACCGGCGGTTGCAGCGAGTTCCTCAATGGTCGCTGTGATCTCGGTGACCGCCGTCGACTGCTCTGTCGAAGACGCCGACTCGTCTTCGGCCACGTTTTCCAAGCGAACGGCCGCCTCCGCTAGGTGCTCACCGCCGACCTGCATCTGAGCGACGAGGATGCTCAGGTTCGACACCATACTGTCGAAGGTGTCGCTCAGAGTATGGAACGGCAGATCTTCGGTATCGCCGGAATCGACCGGCGCTCAAACGACGGTCGCGGACAGGTCACCGTCGGCTACGAGCGCGAATGCCGACTCGATCGCCCGCGTCTGTCGCTCGAGTGCCGCTATGGTCTGTCGGCGCGATTGCCGATATGTTTCAGCGCGCAAGAACCTGATCTTCGACACTGCCGTCGCGACCATGAGAACGCCCGCGACAATGACGAGGTTGCCGACCTGGTCCTTCAATGGCGTGTCGGCGAGCGCGGTCATCCCTACCGCCAGGCCGCCGAGGCCGAGCGCAAAAAACGCCGCACCGACGATTGGCAGTTCCCACCCGGCAGCGAGCGCGACCACGAGCCACGCCATCCAATAAGGCTGGGCCACACCGCCCGTCGCCCAGACTATTCCCGATACGAACACCGCCTCGAACACGAGCAGGAGCACCGCCGTCCGCATTGGCATCTGTTCTTGCGACACCGTCTTCGGGGCGATCCAAGGCAGGAGCGGCAACACGATGCCCGGCACGAGACCAACGAGAATGAATCCGAAAAACGCCGTCGTATGCAAGCCCGGCGGCGGTTGTACAACCACGGCAACGACGAATATCGCCAGGATGAACCAGCGGACAACACTTCCGATGGCATAGAGACGTCTGTTGGTCCGCTCCACCTATCCTCCAGGATCTAAAAGCTTCGTAGGGCGTCGTCAAACGGGCCACGCGCGAGTATCGGCATCGATCCGGGTCGTGTTGAGTGAGAAGGCACATCGACTTCATTTTTGTCAGGCACGGTCAATCGACCTGGAACGCATCTCGCCGCTGGCAGGGCCAATCCAACTCGCCCCTGTCGGAGCTGGGAATGGACCAAGCAAAACGTGTCGCGACGCGACTCGCCGCGATCGGCGCAAACGCCATTGCGACAAGTGACCTGGTCCGCGCTGTGCACACAGCGGACGCAATCGGCGGGGCGATCGGCCTCGTACCTCGCGAACATTCCGGGCTCCGTGAACTCGACGTCGGATCGTGGACGGGGCTCACGAGCGCCGAGATCGCAGAGCGTTATCCCGACGAATGGGCGGAATATCGATCGGGTCTCGACCCGAAACGCGGAGGGGCCGAGTCCCACCGAGATCTCGACGTGCGCTCGGTGGCAGCGTTCAACGACCTCCGCCGCGAGGCGTCGGACGAGCAATGGCAAACGGTGATCATCGTGACCCACGGCGGCGTGATCCGAACGCTTTGTCTCGACGCTCTCGGACTCGACGGCAAACCGGCGTCGCGCGCTCGGCTCGCCCCGCCTGCGAACACATCGATCTCACGATTGCGGGTCGACGGCAAACGAGTGCGCCTCGTCGCCTACAACGATTGCAGTCATCTGTGAGCAGCCCGGCCGGACTCATCCGTCAGGGCACGCGATGGTCGATTCACGCCGGTCGATCGCAGCCGGTATGAGCTGGAATCCTTCACGGCGTGCCGCACTGCGCAACTGCGCATCGTACGCTGCGATGCTCAAGCAGTCCTGCGCAACGTCTCGTGCACAGAGTGCCGAACCCAATTGGACCGCGTCATAAGCACGCAACTGGTGCACTGCGGCTATGCGTGCTGCGTGATCCAACACCTGGTCGGTGGACATCACGATGTATCGCGGCGTGTCGAGATCTGTCTGGAAATAGTCGGACTCGAAGTCTTGAACGAGCACTGCGGCATCATCGGCGTCGAGCTCTCCGATTCGATACTTGCGCCATATCGCCGCGGGTACTTCGACGCGAGCGAGCGAGGAGACGATGATCGGGCCGTCGAGTGCTCGAATCGTGGCCGATCCGTGTTCGTTCGCGTAGAGCTTCACCAACGCTGACGAATCGGCAAACACCGCAGTCACGATCGATCGTCACCAAGGATGTCGGCAAGCGACTTGCCTCGACCCGCGGCGCGACGAGCAGCTTCGACACGTTCACGCGGTGGTCGCAATCGACGTGGACCATCATCGAGGTCGATCAGGAGCCCGGCGATCGAGAGACGGTCGCGCAACCGAACGGCTTCGTCGTCTTCGAGATCTGGATTCGTCGCAGCGTCCATGACCGCGGTCACGTATGCGTTCATGCTTCGCTTGCTCGCGACAGCACTGCGTCGGACTCTCGCCATCAATTCGTCTTCGGTTCGCCAAGTCATCTGTTCCATGCCTGCATGTTAGCAGGCATGAATGCATCCGGTTGGAAATCTTGCCCTCGATGCGTCCTCGCAAATGCTGGTTTCGTGCAGTGGGTGACCGAGATGCTGCTCAGACGTATCCGATGAGTTCGCTCATACCGGCACGCATCAGAGCCGTGTGACAGGCATGTGTCTGCGACGTTGTTTCTGGTGCAGGCTTTTGTGACACGGCATTGGGCGGTATGCGTTGTGACCTTCAGCGCTATTTGGCGTAAATCTCGCGGCGTTATGTGGCGCCGATGACGAGGGTGCTGCTTGCGGCTTCGACATCGTCGTCTGTAATGATGGTGAGGTCGTTGATTTTGAGGACGTGTGTTGAGCGACACGTTCGTTGAGGATGGTGGCGTCACGTTGGTTGGTGATGGGTTGGGCTGGTTTGGTGGTCATGGTGTCGTTGGGGTGGTCATGTTGTCATTTCGGTGACGGCGGTTCGGG
>SDBV01007167.1_pt1 | contig 15289 bp, 12 predicted proteins | sample 2277081 | NCBI WGS metagenome assembly SDBV01 (sample SAMN10402039, study PRJNA504765) | marine sediment metagenome | isolation source: marine sediment core GS10_PC15, 223 cmbsf | place: Arctic Ocean: Southern Knipovich Ridge | collected 2010
CTCCTGGACCGCTCCGAGTGCTTCCGGCTGGAGCGACAGTTCGCCGGGCGGGATTCTTACCCGCTGAGACAGTGCGCCTTCGCAAGGCACACACAACGATGGCATTTTCGGTCAGTTCGGGCGGCGCAAGGACGGCTTTCGCTGTCATCTCGACCGCTGGCTATCGACGACGATGGACATTGAGGGACTTCCTACGCCGTACCACGCTCCGAACGCGAATCCACACGTCGAGCGATTTCACCGCACGCTGCGTCAGGATGCGCTCAACCATTTCATCTTCCTCAACGCCGCCCACGTTGGGCGTGTGGCCCGGGAGTTCATCGAATACTACAACCGGGCACGCCCCTCGCAGGCTACACATGCCATACCCGACCCCTACCCCGAACTGATCGACAGGCCGCTGGCCTGCGGCCAGCTGATCGCCCTACCCGTGCTTGGCGGCGTGCAGCACGACTATCGACTCGCGGCCTGAAGCAGAACCCTCGGTCCATCTCCCACGAGCGCCACGATCCAAACGGACGCGAACGGGCCTCGGTGCATTCTAGGTTCGCCTGCCTTGCGTTTCGCGAGTTCGGAGCACACCTCAGCCCCCGAAATCGCCACGCTCAAGCTTCGTTCTGCGAGGGCCGGCGTCTCGAAAACCTCGCACCTGACGCAGATCGACTTTCCGCGGAGTACGACGGAGCTGCGATCGATTCCAGCGCGGTTTCCAGTGCGCTGAGAAAAAGCGCCATCCCCGCGGGGGTTGCACTCTTTTTTGCTTGACCTGTCGCGCGACAGGTTGTTTAATAGCGTGGAGTGAGCGCAATCATGCGCGGAGCGCAACCCATCGCGCGGCGGAATCTCGCCGCCCGAGTGAGGAGGACAACCATGCGCACCAAAGCCATCCTGTTAGTCGGATTACTTGCAAGCCTGACGATCGCCGCGTCGGCCAACGCGGAGCCGAAGTTAGTAGACATCGAATTCAGCGCGAAGCTTAGCGCGGTCACGACGACCACTCCGCCCTACTCGGGTTGCCCATGCCCCGGCGGCGATGCGATCCCCCCCGGCGCTTTTACGAAAAGTAACGGAGTTGCGGAGGTAACGGGGAGCGCGCCGGCCGCGTTCACCATACGAGCGGGCACCGCGATGATGAACGCCACGCTCACGGTCACGAACCCGCCGAACCCATCTGCCGTCTCCTACATTTCCCACTTCGTTGCAGAGAACGGAGCGGGCGCCTTCCAGGCCTCGGGCGGACCGGGCCTCACCGGTGGGACGCCCGTGACCTACGCGCCCCAAGCGGTTGCCGGGCCGGCGCCCGTATTTTCCGCGGGCCAATTTCGAGTGGGCTTCCAGGGAGGCTCGAAGGCCTTTGGTGGCACCATGCGGATCCTGGGGAGTGCGGACACCCAGGTCACGTTGATCTTGACGTCGATCGGCCCGGGCACACTGATGGGGACCATCCCACTCCCCCTCAGTGCCATTGGCGGACCCACCGGCTACTCGCAAATGCAAACGGGGACGTTCGTGCACGCCACGGCAACGTCAGCCATGCAGCCTTTGCGGTTCTCTACCGACTTTACGTTCTTCGGGTGGAACTGGACGACGGGGACTGTTTCCGCGGTCGCAACACCGGGCTACGTACCCACCGTCACGAGCGCCATGGGAACCGACAACCGCGAGCCGACCGGCAAGGGGACGATCCAACTCGTGACACCATTCGTCTACTCGTTCAATTCCCTGCCCTTTGGCGATGTGGGGGGCTTCGCGTCGACGTGGAAGGTGAATATCGAGTTCCTGCCGGAGCCCCACAGTGCACTCGCGTTCGGCGCCGGGTTCACGTTGCTGGGCGTGCTGTATCGGCTGCGGCGACCGTAGGTTGCGTGGCGCGAACGAGGGACTTCGCGCCGGATCGCAAAGCGTAGCTTGCCGTCTCCTCGCTGGATGAGGAGGCGGCAAATCCTTGTTCTCGGGGCAGGGACCGTCACGTCGGTGGCGGAACGGAAAGCGCCCATCTGATGAGATTCGTGAGCATCGTCAACCGCGCCCGCCGAGTTCGGGTCCGGCAGCGCCGGGCGCGCAGCGCGTGGATCGCACTCAGCATCTCGCTCGCCGTGGGACTGGCGTGCGGTGGTGGGGACGACCCGCTCGAGGCAATTCGCGAGTTGCAGCAGGAGGGGCGTGTCGACGAATCCGTTTTGCGGCTGCGCGAACTGCTCCAAAAGGATCCCGACCGCCCCGAGATCCAACTCTATTACGGACAAACGCTCGCGCAGCTCGGAGAGTTGAGCCTCGCCATCTGGCCGTTGCGCGAGGCCGCCAGCGCGCCCGAGTTTGCGGTCGATGCGGGGGTGCTGCTCGCCCATTCGCTGCTGCGAATGCAGAACGCGGACGACGCCATCGCGGCATTGGATCGGGTGCTCGCCGTCGATCCGGAGCACGCCCGCGCCCTCGAACTGCGTGCCCGATCCCTGCTGGATGCCAACCGACAACTGGAGGCGCTCGAAGACATCGAGCGCCTCCAGGCCCTCGAACCAGATCATCCCGGCGCGCTGCTCTCGAAGACCGTCGCCCTCCTGAGTCTCGAGCGCGCCGACGAGGCGGGCGAGGTGCTGCGCGCGGCGAGGGAGCGCATAGCGGCGGACCCGGATGAGGGCTCGCCGCAGATGCACGCGCGACTCTGTCTCGCGGAGGCGACCTTCACCGCCGAAAAAGGTGAACCCGAGCGCGGCGAGGAGATGGTCGACGCATGCCTCGCCGAATACCCCGCGGATCCCCTACTCGTGAGCGAGTCGGTCGGGCTCTACGAACGCGTGGGAAGGGGTGCGCGCGCGGTGGAAATCCTGAGACGCGCCCTCGAGGAGGCGCCCGAAGAAATGCGCTTTCGCGATGCGCTTGCGACCCGGTTGCGGGCCAGCGGCGAAGTCGAAGAAGCCGAGCAGCTGCTCCTCGAAGCGACGCAGGGCAAAGCGCCGGTCAATGGATGGATCAGACTCTACGACCATTACTCCGACCTCGAAGACTACGAGGCCGCCCGCGCGGCGCTGGAGCGCGTGTTCGAACTCCTCGACGATCCGCCTCCAGTCCTGCGTCTGGCTTATGGCGACATGCTCGTGTTGCTCGGGGAACACCGCCGAGCCCTGGCCGTAGCTGAAGAACTCTCCCCGGTTCACGCGAATATGCTGAGGGGTCGGAGCTATCTCGCACAGGGCGACGCGGCGAGAGCGCTCGAGGCGCTTCGGGAGGGCGTCCGACTCTGGCCCAACAGCGCGACCGGACGCTGGCTGGCGGGGCAGGCCGCCGAGCGGGTTGGCGAGTTCGAGGAGGCGTTGTCCCACTACCGCGAGGCCCTTCGCGCCGACATCGCCAAGACCGACGCCGCGCTGCGCGGAGCGCGCCTATACGCCGCAACCGGGCGCGACGCAGAAGCACTCGATTTCGTCGCGCGCTACGTGCGCGCGCATGCCGACGATCCCGAGGGCCACCTGCTGCTGCTACGCATCGCAGACCGGCTGGATCGCAAAGACGCGATGCGCCACGCCCTGACCGGGCTCGGCCGCCTGCCGGGCCAGTCGGGCCGAGCGCTGGCGGAGCGAGCGGCGCTTCTCGCGGCGACGGCGGGACCCGAGGAGGCGGTGGCGCTCATCGAGGACGGCGGGTTGGATCTCGACGAACCCGAGCACGCGGTTGCGCTGGAGGCGTGGGCTGAGTACGTGCGCGCGCTGGGAGCGGCGGAGCGCGCTTTCGCTCGCGTAGATGCAGCGCTCGTCGCCCATCCAGAGATACCGGCGTTCCACTTGATCCGCGCGCAGTTGCTGCGAGCGTCCGGTCGGCCACCCGAGGTTGTTCAAGAGGTCTTCGAACGCAGCCTCGAACTCGATCCACAGAATTCCGAGGCTTCGATAGGACTGGCACAGTTGCTAGCCGAGCAAGGGGAAGTGGAGCGGGCGCTCGCGCTTTACGACGGGGTCGACAGCGCCGCCCCGAACGCAGCAGCAGCCGCCTACGCGGCGGCTCAGCTGCTCGTCGAACTCGAACGACCGGAACGCGCCGAGCAGCGCCTCGCGACGCTTCTCGATGCGCACCCGACGCACGCCCAAGCCGCCAGCGATCTCGCACGCCTGCTCGTCACGCGCGGTGGGGAACCCGAACGCGCCGAAGAACTGGCGCGAAGGGCAGTGCTCTTGCTCGCCGGGCCGGAATCTTTCGAAACGCTCGGCCAGATTCAGCTGGAGCGAGGCGAATCCCGTGCGGCGGTCGAGACACTGACGCAAGCGGTGGAGCGCTACCCCGGGTCCGCGACGGTCCGCTACCAGCTGGGGCTCGCGCTGCTCGCAAGCGGTGACGCCTCCGGAGCGCGCGATGCGTTGCGCTCGGCCCTCGATTCGGGGAGCTTCCCGGAGGCCGACCGCGCCCGGGCGGAACTCGCAAGGCTCGAGGAGGCCGACGCGCAACGCCCCTGATGCGGTTTCATTCGCGTGGCGCTGGCGGTCGAGCGGATCGCTGACGCCTTGGAGAGACCGCGGTCTGCGGCGGAAGGTCTGTCAGTGTGCTTCGCAAATCCACGGCAAGCTCGGTCGCAGCGAGCCACGCCGCGGCCGAATCCGGCTGCTCCCGCACCCAATCCGCGTAGACGCGGATGATGGCGTTGCGACGGGTTTTTCCGGTGGGCTGGTCGAGCAGCCAGTCGAGCGCCGCCGCGGGGTCAACCGTGGCCCACTCCAGCGCGACCGCGCGAAGCGCCCCGAGCGCGTAGTCTCGATCCGCGTGACCCGCGACCCAGAGCGCCGACGCACGAGGGTCGTCGCGGGCGAGTGCAACCGCCGCTGTGCGGAAGGCGATCTGCTTGAAGGACCGGGTCTCTTCGTCGTCGGGGATCGACTCCGCCCAGGCCCGCACGTCGTCGTCCGAGCCCGTTCTCCGGATCTCGGCGACCAACAGCTTCAATACGCGCGTCTGGGCCTTGTCGTCCGGCATGTAGGTCGCCAGAAACCGCGTGGCACCGGCCTTGTCGTCGCTCAGGATCCAGCCGTTGACCAATCCACCGAGCAGGGGCTTTTTCAACGAGCGGTCCACCTCGGTGAGCAGGTGCTGCACCTCCAGCTGAGCGGACAGCGGCTCGCGCCGCGCCCAGGCCCGGACCGCCGATCCGACCGCCGTATTCCGCTTCGAGGCTTCCCGCGGCCAGGTCATCGCGCGGGCGAGCGCACCCGGCGCGTCGAAGCGCGACCACACCTCCATGAACAGCGTGATCTCGTGCTCGGGCGTGCTGAACACGTACTCCTCGAAGACCTCGGTTGCGGTCGCGACGTTTTCCGGCCCCAGGGCCTGCATCAGACGCCCCAGCTGCACGGCGCGCTCGAGCGGATCGCGGCGGTTGCTGAGCGCCTCGGTGAGCGACGCTCGAAACGCTTCGACACTGGCGACCGATGCCTCGGGATGCTTCGCCCCGGTTTGCTCTGCTGTGAAGCGACCCAACGCGAACGCGCCGATCAGCGCCGCGCCGATTCCGATGTACAGGGCTCTGCTCACGAGACCGGCAGTTCCGCTGCCCGGCGCACGCGACGGGGGGGGGGGTGAGTGCAACGGTCGGTGGTTTCGGTGCCGGCGGCTCAAAACTCGACCCCGATGGTGATTCCGTAGGTCCGCGGATCGCCGTAGAAGTCGAGCAGCATGCCGAAGCCCTCGCGCAAGTCGAAGGAGTTCTGAAGATAGACCTGGTCGGTGATGTTGCGAACCCAACCAGACACCGTGAAGTGCCCGTCGGGCGTGCGGTATTCGAGCCCGGCGTTGAAGAGCCAGTAGGGATCCTGGGAAGCACCTTCGTTGGGAACCGGCTCGTCGCCCCTCACGTCTCCGGCATCGAAGTAGGTCCGCCCTTTGTAGTTTGCCGAGACCCGAGGAACGAGTGTCCCGTAGCGCCCCAGGAGTAGTTCGTAGGATGCGCGGGCGGTGAATTGGACCGGGGTCGCCCCCGGTAGTTCGTTTCCCGTGAAGTCCTGCGTCTCGGTGCGGATGGTGCAAAGGCGACCCCCCCCGCTGCAAGGGGGAGTGAAGAAGGAGCGGGTGACCTCGAAGTCCGTGAACTCGGCGTCCAGCAGTGCGAACGAGAGGTCGATGTTCAGTCCCTCGGTGGGTGTGACGCCGAGTTCGACTTCGATGCCCTTGCTCTCCACCTTGGGTGCGTTCAACAGCTGCGGCAGGGGCAACGCGCCGATGTTGTTCTGCAGCGTGAAGACCTGGTAGTCCGTGTAATCGTAGTAGAACGCGGTGAAATTGAGGGTGAGCTGGCCGTCGGCCCAGCTTGACCTTACCCCTATCTCGTAGGAATCCACCGATTCCGGGTCCACCGCCTCGACGACCTGTGCGCTCAGGAAGGCGCCACCGTTGAAGTGGCCACCCTTGAAACCGCGGGAGTACTTCGCATAGATCGAGGCGTCCTCGAAGAAGCGCCAGCGGAGTATCGCGTCGCCGGTAACCGCATCCCAGATTTCGGTCTCGGATTGCGCGATCTGATCGGCTCGACTGCCGTTGATCGGCCCGCTCGTCGCGGTAATGTTGAAGGATTTCTGTTCCCAGTTGTACCGAACGCCCCCCTCGAGTTCGAACCAGCAGAGCACGGGCCCGCACGGCCGGTCCATCAGCTGGTAGGTGAAGTTGCCGTACGCGGCCCAGGTCACGAGTTGCTGATCGTAAACCTGCCGGTTGACGATGACGTCTCGGGTGTTGAAGGAGTTGTCGGCCTCGAGTTCCTCGTATAGGAAGTACGCACCCGCGGTCCAATTGAAATCTTCGCCCAGATACGACTTCAGGCGCAGCTCCTGGCTCGCCTGCCACGCTTCGTCATGGAGGTCGCTGTGGATCAACACGTGGGGGCTCGCGTCCGTATTGTCGAAGATCGAGCGCTCGTTGCTCTCGAAGCCCGAGATCGAAGTGAGCGAGAAGTCGTCGATCTCGATCTCACCCCGCAAGTTTGTGCCGAAGAGGTCGAGGTATTCTGGCTCTACGACGTCGTAGTCGCCCGCAAAGGGATCGCGGTCCACGTCGCGGTACTCGAGGTCGTCCTCCCCGGTGCCGTTGCGTACGGGATTCTCAAAGCCACGATTTTGCAGCTGAGCGGCGTCGCCCCGGTTCTGGCCCCCGTGGACGTTGAAGATCCACTCCTGGTCGGGGGTCGGCTCGAAGAGAAGGATCCCGCGAGCGGCCCAGACGTCTACGGCGTTGACCTCTTTCGGCAAGCCCTCGGGAACCGGGCCGGAGAAAAATTCCCGGCGGTCCCGCGAACACTGGCCCGCGATTCCCTCGGTGGCGATATCCCCGTTCGGGTTCGTACCGCACCGGTTCTTCGTAATGCCGTCGCGGATGGCATAGCGGAACGCGAACCGTCCCGACAGCACGTCGGAAACGATTGGGACACCGACTGCACCTTCGACCTCGATTGTATTGAAGTTCCCGTAGGTGAAATTGCTGTAGGCGTTGAAGGTCCCGTCCGGGACTCGGGAGGTTACGAGAATCGCGCCGGCCGTTGCGTTGCGTCCGAACAGGCTTCCCTGCGGTCCGCGCAACACCTCAACGCCCTGGGTATCGAAGAACTGAAAGAGCTGTCCGACAGGGGAGTTCATGTAGACCCCATCGACGTAGACGGCTCCCGACGACGAGGCGTTCGCGTTGAAGTCGTTGAGCCCGATGCCGCGGATGAAGATCGTGGCGCCCGAGGCCGCGAAGCCCTTGTTGATTTCGAGATTTGGCGTGTATTCGGCGAGGTCTGAAATGTCGGTGATGCGCTCCGCCTTGAGATCTTCCGGAGAGAAGACCACCTGGGACATCGCGGCGTCCGATGCGAGGGTGCCCTGACTCTTCTCCCCTTGCACGAGGATCTCCTCGATGTCGAGGCTGATGTCCGACTCGGGTTCCTCGATTTCGGTGGGCGCCGGCCCGGGATCCGGGACTTGCTCGTCTTCTGCCGCCGACTGCTGTGCGAGCACCGTCACGGGTGTCGTTACCGGCTCTTCGCTGAGTAGCCAATTCGTCGCTTCTGAACGCTCGTTGGCGACCATCTGCCAATCGTCGAGTGCGGCGATCTGGACCGGCTCTGGGCGTCGCCTCGCGCGAGTCGGCCAATAATAGGGCTCGTCGAACAGTTCGGCGGCGCTCGCGAAGCGCTCGGTTGGAGGCGCGCCCGGGGCGCTCTGACGCGTCGCTGCTGCTACATCCTCGCCGTTCTCCGCTCCCGGCATCAGCCACCAGAATGGGATGCGCAGTCCAAAGCCGACGGAGAAGTAGTCGTAGTCGTCCAGACTGCCCGTGGGGAGCACGTACGAGGCGTTCAGACTGAACGCGACGTACTCGTTCAAGTACCAGTCGATCCCCCCGCCCATACGCAGGGCGAAAGCAGTTCCATCACCCGGGAAGCCCAACACGACCTGCTGGTTTGCTTGGGTCTCGCGGCGGTCTTTGGTGTCGACGTTCATCACACCCGCGCCGGCGCTCAGAAACGGTTGAATCCGCCCCGTCAGCAGATAGGCGTTCAGATCGCCCGTGAGGGTCCAGCTGCTCACCGACCCGAGGTCCGCGCTCCTGCTGGGAAATGCTCGTTGCCCGTCGCCCGCCGAGATGTTGAATTCGTCTAGGTATTCAAAGTGGGCCTCGGCGGCCAGCCGCGGATGCAGACGCCAGCCGGCGCGCGCGTGAATGCCGATGCTCGGATCGACGTCGAGGCCCTCGAGCGCACCGAAGAGTTTCGGGCCGATTGAAAGCACCTCGACGCTGTCTTGGAGCTGCCTGGGGACGCCGACGGAGCCCTCTATCCCCAGATAGGGCCCCGTGCGGCTGTAATCTTCCTGCGCGAGGGCGGCACCCGCGCTCGATACCAGCGTAAAGACCGAGAGGGTGAGCGCAAAGGCCTCAATGCGCGTCATGGTGACCGCACCCCTCAATCAGGCGCCTAGCTTCGTGCGCAAGAATGCACCCTCGAGCGCGGACACCAGCTCGTCGACGTTGTCCTTCGTGAACGTCAAGGGAGGGGACAGGATGATCTTGGGCCCGACGGGGCGAACGATCACGCCGTTGCGCTGGCAGTCGAGGCTCAGCTCGTCGGAGTATCCGGTCGCCGGGTTTACCGGCTCCTTCGTCGCCTTGTCGACGACCAGGTCGAGTGCGAGCATCAGGCCCTTCCCTCGCACCTCGCCCAGGTGGGCGTTTCGATCAACGAGCGGCAGGAGCTGCTCGAGGCAGTAGGCACCCACTTCCGCCGCGTTGGCCGGAAGATCCTCCTTCTCTACGATCTCCAACGAGGCGACACCGGCTGCGCAGGCGAGCGGGTGACCCGAATAGGTGTAGCCGTGGAAAATGAACCCGTCCGGTGAAGGCTCGTCCCACACCTCCGCGACCTTCCGGCCAAGTGTGACGGCTCCGAGCGGCACGTAGCCCGAGCTCAGACCCTTCGCGAAGCACATCAGGTCTGGCTTCACGCCCCAGCCGCGGGCGCCGAACAAGCTGCCACTACGGCCGAACCCGGTGACGACCTCGTCGGCGATGAGCAGGACGTCGTGCTTGTCGCAGACCTCCCGAACGAGCGGCCAAAAGTTGGCCGGCGGCACGATCACACCGCCGGCACCCTGGATCGGCTCGGCGATGAAGGCAGCCACGTTGCCCGAGCCGTGGTACGCGATTTCACGATCGAGCAGTCCCGCACAGATCGCGCCGAGTTCCTCCGGGTCATCCGTCCAGGCGTTGCGGTACAGGAACGGGCTGTCGATCTGGCTGCAGCCCGGAATGAGCGGCCCGTACTGCTTGAAGTTCGGCAGGCCGGCCACCGATACGCCCCCGAAGTGGACGCCGTGGTAGGCGTGCTTCAGCGAGATGAAGCGGGTCTTGTCGGGCTGGCCCCGCATGCGCCAGTACTGACGCGAAAGCTTTAGGGCACTCTCGACCGCATCGGAGCCCCCGCTACTGAAGAAGACCTTGTCCATCTCCTCGGGGCCCAGCATGCCGATCATCTTCGAGGCGAGTGTCAGCGAGGGCTCGTTCGAGCAGTCACCAAAGGTGTTGAAATAGGCGATCTTGTCGAGCTGCTCGCGGATCGCCTCATTCATCTTCGGATGACCGTGCCCCACGTTCACGCACCAGAGGCCTCCCATTCCATCGAGATACCGCCGGCCGTCCTGGTCGAAGATGTGTACGCCTTCCCCACGGGCGACGAACAGGGGCTGCTCGCGGTCCAAGGCGGGAAGGCTCATGGGATGCAGAACGTTGTCTTCCAGAGCCTTGAGCTCAGCGTATCGGGCGCTCATCGGTGCCTCCTTGGGCGGATCATCGTGCGTCCTTGGGGTATCGCGCTGAGGGCAATTATCTGTCACTCAACAGATATAGTCAATCGATTAAATGGACGGTATCTGTGGATCGAGAGGAGCCAGAATGGCCACCACCCCTACTCGATTAGCAACTGCCTCGCGCCTCTTCTCCGGTCTGTCTGCTTCGTTCCCGCTGCTGATCTCGATCCTGGTATTTTCTTCGATCACTCACGCCCGGCCTGTCCCGCTGGACAAAGCCGCCTGTGAAATTACAGATCCAGCCGGACCATTTTGCGGGGAAATCGCACCACCTCGCAGCCGATTGGCGAAGCTGCGATCGGCTGCACCGACGTCCCGCGCGCGCGGGCCCGCAGCGCACTGTCCGCCGCCTCGATGCACGCGTCCATGGGGAGGACGTTGCGCACCGGATCGGGGCCGAGCACGAGAAGATCCACGGGCGGTAACCCTACCTAGTACCTAAGCAAGATCGCCAAGTTCGCGGTACGCAACGTGGTTCACGGTCGGCCGGTGGGCAACCGCGAGGCGCTCGCCAACCCCGAGGCCCTCGATCTCTACGCCGACCTGACGGAGCTGCGACACTGACCGTCGCTCACGGCGCGTCCGCGGGCCGGCCGAGTAAATCCATCAACGCGTCCACGGTGTGCTTCTCAGCGAAGCGGACATTCCCACTCTTCCGCTTGTTGACGCTGACCATCAAGATCATTCCTTCGAGCGTAGCCATCACGAACACGGCCCTTCGCCGCGCGTCGGCTTTGGACAGGGCCGGATTGAAGTCAACGATGAGGTCTGTGAACGTCGCGATTTGCCGCTCATAGAATTCATCCATCATCTCGGCCGCGAATCGATCTAGGTTGGCCCGAGCCCAGAGCTGGTAGAAGAAGCCGGCCGTGGTCTTGTCGAGGTTCGCTCTGTAAATTCCCGAGATTCGTGCCCTCAGGATCTCCCCAGGAGATTCCCCTGCGCGGGCGACCAGGCGATCAATGCGCTGCCTTTCGCTGTTTAGGGCGCTCTCGAACGCGGCGCAAAACAGCTGGGCCTTGGTTCTGTAGTAGTACTGAAGCGTCGCGAGCCGAATGCCGGACTTCTCGGCGGTGTATCGCAAGCTCAGCTCGGCGAATCCCTCGGTCACCAGGATCTCCGTCGCGGCCTTGAGAATGATCTCGCTGCGTTCACTTGCCTTGAGCCGTTTGGTCGCGCGATACGGCGCTTTGGCTACGTTTTCGACCTTCGTCACGGCTGTCTTCTCGTCCATATGGATCCACACTTCGGCGAACGGTTGGAACCTGCTGTTCTCTGTCGATTGACAGACCTCTGTCAATTTTACGGGGCGAATTGCTCCATGACAACCCCGGATTTTCGACACCGGGCCGTGGTTCGGCCGAACTGATCAGCCCATGGACTGGAGACTTCTGTAATCACGCTGGGTTCACGCGGTTGCTACATGCGCGATGCTTGCTGTCTTCGTCTTCAGCGAGCTGCGGATCGGTCCCGATCCGCGCGGCGCCGACCCCGTGCGCAAAGACGGCCCTCGATCAGTTTCAGCTCCGGCCTTGGCGCACCAGCCGCGTATGCTCCAGGCTTCGAATGGCACCGACGCTCGAAAGCGTTGAGACTGCATAGGGCACTAAAGGCGTCAGTAGCATCTTGAGTACCCGGACTCCATCGATATCTCCTCGGAGCAGGGCGTCACCATGATTGATTGCGATGAGTATCGCGCCGACGACGACACCATAGAGTAGGGCACGTCTCACAACGCGCGGCCGGAATGCGATGCTGAACCGCGATGACATTGATTGACTCCTCGGTCGTGACCCAGAGTGCTCAAAGCCGCGTAGACTCACTCTGAACCTGGACCCATTAATGCAGGCGGGTCACGAGGCAAAGGGCAGGTGTGGCGCTTCCCCGCGGCCTGGCCAGCCGGTTGAGGCAGCAGCACCTAGGTCTGGACTTCAGTCCGTGCTCCGCCCTTGGGATAATCCACCCAAGCCGGCACGCTCTTGGTCTTCCATTTGCGGTGATAGACAAAATTGTCGATGTAGGGAAAGGTTCTTCTAGCCAATGGTGAGCGCGGCAGCAGCCACTTGACTAGCCGGTGAATCGATCGATTGGGTCGGCTGAAAGTGCAGACGGCCACGCACACCCCGCACCCCGTCCCAGCCCGGTACCAGTATTCGAAACACTTGTCTTCATCCAGCTTCCAACGTTCCGTGCCCTTGTGCACGGTCTTGTCGTCTAGCGTAATTGCCTTGCCGGGACATGATTCAGCGCACTTGAGACAGTGGACGCAAAACTCTTCCACTCCCAGGTCTATTGGCTTGTCCGGAACCAACGGCATGTCGGTTGTAACGGCGGCGAGACGTACCCGCGATCCAAATTTGTCAGCGATCAGGTGCCCATGACGCCCCAATTCTCCGAGACCAGCCTGCACGGCATGAGGCACCAGGAGGATTTCGTTGTATGCGAAATCATGGACTGCCGCCTTGTAACCCATCCCAGCAAACCAATCCGCTAGAAGGGTGCTGACAAAAGCAGTTTTCGCGTAACCAAATGAAGCTTCGATATCGCACGGTGAGTGAGGCGCTCCTGCGATCATTTCGGCATCCATTTCCGTGGCAATGACAACGGCGTAGGGCAGCTGTTCCGGCGTTTTCTCTCCCCATCTACCCCACTCGTCAAACACGTCACCTAGATTGGAGTAGACCCATCGAGGATCCACCTTGCAGATCCCCACGAGATCAGCCCCCAGGTGCAATGCCATCTCTTTGACTGTCTGGGTCGATTTGGAAGGATCGATCTCTTCGGGCTTGGAGCCCGACTCCGGCTCCATCTTTCCAAAGGGTGCGAGATACATCGGAAGCTTGAAGCAGGCGTCGTCCAGCGAGCAATTGGGTCGGTAGTGTCCATCGATGCGGCCAAATTGGTCGTAGATGCCGTTACCCGGCGCGCGCCGCTCTGCATCGCGATCCTCCAACTCCGGATGGGTCCTGTAGTAACGCTCGTAGACTTCCTTGGCTTCCGGTCCTTTGTCTGGCGACAAGTTGTCGCGGGCAAAGACAGTATCTCGCTCATCGAACTGGCCAACTTCTCCTCGGATGTATCCCTGTACGCCCTCGAGCGCCGAAGCTATGGATCTTCCAGGGATCAGCAGAGCCAATCCGAACAGAATCATGACACTGAACAGGGCGGTGACAACGATCCTGGAGGCTGGCACGAGGACGATCAGAGCTCCCACGAGGATGTGAAAGGAGACACCCGCAAAGCCGATCCGGGAGGCACGCTGCTCCTTTTCCCTGATCGATTCATAAGTGAAGAGAACGGCGAGAGCAAGAAAGGCGCAATCAATGATCAGTAACGGTGTGCCAAGATCCATTTTCAGTTCCTTTGTCTTTACCCCGGTATTCTTGTTGGAGAGTGCAGGCGAACGGGTAACACCCGGATGAACTCCTGGGCGTCACTCATGGCGCGCCTGCGGGCCGGCCGAGGAAATCCATCAACGTGTCCACGATATATTTCTCGGTGGGCTGGACCTTCTTACCGTTTCGCCTGTCGACTTCGGCCATCTGGATGCCACACCTCGGCTAACTGGCGGGAGCTTGCTGTTCTCTGGCAAGCGACAGAGACGTCTGGAGTTTACGGGGTGCACCTTCCCCGCGGGTGACGAATAGTGGCTGCTCGCGGTCCAGCGCGGGCAGGCTCATCGGATGCAGGACGTTGCATTCGAGAGCCCTCAGATCGACGTATCGGACATTCATCGGTGCCTTCTGGGGTTCATCGCGTTTGAGGCTAGATTATCTGTCACTCAACAGATATAGTCAACCAACAGATGGACGGTATTCCTGGATCTAGGGGAGCCCCGATGGTCATCTCTCTTCCTCAAACAGCGGTCGTTCGCGTCTCTTCTCCAGAATCTTTGATTCGGTCCCACTGCTCATTAGTGACCCGTCAACCGAGAGTTTGGGCAGAATGCAGCGAGGAACTGGGAGACGGTTTCGGACTCCGAATGAAGGAGAAATCCGTGGAGAAGAAGGCCTCGGTCGGCCCGCAGCCGCGCCATGAGTGACGCCCAGGAGTTCATCCGGGTGTTACCCGTTCGCCTGCACTCTTCAACGAAAATACTGATGGTAATCGTGAAATAGGGAGACTTGTGGCCATGGCGAATCAACAAAACTATGACGTCATCATCATCGGCGCGGGACACAACGGTCTGACGTGTGCCGGCTATCTGGCCCGGAAGGGCCTGAGCGTAAAGGTAGTGGAGCGACGGCACATCATTGGCGGCGCCACCGTCACCGAAGAGATCATCCCCGGCTTCCGGAATTCGACGGTTTCGTATGTCTTGAGCCTGATGCCGCCGAAGATCATCGAGGATCTGGAGCTGAAGAAGTACGGTCTCGACATCACGCCTGACCAACACCCCGCAGTGTCGCTTGGAGCAAATGACGACTTCTTCTTCCTCTCACTGGATGAGGATCGCCTCGTCAAGGAGCTTTCCGAGAAGGCTCCAAAGGATGCGGAACGATTTTTCGCCTTTCACGAAACGCTCGAGCGCGCCGCGGACGTTCTGCGAGAGCTGGAGTTTGAAACGCCGCCAAATCTCGGCGGCGGCCTGTTGGATCTATGGCGCGCGGGAAAGATCGGGAACAAGATCCGCAAGCTCGATCTCGAATTGCAGCGTGAAATCGTGAAGCTCTTCACGATGAGCGTCAGGGACTACTTGGAGCAGTGGTTCAGCAACGAATTACTACTGGCAATGGAGGGCTATCCCTCTCAGGTCGGCAATCTTCAGTCCGTCAGGGCAGGTGGAACGGCGTTCGTCCTGCTTCACCACTGGATCGGTGAAGCTAACGGTCGTAAAGGCGAATGGGCGCATGTTCGCGGCGGGATGGGCGGCATTCCCCAGGCGATGGCGAAATCCGCCGAAGCGTATGGCGCCGAGATCGAGGTCAATGCTCCGGTCGATCACGTGATCATCGAATCCGGCAAAGCCACCGGGG
>SDBV01007168.1_pt1 | contig 15288 bp, 5 predicted proteins | sample 2277081 | NCBI WGS metagenome assembly SDBV01 (sample SAMN10402039, study PRJNA504765) | marine sediment metagenome | isolation source: marine sediment core GS10_PC15, 223 cmbsf | place: Arctic Ocean: Southern Knipovich Ridge | collected 2010
ACACTTCCACGATCGTCTCGTTGGCAACGGGCATGCTCTTAACGCTTTCTTCCGTCTGCGCGCAGGGTGCGGATGATGCACGGCCGAAGAGCATCAAGAAGCTGCCTTACACCACGGCCGAATTGCTCGATCTTGAAGGTCGATACACTTACGAAGGGGAGAAACTTCGCCTGGTGCGATTTCCCTTGGGAGGTATCGGCTCGGGATCGATTTGTCTGGACGGGCGGGGAGCACTGGTCGATTGGCAAATACAGAATCGGCCGAATGTGGACTACCAGCCCGACCACACGTTCCTGGGCCTTTGGGCCAAGGCTGAAGGTGAGAAGCCCGTGTTTCGTGTCCTGGAGGGGCCGGTGCCGCCGCATTATGCCGGCAATACGTATCTCGGGTTTCCCAGCGGGTATGGCTTTGGCGCGATGACCCCGCGGGGTGAAGGGTTGCCGCACTTCCGCAAGGCCGTTTTTCATGGGCAGTTTCCTTTCGGTGTGGTTCAGTTGACCGATCCGCGGATGCCCCTTCAGGCACGCATCGAAGGCTTCAGTCCCTTTATTCCCGGCAACGACCTGGAATCCTCCTTGCCGGTCGCCATCTTGAACATCACTCTGCGCAATAATACGGGAAAGCGGGTCCAGGGGGCGTTGGGGTTGAACATCGGGAACATCTGCGGCGCAGGCGCCGCCACGCACGTGATCCGCACGCCCGACTACCAGGGACTGGCCATGACCCGTCCCGACCCAAGCAGCGCAAGCATGGTGGTAGCCACGACGAAGCCCATCGCCACCTGGCAAGGTAAGTGGGCTGGGTCGGACCTTTTGCCTAGCGGCGGGTTGCAACATTACACCGAGACTTTCTGCCGCACGGGGCAATATGACCATCGCCCCGCGCCACAGCCGGCAGCCCAGCGGCCGCGGCCCGACCTGATCATCGACGACTTCGAAAGCGGCGCCTACGACCGCTGGAAGGTTGAAGGGACGGCTTTCAGCCGCCCGACCTTGCCGGCAAAGCTCGAACGTCCGGAACCGGTACGCGGACACCAAGGACAACACATCGCCGACTCGGCCACCGGCGATCCGAGTAACCATGAGTGGGACCTGCCCAAGGGACGGCTGACCAGTGAGCCGTTTACGATCCGACGCCACGCGATCCAATTTCGTATCGGTGGAGGATCCCACCCGGGGGAGACCTGTGTGAATCTGTCGGTCGACGGCAAAGTGGTCCATACGGCCACGGGCAAGAACTCGGAGGGCATGTCCGTCATCTATTGGGATGTAAGCCGGTTTGCCGGGAAGAAGGCCCAACTGCAAATCGTCGATGACCACAGCGGCGCTTGGGGCCATATCCTGGTGGACGATATCCTCCAGACCGACAAGCGACCGAACACAACCAGTTGGCCCGGCGGAGTCGGGTCGTTTGCAGTGGAAGTGGATCTGCCGCCCGGCGCCCAAGAGACGATCCCCTTGGTAATCGCCTGGTACTTCCGCGACCGTCCCGAAGGCGTGAAGAACTACTATACGACCAAGTGGGCCGACGCCGACGCGGTGGCCCAACATACCGTCCAGAACCTAAAGCGGCTCACGCAACAGACGCGATTGTTTCAAAAGACGTTCTTCTCTTCGACCCTGCCAGGTATTGTCGAGGAGGCAATCTCCAGTCAGCTCGGCGTGCTCCGCTCGCCCAGCGTGTTCCGCATGGAAGACGGAAGCCTCTACGGCTTCGAAGGGTGTGGCCAGACCAGCGGTTGCTGTCCGGGAACCTGCATGCACGTGTGGCACTACGTCCAATCATTGGCCTATCTGTTTCCGGCCATCGAACGCCGAACGCGCGAGGTGGACTACCGTTATCGTTTGCGCGAGTTGGACGGGCACATGGCCAACCGGCTGTATCCGCCGTACAAGTACCAGCCCGACAATCCGGCCGGCGGATGCCGTGCCGCGGCCGACGGGCAATTCGGCACTGTCTTGCGAGTCTATCGCGAGTGGCAAATCAGCGGCGATACCGAGTGGCTTAAGAAACTCTGGCCGGGCGTGAAGAAGTCGATCGAGTATGTCTGGGTCGCCTGGGACCGGGACCGCGACGGCCTGATGGAAAGACCCCGACACTGCACGTTGGACTTGGATCTGTACGGTCACGAAACGTTCTGCGGCAGCATGTACCTGGTAGGACTCCTGGCCGGCGAGAAAATGGCACTTGCCGCCGGTGACACCGAGGCAGCCCGTGAGTATCGCCGGGTGTTCGAGTTGGGTCGAAAGAACACCGACGCCGAACTGTTCAACGGCGAGTATTACATCCAGACGCTCCCCGAACACATGCCCACGCGAGCCCAATATCTGACGGGCTGTTGCGAAGAACAATTGATCGGCCAATGGTGGGCCAGCATGATGGGCCTCGGCACGTTGTATCACCCGGAGAACGTCCGCAAGGCTACCGCATCCATCTTCGAATACAACTTCCTGGAAGACTGTTACGATCACCTCAACGCCGGATACGCGTTTAACGTCTACGACGACGCGGGCATCCTGATCTGCACCTGGCCGCGAGGCGGTCGCCCGCCACAGGGACTTTTCTATGCCGACATTTTTCATCACGGCATGGAAGACCAGGCGATCGGCAACCTCATCTATCAGGGCTACGTACTGGAAGGCCTAGCCGGCATCAAGGCCATACGCGACCGGTTCGACGGCCGCAAACGCAGCCCCTACGACCAAAACGCCTGCGGCAGCTACTACGTCCGCGGACTGGCCAACTACTCCTGGCTCCTGGCCCTCTCCGGCTTCCACTACTCGGGCGTGGACCAGACGATCCAAATCGACCCGCAAGTAAACCGCGACGACTTCCGTACATTCTTCAGTGTGGAAGGCGGCTGGGGCACCATTTCGCAGAAGCAAGCCGACGGAAAGCTCACCGCATCGGTCGATCTGGCCCAAGGCAAACTGAGCCTGACCAAACTGATCGTGCGTCCCAACGGCCCAATCGATCAGGTTTCGGCAAGTCTCGGCCAATCCACGGTCGGCGCTTCCACCAAGACCGTCAACGGCCTTGTCGAAGTAACGCTGGAGCAACCGGTCGAGGTTAGCCCGAACAAGACGCTGAGTATTGAATTGACCGTACAGTAGTGTGTCTGTCGGGTCAGGCCGTGAATAGCGCAGCGGCATGCGGCCAACTCTTGGCACTTGACACTGTGGTACTTTCGACCGTCAAGTGTCGACAGTTGCCCCGATCTCAACGAAGGTTATACTGAAGCTCGACCTGCAAGTACGAAAGCGTTGCCCCACTTGAGAAAGGAACACATACATGAACGTGCTGAAACATTCGCTGGTAGTGTGCCCGCTTTTTCTTTTGCTGGCCGTCACGCCCGCCGTCGCGGGCATGAAACTGTTCACGGCTCCCCGTGAGACACCTTGGCGCATGGTGGACGACGCGCCGCCGTCGGCCGCCGTCGGGCACGCCTCGTTCTCCGCAACCGCCCGACCTGGCGAGTTTTACGTCTTTCAGATCGGACTGCTGCCAGACCAAGACACCGCGGCGCTGTCGGTGCAGTTTTCCGAACTGCGCGGCGAGGGGGGAAGCATTCCCGCCGCGGCCCTGGGGTCCCTGAGCCTGGGTGGGATCGGCACGGACGGCAAACCGTTCTCAAAGGAAATCCGCGTACCCGCCAACACGGTCCAGATTCTCTGGTGCGGCATCGAGACGCCGAAGACGGCCAGCGGACAATATCGCGGGCAAGTGACCATCTCAGGCGGTCCAAACGCCTCCGGGCAAGTCGACATCATCCTTGACGTCGCGGGCGATCCCGTGCTCGATCAGGGCGACAGCGTGGCGAAGAACCTCTCGCGCCTGCGCTGGCTCGACTCGACAGTGGGCGCCGAACCGACGCTCACTCGGCCCTTCGTCGCCGTCGAAACCGGGGACCGCACCGTGCGCGTGTTGGGTCGTGAACTAACCCTGGGCGAAAACGGCCTGCCGGCCCAGATCACCAGTTTCTTCAATTCCAGCAACACGCGTATCGGCAAGCAAGGCCGCCCGGTCCTCGCCGCGCCGTTTTCCTTCATCGTGGAAACCGAGACGGGCCCCATGACATGGCGCCACGCCTTCGGCAAGCTCGAGCACGACGAACTCGCCGCTCGCTGGTCGGCGCAAAGCAAGGCCGGCGGCGTCACGGCCGAAATCACCGGCCGCCTCGACTACACCGGCTCGGGCGAAGTCACCGTCACCTTGCGCGCCACGCGCGAGCTCGCTGTGAAGGACATTCGCCTCGAAGTTCCCTGGCGCGAAGAGGCCGCGACCTACTTCATGGGCCTGAACCGCCCGGGCGGCCGACGCCCCGCCGACGCGCTGAGTTGGACCTGGGACGTGGCGAAGCGGCAAGACTGCTTCTGGATGGGCGATGTCAACGCGGGCCTGATGCTTCGGCTCAAGGGCGAGAACTACGTTCGGCCGCTGGTGAACATCTACTACAAGTTCTGGCCGCTGAAGTTGCCCGACTCGTGGGGTAATCAGGGCCAAGGCGGCGTCCAGCTCGGTACGTCGGCCGAGGGCGTCGTGCCCGTGCGGGCTTATAGCGGCCCGCGAACGCTCAGCGCCGGCCAGACGCTGACCTTCACCACGGAGCTGTACCTCACGCCGTTTCGTCCGCTGGACACCAAAAAGCAGTGGGGCGTGCGGTTCTTGCACCCGCCCGCCGTTCGCAATGCGGACTTCTTGCGAGAAACGGTCCGCCAGATGGATCCGGCCCAGGGCGCCAACGTGCTGAACATCCATCAGGCGCATTTTGCCGCGCCGTACATCAACTACCCGTATGCCGACGACAGCTTCCCCGAACTTGCCCGGCTGGTGAAGCAGTCGCACGAGAAGGGGGTGAAAGTTCGCGTGTATTACACCACGCGCGAAGTCACGCAAAACATGCCCGAGCTGTTCGCGCTGCATTCGATGAACGGCGAGACCATCTTTCCCGGTCCCGGCAAGGAGGCCCGAACGCTGATTCACCCCAACGGCCCTCATCCGTGGCTCGTCGAGAACCTGGGCGCCGATTTCGTACCTGCCTGGGTCGATCACATCCAACGCCCCGGCGCCGAGTGGGACCTGTCGGTCATTACACGGCCCGATTCGCGATGGAACAACTTCTACCTCGAAGGGCTCAAGTGGATGGTCGATAAGATCGATCTCGACGGAGTGTATGTCGACGATACGGCGCTCGACGCGCGCAGCCTGCGACGCGCACGACGTATCCTCGACACCAGACCGGGACGCTTGATCGATCTGCACACTTGGAACCACTTCAACGGCTACGCGGGATTCGCCAACAACCTGACCATCTACATGGAACTGCTGCCCTACCTCGACCGGCTCTGGCTTGGCGAAGGATTCAACGCCAACCATGTCGCGTGGGATTTCTGGCTGGTGGAAATGTCCGGTCTCCCCTTCGGCCTGATGAGCGAGATGCTCGACGGCGCCAACCCCTGGCGCGGGTTGGTCTTCGGCGAGACGGCCCGGCTTGGTTGGTCCGGCGATCCCCGGGCGATCTGGAAAGTCTGGGACGAGTTCGGCATCCAGGGCACGGAGTTCATCCCCTTCTTCGCGCCCGAGAACCCCGTAACCACCGGCCGCGACGACGTGCTCGCGACCGTCTACCGCGGGACCGATCGCACGCTAGTAGCCATCGGCAGTTGGTCCGGCGAGACGCGCGAGATTATCCCCGAGGTCGATTGGAAGGCGCTCGGTCTGGATCCGAAAAAGGTCGCCCTATATGCCCCGCCCATTGCAGGGTTCCAAAGCGAGGCCCTCTTCAAGCCGGGCGAGGCCATCTTCGTCGATCCGGGACGAGGTTGGCTGCTGGTGCTCGACGAGACGCCCCGCCGCGTAACCAACCCCGCCGAACTGGCCGACGTGCTGGTCGAAGTCTTCCGCGAGGACTTCGTCGCCCCGATACTGGCCGAGGGCTGGCGAGTGGTGAAAACAACCAAGGCGCCATTTGCAGTTGGCCCTCACAGCGGCGCGTTGCACATCGAAGCCCCGGCCAATCTGCACGGAGGAATCGAGCGCGAGCTGCCCAAGGGCGTACGCGCTGTGGAGGTCGAACTCGACGGCGGAACCGACGGCGGTCAAACCTGGGGGCCGGGTATCGCGCTGGTTTGGGCCAACGGACGCGCGGCCAAGATCAACCTGCGGCTGGAAGACCGGAAGTTCGGCGTGGTCGGAGGCGACGGCCTGCACATCACCGGCGGCCCCGTCACGCATCAGCGCCCCGAGACCGTACGCATCGTGCTCGATGAGCAGAGCGTCCACTTCCTGGCCAAGGTCGACAAAACCTGGCGTTTGATCGACAGCCAATCGCGCAACAACCTCCAGGACGATCCGGTCGCCGTGCGCCTTGGCAAACTGGGCGAGTATGGCTCTTGGGAAGATTTTCCCGGCGAGCAAGGCCCCAAGGGCAAGTGCGCTTTCCGCCACCTTCGCGTGCTGGGCAAGTAACCGGCCCGACAGCAGTGGGGGAGTGAATCAAGCCCGATCAATAGACGGTTGCCCCCCTTTTTCTCCTTGCTAATGCCGAGCCGTCCCGATGTTCCCCTTCGGACTACCGCATCGTCGGGCTTTCTGAGCTAGGGTTTCACAACAAGTACGCACCTTAGCGGGCGTCCGCCGTAGCTGCGAGGTTCCTCTATCTGTTGTCGTAACGTCTCTTGGTCCGGAATCAACGAGTCCGGATCATAGACAAAGAAGACGATTGTTCGGCAGTGGGAGTGGTGACGGTAGTTTTCAATATCGTCGTGCATCTCTCTCGAAATCTGCCGGCCGTGCGAAGCATCTCGCACAAACTTTATCTCGATGACCGTGCGCGCTTGGCGAGAAATGAAATCTTTGATCGTATAGCGGTTTGCAACTCGGTCCGTTGGGTTTTCCCACACTAAGTCGTGAACCCAGGGCCGCAACATAAGATACACGGCATCCTGTACATCGGCTTCTGATTCGAGGTTGAGAACGGCACCCTGCGAACGTCTGGTATTGAGATAGCGAACGCACTCTTGAAACTGATTCAGGGCCGCGATAATAGCAGTGGCATCTACGCAAGTGCTTTCGATACCTGTATTCGCGTACCTGTTACGCAACTCGCCAACTGCTCCACACAATTCGGCCTGCTGTTCAATCCACTTATCAGTCATTACCCAAGTCCTCGTGCCGATAAATGTAGCGGGCGATATCCTCAATAATTGCCTGATAGTCCCTCGTAGTCTTGTTCTCAGGAAGGTGAATGTGCAGGTCAATGCTTATTGGCGGTGTCGATACCGCTGGACGGGATGCGGGCACAGAATGAGTACCCGACTCTGCTGTTGGCGGCACTGAAGGTGTCGGCGCAGATGGTACGCCATCAAAAGTCGCATACTCACATAGCACCTTAAACGTCTGAATCTGATAGTCTAACGTTCGGTCGCTACCGCCTGAATGGATGTTGAACAAACGACGAAGTTCCTCGTCATCGTTGTACGGCTCGTGCGATGCCTCGAAGAACTTGGAGTATGTTGCCCTGATCTTCTCGCCCAGCACTGCTGGCCCAACAGTCGGCTGCATGAATGAATCGTAGTCGGAGGTCGGCTCATTGGTCGAGCCAACCAAGCCAATGCTTTTGAGTACCCGAATGACCGTATTCGCGTTTGAGCCGCCGAGTTCCCAAGCCGTCAAGAGGATGTTGTTTACCCTAGGTGGGCGAGGCCGTTTGGGCACTTTCTTGAGGAACTTTCGCAGAGCGTTCGGACTGCTCGTATACGGATACTTTGGGTCCGCCCTGTGGGAAGCTGCCTTCTTCTTCGGGGCCTTTGGAGCCGTCTTCTTCTTTGCCTTCTTCGCCATGATGTACCCTCGCGTTGTTAATACCGCATTCTCGCCCAGTGCCCCACTCTCTCACAAACAGTCGCCGATGACTGATAGGGACTCTAGCACGCGTTCACGGTCGAGATCCGACCGCGCGAGCGCCATTATGGCTAGAATGATGGTGCTAGTCAAGCATGCGGATCGAGATTGTCCGATTCTCTGGGCGTGTTGTCGTGAAACGGCTCGACAGACCCCTTTTTCAGGGGAGGTAGGGCGTTTTTTTGTGCCAAATCGTGTCGGATCGCGGGCGAACAGGCTCGTCCGAGTCGATCTCTCTGGCCTGCCCCCTTTTTCACTCCCGTGCGTCACCACGTGGACAAGCCCCGTGGTGGCGTTCGCTGTTTATGTTATACTGATGCTTGACCTACAAGTTCCAAAGGAAAGATCATGAAGAACGTATTGCGAAGTTGTTGTGCGGTGCTGATGTGCGTGGCGGGGGCGAACGCCGCGGTTCTGGATGATCCGACGGACCTGGACTTAAGCGGTATTGTCAAGGCGATCAACTTCGGCGACACCACGGACCAGGTCGTTGGCGGAGTCAAGTTCCGGGCGGTGCCGGCAAACAGCACCCTCGATGAAGTGAAGAACGTGGCACAAGGTATGGTCAGCGTGAGGCAGAATGGCCAAACCTTGCCCGAGTTGGGTGACGGCGAGCAAACTGCGTCGAAAGATCGCGTTTGCAAATCCCCTGCTGAGGAACTTCGACGAGATCCTTTTCATCAAACGACACGGATCGCTCTACAGTCACATGGTCGACCAGTTCTACGGCATGACCGCGCAGCCGGGCGGCAGGCGCCGCTCCCGCCATTGATGCCCAAGTTCTCGGCAAACGGTCTCGATTTCGTCGTCATTCAACAGATTCGACAACGCAGCCAACTGAAGAACCGACGACTTATTCTGGCGGGATTCCGCGAGCGTCGATATACACCACAACAGGCCTCCTTGCCTTCGAGAAAAGGGTTTTGTTCAACCTTCTCATCGACCAGACCGGCCTTTCTTATTGCGCAAAATCGCTTATCCTAGTGCCATTAGGGACAGGAACCTGTTTTGCCTCCGCATGACGCCCTCACTGCTAAAGGGGCGCCGTATGTTGTTCCTTCGGCGGCTGTAGGACCTGATTGATTGTGTCGGCGCACGGGTCACGCAGGGCTTGGGCATTCTCTGGGGCGCCGGGTGGCTGGAAGGTTTCGTGTCCGGCTATGACCTTCGATAGGCCCGCGAACCACGCTCGCTTTTGCTCGGGATCCGTCAGGCCATTTCCGGCTGCCGTTATTTTGGCCGCCAAGAGTTTGCAACTGTTGATATCTCGCTGGCCGGCGATGGATTGCTCCAACTGCGAAGCGACCTGATCGAGAAGCGGTTTCATCAATTCTAATTCCGCCGGCATCTGCTGGCCGGACAGTTGGGCCAAGAGCGGCAATGAGGCCTCGGTGGAGACGCGGTATCCGTGCCCAAAATACTTCTCGCGTCCTTGTGCGTGACTCCACAGAGTAAGGGCCCACTGCCTCTTGGCTTCGGCGTCCACAATGCAATTTCCCATGGCCGTGATCGTGGCCGTCATCGCGGCGCTGGCTACCTCATTCTCGCGAGAGGCTTGGGCGTGCACGGTCGTCAGATGCTCTTTGAAGTCGGCCTCGGTGCCGGCCAAGACGGCCGGCAGTCCTTCCACGGCTATTCGGTAAGGAAGCACAACGGCAGGCAGATCGCACTTCAACTCTTGCAGCAGTGCGAATATCTCGCCGGCCGCCTGCGCATCCTCCGACACGGGTAGCTTGCCGAGGGTTGCGAACATCACGTTTTTGACGGTCGTGTTGTAAAGGCCCTCGGCGGGACAGCCCGGTTTGCCGCCGACTGCCGCCAGCGTGCCTTGGAAGAACCGCCAGAAGTGAATCTGTTGCTGCGGGGTAAGGGCCGCCGCCTGGGCCGCGTCGGTCAACAGGAAGTTGTATGGGTTGATGGCCAGGCCGCTTTCCAGCAGTTTCGCGCCGTTGGCTTCGCGGTCAGGTTCGCCCAGCAGACGGAACACGGTATAGGCCATCGTGGAATCCAGGTAAGAAGGCACCCCGTAGTTGACCGCCCAGGCGACGCTCTGGTGATAGATCATGCCTTTGCCTGCATCCACATCGCCAAAGAACCACGGCACGTGCGGCCATGTCTTATCATCACCGCCGGTGGCATACTGTCCGCCATAGCAGGCATAGGTCTTGCTCTTCGGGTCATACCCGTACGCAACCAGGGCGCAATGGCCGGGCTGGTGGGCCGTGCTGGAGGGGATACCGAGGATATTGTGGGAGCGTGCCGAGATGTTCCCCATCGTCCCGCATACGCCGCCGTCCTTGAGCATCATTTGGATCGAGCCGTAGGTGAAGGGATGTGGCTTAATACGCCGCGCAGATTGCATGTTGTACTGCTGGGCTACCGAGCCGATGTATTCGCCATACGTTCGGAACTCGCCCGTTTCGCAGAAGGCAGCCCACCGCTCCTCGCGTTCGCGCAAGGGTTGATTGTCGGCCACCAGCAATGTCATGACGGGCCACGGCGCGGTGAGCGGGAAACGGGGCCATTTGCGCTCGGTTTGAATCTCGGCGGGAAACTGGTGCTTGTCGTTGCGGATCAGATAGGCGCATCGCTCGGCGGGCGTCGGAATGGGGTCGCGCTCGGCCGGCAACAGCCCTTTGGCTTCGTAGGCCGTGCGAAACAGCATGTAGGCTTCGTGGATATTCTTGTGTTGCTCGCCGTGAACCATGGCGCTGCTGTTCCAGTGAATGATGCGCTGGCCGCAGTCGATCTCCACCTCGTGCCCCTTGGATTTCATGTAGGCGTTGAACTTCTCCTGGAGGGCCTCGCTGGCGATGACATCGGCGGCGTAGAGCGAGCGAGTCTGCTTCTCGGTGACCTTGACCTTCTCGGCCTTCCCCTCGGGCGCGGCAGTGGCAACGCCTTGGTCGTCGTACTTCAGCTCGGGCAGCACCTCCTTGTACACCACGACGTCCTCTTCGATCGTGTTCTCGTTGAGGAAGTTGATGATATCGTCGTTCATATCGAGTTCCCGCCCCGGCTCTTTCGTGTCGATCATTTTGCGAGGATCGCCGCCGATGGTCAGCTTGAGCGGTTCGCGCGGCGTGATGTCGGCTTCCGGTCCCTCTTTGGCATGAACGACCGCGGTTGCCATTGCCAGTTGGCGGTATTTCTCGAAATCCGCCTTGCCCAGGTCCAGCCGCAGTGAATATAGCATCAGCAGCACATCCGACGCCTTCTGACGCGACCCATAGACGGCAGCTTCCATCTCCGGGTCGGCATCGATCCACGCCAGGAACTCCTCGGGCAGTGGTTTTCCTAGAGCTTCCAGCTCAGCCTTTGCTTGCGCCTTGGCGTAGGCAAGAAACGCCTCACGCAATTTCGGAGTGAACTGATACTGTTCGCTCGCACATATCGCAAGCATCGCCTCCTTGCATTCGTTCGCCTTCGTCAATAGGGCGCTGACGGGCGCCGGCGGCTCGGCACATTGAACGTTTGCGGCGGAGAGGCCCGCAAGGAGTATTGGAAATACTAGAGCAAGTACACGTCGCAGATCGTTCTTCATCATGTGGCTCTTAATATGGTGGCGGTCGTCATTATCGTCTTGCCGCTTCGGCACAGGCGTCTAGCAGAACTCTTCTCGTGTGGACTTCCGCGTAGTTGTCAGCCGTTTCTCGTAAGGCCTTTAGGTCGCTTTTGTTGCATAACTTGACCAGGGCTTTTGCTGCCAGATGTCGAACTTCCAGCGCGTTGTCGAAGTTGTTGACTGTTTTCAACAGATCGCCGACGGCCTCATGTTTGCCTATTTGCCCCAGGGCAAAAGCTGCGGCCACTCGATAGTGAGGCGTGGTGGACAAGAACGCTAGCGGGTTGCAGGCACTATCAAAACCGTCGACCGCTTCCGGCGGGTCGTTAAGAGCGTCAAGAAACAGGTCGTATCGATCGGCGTCTTCGAGCCGTCCTAGCGTTTCGAGCGAGTGGTAGCAAATCCACGCACAGGCGCCGGTCTCCAGGCCGCGGACATCTTGTCTGATCTCGAAGTAGCGCCGGCGATACTTCTCGAATGCCTCCTGGAAGCGGGGCGCATCCTGCGGGCGAATTCCCAGCACGGACAGTATATAGGCAACACGCTGAGGTACGGTAAAGGAGACTTGAGTCCCGGACATTTGCGCATAACGCTGGCGGGTAACTTGGTCGATCAGCACGTTCTTGAACTGCTGATTGAGCGGCCCGTCTCCGACGTCGATCATGGCGAAACAGGTGTCGATGATGGTATCCAGGCAGCCGGAGCGCTGCACTACGCGAGCCAGCATGGTTTCATACGTATCGGGCTCCTGCAGCAGGGGCTGGTCATAGTTCATGTGCAGAGACACGATAAAGGCCCAGGCAATCGACTCCGGCAGCTTGGCGCCCATCGCATCGAAGGCCTCCAGGAACCGATAATGCACGCTCGAGCAACCGAGGTAATCCCCCCAACCGCCGCCCTGATCGCCTAGGGCAAGATTGTAATGCTCGATGGGCAGCAGCGCTTTGCTTCGCTCGATCAGCGCCTTTTCCGCCTCGGCGCCGCCGATCCATCCTAGAGATTCGGTGGCCGCCTCGGCGAGCTTGGCCGAGCGTTCGACCTTGGGGAGCGAGATGTGCGTCTTCAATATCTCACTGAGCAACGCGACGGCCTCCGTATCGCCCAGGTAGCCAAGACTTAACATGGCATCGAACAGTGAGCGAGTGCATGTGGTATCATTCAAATCCAGACAGCGCCGGGCGTAAGTGCGCAAAGCATCCCGCGCCGCGGGTCCGCCGATATGGCCGAGTGACTGAACGGCCATAATCACCACCTGGGGATCCGCGCTATCGAGTTGTTCGATCTGTTGCTGCTCGACCTGTGACCAGTTGTGCTGGGTCAGCCATTGCGCCCAGCGATCGGCACAGTCTTTGAAGTCGCTCTTCTCGATGCCTTGGAGTTCTTCGTCGTGCCCGGTCAGGTGAGAGATTGCCATATTCGCGGCCATTGCGACCTGCACATCGGCATCCAGTACTGCTTCCAGCAAGACGCCGACCGCCTGGCGATCACCGCAACTGGCGAGCGCTATCGCGGCATTCATTCGCACCGTCGCTTGCGGGTCCCGCATGGCCGCAGCCAAAGCATCGGCAGCGGCCCGGTTGCGAAGGGTTCCTAGTCGCCCGGCGGCAGAAGCTCTTTCGACGGCCGTCCCCTTCTGCAGCAATTCGATTAGTGTTTGCGTCGTCGTAGCACGTCCCGGCGGTAAAGGAGGCGCATGTTTGTCCGAACGCAGGCGGGGATAGGGGTAGAAATTGATGGACTTGGTTTCCCGGATACGATCCATCTGGTTTCCCAGGACGCCGCCGCCAATTCCCCAGGTTACACTATTGGCCTTGTATCGAAACGGGAGCCCCTCGCCTGTCAGCCGCGGCGGACGCGCATTCAAAGCCAGGCCTCGATCGGCTTTCGACGTTTGATTTCGCTCGTTGTGGCAGCCGATGCAGGACCGGGTTTCACCGGGCCGCACATAGATCCAGGTGAATTCATTGATCACTGCCCGGCCTTCTCCATCGATCACCTGAAATGCCAGGGCCCGATCGGCCGGTACTTCCACGTAGAACGAACCGTCGGGACAAAGGGGAACCACGCCCAACTCGACCGCTTCCGTGCCGATATGGTTCACACCGCCGTGGTACGGGGTGGCGGTCAACATGCGAGTGGTCAAGGGGCGTCCCTCGAAGAGGCGGACCGCCTTGATGCGATCGAGATCTGCGTGGATCTGCTTGGTATCGAAAACATTCTGGCAATAGAAACGGCCAGTCCGGCGGCCCGTGTCCCGCAGCGGTGCGGGATTCCTACGGGGGGCCGGTTTCTTCCTTGGTTGCACGCAGAGGGGCGCCTGGATGTCTTCTCTCCTGGAAATGAAAAACGGCGCGACGACTCCTGTGTCGAGATCCACGATCCCCAGCGACTTGCGGTCCAGCGTCGAACAGAGCAGGCGGCCGTCCTGTAATGCGGAAATGTCATGCAGCGGCATGCTTGTGGCGACGGGAAGGCCGTCACTTGACGAAGCACTCGAACTTGAAACAACGATCCCAATCGCATGTTCCTTGAAAGGATGGTTCGGCGTCATCACGCGGTCGGTGATCCCGCAAAGCGCTGCGATGCGGCCGTCGGGAAGCGGAGTGGGGTTGCCAAACGCATGGCCGGTCCGCTTACCAGGAAGCCGATTAGGCGCCAAAAGGCCGATCGCTTCCGGATATGTATCGTGCATGGTATAGCGATCATAGCCACTGCCGCCGCGGTCCTGGCCCAGGAGCATGAATTGCCCGCGGCCACTGGGATCGATATGGAAAATCTGCGTAGCGATCTTGGCGTTCATAAAGAAATTGTCCTGGCGGACAAACACAATGTCGCCACGGGCGGTCACCTTGGGTTCCCGGTCATTGACAACATGGTAAGTCAGCGGGCGGATTTCTTTGCCTTCTCCGGTCATCGTAAAGATAGTAGAGACCCTGTGGCTATGATATTCCTCACGGCTGCCGAATCGTGTGGAACAGAAGACAATTCTCCCATCGGGAAGAATATCCGGATCGCAGTCCTGGAAGGGGCCGGCGGTGAGTTGTCTGGGTTCGCCCCCGGACATGGAGATGCTATAGATATGGAAAAAGGGATCGTCGTGCGGCGCCATGCAAAAATAAAGCGTTTTTCCATCATAAGAAGCGCTCATCGTGCAGCCGATCCAACCATTGCCCGCATCGACCAGAACCTCCGGTCTAGGGTCCTCACTGGCCGGGTCAAGGACATACAACTGGTTGCCGGCGTTGGCTGGCCCCGGCGTATCCTTTTCGATATAGCAGCGGTGAGTTTGATTCTCTACTTGAGGATACGTGCCTGGGTTTGGCAGCGGCGTTTGCCAGTCCAGGTGATTCCAAGGCCGGGTGCCCTTGAGATAAACCACTTTCCCCGGGATGGTGGCCGCCACCTTGGCCAGATTGGCAAGTTCCTTCTTCTCCAGGGCGATACGCTCCTGGAGTTCCTTCCCGCTGACGGGGAACCAGTCGAGTTGCGTCTGGGAAGGCTTTCTTGCATAGACGGCAATTTCGGCTGAGCCGGCATTTTGGGCTCCGTGGGAGTTGAGAAACTTTAGGCGTATCTTCCGGACCGATCGAGTGTTGATGGTGATCCGTTGCGGCTGGCGAACCATCTTAAGTGTGCCCTTGACCGTCGGCTGCGGGTCCTCGTCAAGGTAGAGCTCGTAATCCTTCCAGCATTCGGAAATGAGGCTCCCGGTGCGGCCCCAATAGACGATCTCGGCCACTTCCACGGGCTGGGGCCACGTGAGCGTGAATTCCGCCTTGTCACCCGACCCGGTGCCCAGGCAGGCCCAAGCCTGCCCCGGA